>Ga0209345_10007007_pt1 | contig 10075 bp, 6 predicted proteins | sample Cruoilmetagenom7_FD_187294 | JGI IMG/M metagenome (GOLD analysis project Ga0209345, IMG submission 187294) | Oil polluted marine microbial communities from Coal Oil Point, Santa Barbara, California, USA - Sample 7 (SPAdes) (version 2) | ecosystem: Environmental > Aquatic > Marine > Oil seeps ... | reverse complement strand
CTATTATTATGCTACAAAAATTTTGTATAATAATGTTGTAAATTATGAGAAAAGAGTACTTATGAACAATCTATCAATCAAATGGAAACTAACACTTGCTATTGCAATTATAGTTTTAGTAATGTCGGCTATTTTAGTTAGTCTTAGTATATATGATATAAAAAAAACCTCTAGTGATGACACAAAACTTTTTAAAGAAAAAGCTTTTAGTGCAAAACAAGATGAATTAAAATCAAATATAGACATAGTTTTAAAAACTATCGATTCTTTTTATGAGAGAACATCAAAAGAAAAAGTCAAACTAGAAGTTCAAGAGAAACTTGTAACTCAAGCACAAATGTTAGAAAATATCTTAAACCAATATTATCTAAAACATCAAAATAGTAAAACAGTACAATCAGAACTTATCGATATCGTTAAAAATAGTAAATATGGTAAAAGTGGTTATTTTTGGATAAATAACACTGATGCAAAAATGGTTATGCATCCAATTAAACCAAGTCTTGATGGAAAAGATTTATCTAATTTAAAAGACCCTAATGGTAAAAAATTTTTTATAGAGATGGTTAACCTTTCTAAAAACAACTCGCAAGGGTTTGTAGATTATCAATGGCCAAAACCAGGATTTGATAAACCACAAGATAAAGTTTCTTATATTTTTACATTTAAACCATTTAATTGGATTATAGGAACTGGTGAATACCTTGATAATGTAACAGCTCAAATGCAAAAAGAAGCTTTAAAAACTATCTCTAAAATGAGATATGGTAAAGATAGTAGTAACTATTTTTGGATAAATGACACTGAACCAAAAATGGTTATGCATCCCATTAAGCCTTCATTAAATAATACCAATATATCAAGTGTAAAAGATCCAAATGGAAAACTATTATTTGTCGAAATGGCAAAAGTTGCTAAAACAAAAGGGAGTGGGTATATTAATTATCAATGGGCAAAGCCTGGTTTTGATAAACCTCAAAATAAAATCTCTTATGTAGCATATTTTAAAGAGTGGGATTGGGTAGTAGGAACTGGTGTTTATATAGATGATATTGAACAAGAAGTTATAAACATGGAAAATCAAGCTTCGGAAAATGTAGCAACTATTGTTATATCATTTATTGTTCTTACACTATTACTATTAGCTATTTCATTGTCTCTTCTCTATTTTGCTATTATAAAAAGTGTAATTACGCCGCTAAAGAACTTACAAGTTGGATTTAATAAGCTTTTAACTTCTAATGACATTACAACTAGATTAAGTATTTCATCACATGATGAAATTGGAAAAGCATCAGAACTATTCAATCAATATATGGACTCAATACAAGAGGGACTTAAAGAAGACCAAGTTGTAATTGATGAGATTAAAGAGGTAGTAGATAGAGTTGGTAGCGGATTCTTCGTGTACAAGGTAAAAGGTCAAGCTAATAATAAAAATATTAATGATTTAAAAGATGTATTAAATAGTATGATTGGTACTATGAAAACACAACTTGTCACTATTAATGAAGCTTTAATGCAATTTGGTAAAGCTAATTTTTCACATAAATTATCAATTGATAATGTTAGTGGTGAGATAGGAACAGTTATAACACAAACAAAGGCTATTGGAAATAATGTATCAGAGATTTTTGCAATGATTCAAACAAGCGGTGATGAACTAGCAAATAATATTGTATCTTTAACAAACTCTTCAACAGAACTTTCAACAGCTGCTAATGCACAAGCAGCTTCACTAGAGGAAACAGCAGCTGCATTAGAGGAGATAACAAGTAGTATTAAAACCAATAGTGAAAATATTGTTAAAATGTCATCTATTGCAAGTGATTTAACAAATTCGGCAACCACTGGTCAAGAGTTAGCAAATCAGACTGCTAATTCTATGTCACAAATAGATGCGCAAGTTAATGCTATAAATGATGCAATTAGTGTTATAGATCAGATTGCATTTCAAACAAATATCCTATCTCTTAATGCAGCAGTTGAAGCTGCAACTGCTGGTGAAGCAGGAAAAGGTTTTGCCGTTGTTGCACAAGAGGTTAGAAATCTAGCTTCTAGAAGTGCAGATGCAGCTAATGAGATCAAAGAGATGGTTCAAAATGCTACAACAAAAGCAAATGAAGGTAAAAGCATTGCTACAAAAATGATAACTGGCTATGAGTCATTAAATACTATAATCACAGATACTAAAGTTATTGTAGATAATGTAACAACTGCATCAAAAGAGCAAGAGTTAGGGATAGTTCAAATCAATGATGCTGTAAGTACTCTTGATAAAGCTACACAACAAAATGCTTCAAATGCTACTGATATTGCAGAATTAGCAAAAGGGGTAAAAAGATTATCTGATGACCTTACAGATGTAGCAGCAAATGCAAAATTTGATGAAAATACAATTGGTCAAATTTGTGATGTTGGATTAGTATATGAATTAAATGATCTTTTCTTTGACCATGTAATTTTTAAAGGAGAATACTTCAAGTCACTTGATGAGAAGAAAACATGGAGTGTTCAAAAACCTACTGAATGTAATATTGGTAAATGGATAGCAATAGAAGAGAATAATCAAACACCATTTACAAAAACATCTGCGTGGTCATCTTTAAAAGAGATACATACAAAATACCACCAAAGTGTTCAAAATTATTTAGATCATAATGCAAAAGGTGAGACAAACCAACAATTAACAAAATTATCAAATGAAGTAGAGAAAGATATTTCAAATATATTTGATGTTCTTAATGAACTTAAATTTGCAAATTGTAAACTAGATGCTCCTGCACATGAAAATATAAGACATAAAAAAGTAGAGCATAATATATCAAAACATAATCAAACAGATGTACAAAGTAGTACACCTAAACCAGCAACTATTATAAAAGATAATAGTTCTGATGATGAGTGGTCAACTTTTTAAACAACTTACAATTTGAGGAAATATTATTGTTTCCTCAAATTAAATATAATTAATCTCTAATGCTTTTATTTTTTTCAAATCTTCATTATCCAGTTTTTCATAGGAATACACAAAACAACAAGGTTTCTCTTTTATAATTTTATGAATATTCCAAAACTTCTCTAAACTATCAACTATATATACTTTATCAGCATATAATGACTTTAAAGGTAGTCCTACCATCCCATGTGAAGTTGTAATAGTAAAAAGTTCCATCATTTCACTATTTATAGTAATAGGTCCATTCCCTTTTAACATTATTATTTTTGGATTTTTTATCATGAATTATTGTATTGGAAGTAAGAGGAACTAGGAGTTACCCTAATTCATTCTCTTGTACATTTGTATAGAAGTGTTTTTTTACTGCTTCAAAAACAGATTTTTCAACAGGCATATTTGCATAAGACTCATCAGCAATTAAATTAATTGATTGAAGCTCAGACATAGGACAATCACCTATTTTCTCTGTTAATAAAATATCACAATCCTTAAGTGTATATTTAATCTCTTCAATTGGATTTGTACCATCACAATTTTCAGGTCCACTACAGTATGAACTTTCAAGTTTTCTATGCATTACAAACTTAATAGCCTTATCACCAGCTTCATACACTAAGAACTCTTGTGCACTCCCAAAATGCATATTTATCATACCCTCACCTGCTGTTGTAACTGCAACAAGTTTAGTCTCACCTGTACTACTTAACTCTAGTTTTGTAGCTTGTTCTAATTTAATTCTCTCATTTGCAGCATCAAGATGAGTTCTCCAATTTTCAATAGCTTCATGTTTTTGAGCTCGTGCTGAGATATTATATTTTTTTTCTAACTCATCAAAACTTAATGCTGCAAATGCCTCTTTACCAAACTCATCACTTCTATCTTCACCAATAAGTCCAACAGCATCTGCTCGACATTGTCTACAGTGTTTCATAAGCTTCATATCCATACCACAAGCTTCTTGTACAGCCATAGTTTCTTGATCTGTAGCACTAGGGATCCCCTCTAAACCAAATTTTGTTCCAAATTCTGGTGCAGAAAGTAGTGGCATAATATTATGTAAAAATACATTCATCTCTTTTAACTTTCTAGCAACATTTGGTAGGTCTTTATCATTAATACCTGGAATTAAAACTGAGTTTGCTTTTACTAAAATCCCTCTATCAGTTAAAGCTTTGATACCCTCAAGTTGTTTTTCAAGTAAAAGTTTAGCACCCTCTGCTCCCCATACTTTTTTATGGTTCCAATGTACCCATGGGTATATTTGTGAACCTATTTCACCTGTTGGATCAACTGTATTTATTGTAACTGTTACATGATCTACATTATATTTTTCTATCTCATCAATATAGTCTGCAATTCTCAAACCATTTGTAGATAAACATAATTTTAAATCTGGAGCTTTTTCTTGTAACATTCTAAATGTATCAAAAGTTTTTTGTGGATTTGCCAACGCATCACCAGGTCCTGCGATTCCTACAACTGAAAGTTGTTGTATCTCCCCACCAATATAAAGTACTTTTTTTACAGCCTCTTCTGGGCTTAGTTTTCCACTTGTAACCCCTGGTCGACTCTCATTTGAACAGTCATATTTTCTATTACAATAGTTACATTGGATATTACATGCAGGTGCAACTGCTACATGGATTCTAGCATAGTGCTGATGTGCACCTTCACTATAACAAGGGTGATTGTTGATTTTTTCATGGATGTCTGCTGCTACTGGGTCGTTAGGATCAAATCCCATATCATTCGTAGTACCACATCCTGTCGTTGAACAACTCATATCATAATCCTTTTTATTTTATATATAAGGATATATTCAATAAGTGTTCCGTAAGTTTCTTTATGAAACTTAAATTGATTAACTAAATTTTTTTACTAATTTTTTCTTTCCAAACTCAACACCTGGCTGGTCATAAGTATTTATATCTAAAAAAGCTCCTACAGCAGATGTCAATATCTCATAGTAACTTAAAAGTATCCCAATGTTTTTTTCAGATAATTTATCTAAAACTATTTTGTCAGTTGGTACCTTCTCATCAATGAGACTCTCAATAGTTGCATTACACTCTTCATTTAAAAGTTTATCAAAATTACAACCATTTACATAGTCTGTTTTTTCAAGAAAATCTATATTAATCTTGGGTATTTGTACTTTTTTTCCAAAATCTTCAATTTGAATAAAACTTACTGTTTTATTCTCCACTCCTTGAATTATAAGTTGTAAAAAAGAATGTTGATCAATACTTCCTACAAGCCCAACTGGGGTAAGTCCCACTTTTTTATTTGATCTATTTATTTTTCCTAAACTTTCTCCCCAAAGTTGTACATACCAATCATTAAAGTACGAGAAATATGTAGAATAGCTAAAAAGTGTATTGATACAGTATTTATCTTTATTTTTAAAATAGTAATATGCTTTTTGGAGTAAGTGATTTTCTTTTTTATCAAAAAATGATTCTATAAAAATTTTAGAACCTTCTAAAATTTTTTCAACTTTATATCCAGCAAGAACTAAAGGTACAATACCAACAGCACTTAATACAGAAAATCTTCCACCCACATTAAGTGGTATATTAAATTGAGGTATATTATTTTTTATTGCTAACTTTGATAAGTTTGAACCTTTATCTGTAATTGCAATTAATCTACTGTTATCTTTTTTCAAATCTAAATTAAATTTTTCTAAAACATATTTAAAAATAGAGATAGTTTCAATAGTTGAACCCGATTTTGATATTACAATAAACAGTGAATTTGTTTTTTTAATATCTTTTGTTTTTGAAGCAATATCCAAAGGATCTACATTTTCTAAAAATATTAAATTTATAGTTGATTTTTGTTTTAATTTTAAAAGCTCATATACAGCTTTGGTACCCAAACTAGAACCACCAATACCTACAACAACAATATTTTTTATTTTTTTATTCTTTAAGTATTTATTCTCTTTTTTATATCTTTTTACACCTTTAAGAATATCTTGTGATGTTTCATAAAGTTTATAATAACCAATACTATTAGAATCTTTTTCCTCTTTTAAAATAGAAAAAGTCTCATCAATTACTTTAATCTCTTTTTTTGTAAGCTGTTGTTTAAAATTTTGTTGAAAATGTATCATAATTAACTACTTTTTGTTTTTGTTTTTTTCTTGATCATAAAAATAATTTGTAGCTTCTACAAATCCATCAACTGACCCACAATCAAACCTTTTACCCTTAAATTTATATGCTATTACCATCCCTTTTTTTGCTTGTTCACATAAAGCATCAGTAATTTGTAACTCCCCATTTTTCCCAGGTTTTGTATTTTTAATCATATCAAAAATATCAGGAGTTAAGATATATCTTCCAATTACTGCTAAATTTGATGGTGCTTTATCATTATCTGGTTTCTCTACCATATTTGATACCATATATACACCCTCTTCTATCTCTTTACCTTCAATAACTCCATATTTATGTACCTCTTCATTAGGTACTTCCATAGTTGCTACAACACAACATTTATATTTGTAATAAAGATCTACCATCTGTTTTAAGATACCATCTCCATCAGGATTTACACATAAGTCATCTGCAAGGATAACAGCAAATGGATTTTGAAAGCCTACAAGAACATTTCCTTTATAAATTGCATCTCCTAAACCTCTCATCTCATTTTGTCTTGTATAGGTAAAAGTACACTTATCCATGATATTTCTGATATCTCCTAAAAGCTCCTCTTTAGCGCTCCCTTTGATTTGATGCTCTAACTCATAAGAGATATCAAAGTGATCTGTAATAGCTCGTTTACCTCGTCCTGTAATAACTGCCATTACATCACATCCAGCTTCCATAGCTTCTTCAACACCATATTGAATCAATGGTTTTGTAAGTATTGGTAGCATCTCTTTTGGCATAGCTTTTGTTGCTGGTAAAAACCTAGTACCATATCCAGCAGCTGGAAATAAACATTTTTTTATCATTTTTTATCCTTTATTGTTTTTGTTTTGATGACTTCTCATCTTTTTTTTGTTTTTTTAACCATAATATATCATATGGCTGCATTGTTACTTTATTTTTTATACCAATATTATGTGCAATTATATCTATTAATGTCTCAGAGGTAACTTGTCTAAGATCAACTTCAACTTCATGATCTGCAAAATTATGCAATGCAAGTATTGATTCATTTTCATCTTCAGCATATTGTCTAACCGCAAAGATATCTTTTCCAAAGTCCAAAAATTCAAATTTTGAAAAAGGATTAAATGCTGCTTCATTTATTCGTATTGATATAAGTTGTTTATATCTTTTAAACAATATCTTTCGTAAACTTCCATCTTCTTCTAATTGTTCTTTGATATTATCAAAATTAAGCTTTTCTCTATTTATTGCCCTATTTCTTCTTGTTTTTCGTACAGCTTCATGGTAGTTTTCAGACCCAACAAGTGAATGAAAATAGATACCAGGAACTCCCGGCATTGCTAATACAACCGCTTGAGATAATATCATTCTTTTTACCCTAAGTGCGACACTTTCTTTAGGATTTGTTAGAATATCAATATAACTGCAATTAAGTTCATAAGGTAATTTTTCTTCACTACCAACAGCACGGTAAGATACTAATCCGCCATGATCTTCACAAGATTTTACCAAAAAGTCTAGCTCTTGAGCATCTAATATATCATTTACAGCTCTCACCCCTACTCCATCGTGACTTGCAGTAAAATTAAAAAAACATACTTTATCGCTAGGAAGAGTTAAGGTTTTAGCCCATGATGTTAATTTTGTAGTATCCCCTTTAAGGATAGAAAATGCTAAAAGAGGAGGCAATGCGAAGTTATAAACCATCTGTGCCTCATCATCACCCTCTCCAAAATAAGAGATATTTTCATTATGGGGTACATTTGTTTCTGTAATAAGTAAAACTTCAGGAGCTACTTCATGTATAACTTGACGCATCAGCTGAATTAGTTCATGGGTTTGAGGAAGATGAACACAACTACTTCCTATCTCTTTCCATATAAATGCAATAGCATCAAGTCTTAATAAACTAGCACCATGTTCTACATAGAAGAGTAAAACATCTAAAACCTTCAAAAGTACTTTGTAGTTTGAATAGTTCAAATCAACTTGATCATTACTAAAAGTACTCCAAATATGTCGTATTTTCCCCTCTGGATCTGTAAATTCTGTTAACAATGGAGATGTTCTAGGTCTTACCACATCAGTTAAATCTGTAAGTGGATCTAAATCTATAAAAAACTCTGCAAACTCAGGATCATTTTCTAGATAGTGATTAAACCAACGACTCAATTGACTAACATGATTTATAACTCCATCAAACATCAATCTATGGTTTTTTGAAAGTTCAGCTATATCTTTCCAAGAACCTTTCAATGGACACACACCTTTATAGTTTACAATAGAAAAACCATCATCAGATGAATATGGATAAAAAGGGAGAAGATGAACAGTATTGATACAATCTTGAACATACTCATTTAAAAATCTATTTAATGTAGCAAGTGCAGTTTCCCCTTCATGAAATATCTGATCTCCATATGTTATAAGTATCACATCTTTTTGAGTAAGTATATAAGGCTTACTCTCTATTTTTTGTTTATACATCTCTATCATTAGAAGTACTGAGCTATACGCTTTTTTTGCATCATGTTCATTATAAATAGCAAACAATGATTCTTTTATAAATTTAATTCTATCTTCTGTAGTATGAGTTGTATAGTGATCTGGGGTTGCCATTATTTATTATCTTTTTCAACAATATTTATAAATTCTTCTGATAGCTCAGGAAGTACTGAACGAACACTAATCCATGCAGATAAAGATGGAACCCCTAAAGGGTCTTTTGAGAACTCTTTACAAGCTTTTTTCAAAGCTTTATCAAAAATTTCAACTGCTTCAATCTCTTTTTTTCTTTCAAAATGCAGAGAATTAAATTTTGCTAAAGCATCATATCGTGAAATTGCCTTACGACTCTCTTGAAAAAATGAAGTTCTTAGTGTCTTTAAAGATTCTTTTGAAAATGTTACACCTCTTTGAGACATAATCCTAAAAATTGTTTGTGCTATATCCATAGCCATCTTGGCAACGCCACCCTCTAACTCATGTTTTGGTTCTTCACTTTTGAGCTCTTGATGTTTATGTTCATAGGTTTCCATAATCTCTGTTTGACAGATTCTTCTGACTGAGGTATTTTCATACACTTCACTCAATGTTGAAACTTCAAGTCCCCAAGTTGGAGATATGCGGATACCTCTTGCTAGTGTTCGTATAAATGCAAATTCTCCTGAAAGTGAGTATCTAAAACTATCCATATAGTCTAAATAATCTGTTGTACCATAAGTTCTTTTCAAAGCTTTTATAAGTGGAGAGTAAAATAATCTTGTAACTCTCCCGTGAAGTTTATCTGTAACTCTTGAGTAATATCCTTTATTAAATTCAAAATCAAGTGCAGGATGTACTATTGGATAAAATAATCTTGCAGGTATCTCTCTTGTATAGTTTACAATATCACAATCATGCAGAGCAAAGGCATAGGCATTTGGATCTGAGAGCGCATAACCTATCATAGTCCATACATTTCTCCCTTTCCCTTTGATATTTGTACTTCGAAAGTCATTATCATCAAACTTTTTATACAGCTCAGCCATATTTGGACCATCATTCCATAATACATCCACTTTAACATCCAAAGTAGCCATAATCTTTTTTACATCTTCAAATTGCTTTTTTGTAGCCCTATCAAGTCCTAAAATAATCTTATAAAGATATTTTACACCTTGTAGTTCTTTCAATATTTTCTTCATAGCAGGTGTTTCAAACTCACTATAAAGAGCAGGTAAAAGAAGTACCATATTTCTTCTTCTTGAAAATTTCTCTAACTCTTTTTCCATACTGACTAAATCAATATTAGAAACATTTTGTAAAGTAGTTATACTACCATTTTGAAAAAAATCTGCCATCTTATGTTCACCTTACCTTTTCTATATATAAATTATAACACTATTAACCTCTATAGAAAATAGTACATATGTATAAAATGTAAACATTTTGTAATCAACTTGCAACTAACTATATAGTCTTTTTTAAAACTACAATAAAATCCATCACA
>Ga0209345_10007006_pt1 | contig 10076 bp, 9 predicted proteins | sample Cruoilmetagenom7_FD_187294 | JGI IMG/M metagenome (GOLD analysis project Ga0209345, IMG submission 187294) | Oil polluted marine microbial communities from Coal Oil Point, Santa Barbara, California, USA - Sample 7 (SPAdes) (version 2) | ecosystem: Environmental > Aquatic > Marine > Oil seeps ... | reverse complement strand
AAATGGTGGGCGATACTGGGATCGAACCAGTGACCCCTTCGATGTCAACGAAGTGCTCTACCGCTGAGCTAATCACCCACTTAACGACGTTTCAAAACCGGCCCCAAACAAAAATGGGGCGCGAAATTTCGCGCCGTTTGGGTGCTATAAAAGGAGTCGGCAGGAGGATCAAGGGCTTTTGACGCGGAATAAACACGCTATGTTCGACTTAGAGGGATTTATTATGCCGATGACCGCTTACGAAGTACTGCATCCTGACCGCAACCTGTCTTGCGTGGTCTTTGCGTCGCCCCATTCGGGACGCGATTATGCGGGATCCTTCTTGCGGCGGTCGGTTTTGGACGAACACGCGATCCGCTCTTCTGAGGATGCGTTCGTCGACCGTTTATTCGATTGTGCACCGCGCTTTGGCGCGTCTTTCATCAAAGCGGGGGCGCCGCGCGCCTATATCGACCTTAACCGCGCGCCGGAAGAATTGGACCCCTCGGTGATCGAAGGGGTGTCACGGCAGGGACATAACCCACGCGTGGCGTCTGGGCTGGGTGTGATTCCCCGCGTGGTGGCGAATGGTCGGGCGATTTATCGCGGCAAACTCAGCCAAGAAGAGGCACAGCTGCGAATCGACAGCTACTGGCGACCCTATCATGCCAAATTGCAGGAGTTGCTGACGCGGGCACATCGTCGTCACGGGCAGGCGGTGCTGGTTGATTGCCACTCCATGCCGCATGAGGCGATGGACGGCGTGGCCCGTAGTGGGATGCGGCGGCCTGATGTTGTGCTTGGCGACCGTTTCGGCGCGGCGGCTGGCGGCGAGGTGGTTGACCGGATCGAAGCGGCCTTTGTCGATGCCGGTTTCGTCGTGACGCGCAACTCGCCCTTTGCCGGAGCCTATATTACCCAAGCCTATGGCCGCCCCTCACGCGGGCAACATGCAGTGCAGGTCGAGATCGACCGGGCGCTTTACATGAACGAGCGTTTGATTCGGCCCAATGGTGCATTTGAGGCGGTGCAGGCGGCCTTGCAGCGGGTGGTGGCCGAGGTGGCGCAGATCGGTCAGGAGCGACTACCGCTCGCAGCGGAATAAAGTCACCGCAAGGCGCGGCCCTTCAGGATCGCCTTTTCTCCGAAACGGCTGCGGATGCTATCGGCGGCGCGTTCAGCTTTGCTGCGCTGTGCCGCACCAGGATCAAGCAGGTCACCGGCCATATCTGCGCCCTCTGCGCCCGATAGCTCCGACAGTCCTACACCGATAAGCCGATAGGAGCTTTTGTGGTCGACCTGATCAAACAGTGCGCGGGCAGTGCGGTAGATACGGTCGGCCAGTTGCGTCGGATCGTGCAACGACAGGCGGCGCGACAGCAAAGAGTGATCGGCGCGTTTGAGTTTCAGCGTCACCACCCGGCCCGCCATGTCCTTGGCCTTGGCGCGGTCCGCGACCTTTTCCGCCAAGCGCCAGATGTGCCCGTCGAGAATCTCATGGTTGCCCGTATCGTCAGAGAATGTCGTCTCATTGCTGATCGACTTCACCGGGCGGTGCCGCGACACGCGGCGTTTGTCTTGGCCGCGCGCCAGATGCCAAAGCCGGTCCCCCATACTGCCAAAGCGGGCGATGAGGTCGGTCTGCTCCCACCGCAGCAGATCAGAAAAGCTACGGATGCCCGCCTTTTCCAGCGAGGTCTGCGTGGCGGCACCAACGCCCCAGATCATACCGACGGGTTTGTCGCGCAGAAAATCAGCGGTTTCGCCCGCGCCGATCACCGAAAACCCATGCGGCTTGTCGAGGTCTGATGCGACCTTGGCCAAAAACTTGTTATGGCTCAGCCCGATAGAGCCGGTTAGCCCCAGCTCAAGCTTCATACGCCGCACCAGGCGGGCCAACATCACCGCGGGGGGCTGGCCGTGTAGCCGCGCGGTCCCGGTCATGTCGAGGAAGGCCTCGTCGAGCGAGAGGGGTTCAATCGCCGGGGTCATCTCTTCCATTATGGCGCGAATCGCACGGGAGGCTTCGACATAGGCTTCCATCCGCGGTTTGATGATCACCGCTTCGGGGCAGAGTTTGAGTGCCTGAAACATCGGCATGGCCGAGCGCACGCCCCGGATACGCGCTACATAGCAGGCGGTCGATACGACGCCGCGCCGCCCCCCGCCGATGATGACGGGTTTGCCGGCGAGCTCGGGATTGTCGCGTTTCTCAACCGAAGCATAGAAGGCGTCGCAGTCCATATGCGCGATGGACAGATCGAAAAGCTCGGGATGGGACAGCACACGGGGGCTGCCGCAACGCGGACAGCGTCGCGCCGGGGCGATTTCGTTCAAACAGTCGCGACAGAGGGTAGCCATGGATACACCGAGAGGGCAGGGTTCGGGCGACGACTCTAACCAGATCGCGGGGGTTTGAACATGGGTTTTGATGGGGCCAAGCTGGCGCTCTATCTCGGAGAAAAGTTGGCTGTGATCCTGCGCGATGACACGCCGGGGCTGCTATTTGCCGATCACTGGGATTTGCCCGGCGGTGGGCGCGAGGGTGCAGAGACCCCGCTCGCCTGCGCCCTGCGCGAGTGCCGCGAAGAGCTAGGGATAGCGGTGCCCGAAGGGGCGGTGGTCTGGCAGGGCAGTTTTGATGAGGCCGGGCGCACCAAATGGTTCTTTGTTGCGCGGATGCCTGCGCAGGCGGAGGCAGAGATTGCTTTTGGCAATGAAGGTCAGCGCTGGAGGTTAATGGAGGAAGAGGAGTTCCTGAACCATCCTCGTGCCGTGCCTGCGTTTCAGGATCGACTTAGGGTCTATTTGGCGCAGTCTGCGACGGGCAACGCTAAGGTTTTGCGGGGGAAATAAAGGCCCCCCGCTTGCGTCAGCGGGGGGGAGGTGACGAACATCAGGAAGAACCAGTTCGTCGGGGAGTATCACCTGAGTTCAACATAACATGTTAGGGAGTTTCTGCCTAACATTCATGGTCTCAGCGTCGGTGCATCGCGGCGCCCTGTGGTCGATTTGCTACAGATGGCGAAAAGCACGTTGTTAATATTCAGAAATTTCCTGCAGCACGGCGCGGGCGGCGGCGGCAGGGTCTTCTGCTTGCCAGATCGGGCGGCCTACCACGATATGATCGGCGCCATCTGCGATGGCCTGACCCGGTGTGGCAACGCGCTTTTGGTCGCCCAAAGCAGCGCCTTGCGGGCGCACGCCGGGGGTGACGATAAGCTTGCCCGTCGCCTCGGGTAACGCGCGGATCGCGGCAGCTTCTTGAGGGGAGGCGATGACACCATCCGCACCAGCATTCAATGCGCGGCCTGCGCGGGTTAGCACCAGATCAGCCAGATCGCCCGGTTGGATCAGCGCGGCATCAAGGTCGGCACGGTCGAGCGACGTCAGGATCGTCACGGCAAGGATTTTCATATCAGTCCCTGCGGCACCCTGTTTCGCGGCGGCCACGACATGCGGGTCGCCATGCACGGTGAGGAAATCCAGATCGAACTGCGCCAAACCGCGCACCGCAGCTTCGACCGTGGCACCGATATCGAAAAGCTTCAAATCAAGGAAAATGCGTTTGCCGTGCTCTTGCTTCAGCTCATTGGCCAAGGCCAGCCCGCCGCCGGTCAGCATGCCAAGGCCAATTTTATAGAAGCTTACCGCATCGCCGAGGGTCTGGGCCAGTTCCATCCCCGCGACCGCATGAGGAACATCAAGGGCGACAATCAGACGGTCATCAGACATGCGGGGGCTCCTGCCAATTTTCGGACGGCTTTGACCTACGCTGCAGGGCGCAGCAAGTCCATCGTTCATTCAAAAGGGCGGGGCGCAAAAAAAAGAGGCCCGAACACCGCATTGCGGGGTCCGGGCCCAGTGTTCAGAGACTTAGCAGGCAGGCACTGGTCTCTGGTGTGCGGATCGCCACATCGGGACAGATGAGGTGGCGGCAGGTCCGCGGGGCAGCCGCGCGGCAGGCAGGCGCCGCGCGGAAGAGGGTTAGGCTGCGTCGCGACCAGAGAGGTGCATGACCTCTTCCAGCCAGCGCAGCGGATCAAAGCTGCGGCGTCCGGCCCGCAGAGCGGGGACGTGGCGCAGAACTTCGGAACTTAGACCACGTTTCTGAGCGTGGCGGCGAATTGCTTGACGGGAGAGCCCGTCAGCGGCATCGCGGTATGACATGGTGATCGGGGCCTCAATTGCGCAAGCGTAGCGGCGCAGCTGCTCCCCGTCTTGGACGGTAACCAGCGCTTCGAAACACTGAGTGGCCGCGTTGTAGATGACATCGGTCAACTGGATAGGGCGCGTCTGCATCGTTTCACCTCTTGCGTTCGTTTGAACCCGGCAGGCTTTCTGTTCCTGCTCTCGTCTAATCAGTAAACGCAGCAAAGAGCCAAATGGTTTCATTATGGTGACAAGTTCTGTGGATAAGAATTAGATATACAATCTAAACAAGAGGTTAACATTGCAATTTCGGTCTCAATTTCGCCCTATTTTCGCCATATTGGCGAAACTTCACTGTTTGGGTGGCCGTCTCTCGGCGGTTTTTTGCGATATGCTGGTCTTGAATGGGCGGGTCCGCTTCCCAAATTAATACCGAGGCTCAGGCAGATGTGCGCCGCTTATCGGGCACAGCATTTTGGAGCGCTTTTAGAAAAGGAGAGACCCATGGACTTGAGCAAGTTCACGGAGAGATCGCGCGGCTTTATTCAAGCAGCGCAGACCATTGCAACACGGGAAAGCCACCAACGGCTTGCGCCTGAACACGTCCTCAAGGCACTGCTAGACGATGACCAAGGGCTCGCGCGGAACCTTATTGCTGCATCGGGTGGCGATGGTGCGCGCGTGATGCAGGCGTTGGACCTGTCGCTTGGTAAAATCCCCAAAGTCACGGGCGACGCGGCACAGGTCTATCTGGATGGCACCACCGCAAAGGTGTTGGCCGAGGCTGAGGCCATGGCGAAAAAGGCAGGTGACAGCTTTGTCACTGTTGAGCGGATTCTGACTGCGCTTTGCTTGGTGAAATCCGGTGCGAAGACCGCGCTAGAAGCGGGTAAAGTGACCGCGCAGGGGCTGAACAGTGCCATCAATGACGTGCGCAAGGGCCGCAAGGCCGATAGCGCGACGGCGGAAGAGGGGTATGACGCGCTGAAGAAGTACAGCCTCGATCTGACTGAACGCGCCGAAGAGGGCAAGATTGACCCAATCATCGGCCGCGATGAGGAAATCCGCCGCACGATGCAGGTGTTGAGCCGCCGGACCAAGAACAACCCGGTGCTGATCGGTGAGCCCGGTGTGGGTAAGACTGCCATTGCCGAGGGCTTGGCGCTGCGGATCGTGCATGGTGATGTGCCTGAAAGCCTGCGTAACAAGCGGCTGCTCGCGCTCGACATGGGCGCGTTGATCGCTGGTGCGAAGTATCGTGGTGAGTTTGAAGAGCGTCTGAAGGCCGTGCTGACCGAGGTCACAGAAGCCGCGGGCGAGGTGATCCTGTTCATCGACGAGATGCATACGCTTGTAGGGGCCGGGAAAGCCGATGGCGCGATGGATGCGTCAAACCTGCTGAAGCCGGCGCTCGCGCGGGGAGAGTTGCACTGTGTCGGGGCGACCACGCTCGACGAATACCGCAAATATGTAGAGAAAGACGCGGCCCTCGCCCGGCGGTTCCAGCCTGTCATGGTGCAAGAGCCGACGGTGGAAGACACCGTGTCGATCCTGCGTGGGATCAAAGAGAAGTATGAGCTGCACCACGGCGTGCGTATCACCGATACGGCGCTGGTTGCGGCAGCAACGCTCAGCCATCGCTACATCACGGACCGCTTTCTGCCCGACAAAGCAATCGACCTGATGGACGAGGCCGCCAGCCGTCTGCGCATGGAAGTGGACAGCAAGCCCGAAGAGTTGGACGCGCTGGATCGCCAAATCATGCAACTTCAGATCGAGGCTGAGGCCCTGAAGAAGGAAAACGACACCGCGTCGAAGGATCGGCTGGAAGCCCTTCAAAAGGATTTGAGTGATCTGCAGGACCGCAGCGCCGAGATGACAGCGCAGTGGCAGGCCGAGCGGGACAAGCTGGCTGGCGCGCGCGACATCAAGGAAAAGCTGGACCATGCCCGCGCCGATCTCGACATCGCCAAGCGCGAAGGCAACCTCGCGCGCGCGGGCGAGCTATCTTATGGCGTGATCCCACAGCTTGAGCGCGACCTTGAGGCCGCCGAGGGCCGTGAGGACGACATGATGGTCGAAGAGGCTGTGCGTCCGGATCAGATCGCGAGTGTTGTCGAGCGTTGGACGGGCATTCCAGCAGGCAAGATGCTCGAAGGCGAGCGCGACAAGCTGCTACGGATGGAAGACCAGTTGCATGGACGCGTCATCGGCCAGAATACGGCGGTCAAAGCCGTCGCCAATGCTGTGCGCCGTGCGCGCGCGGGGCTGAACGACGAGAACCGTCCGCTGGGCAGTTTCCTCTTCCTCGGGCCAACCGGCGTGGGCAAGACCGAGCTGACCAAGGCTGTGGCCGAGTTCCTCTTCGATGATGACAACGCGATGGTGCGTATCGATATGTCTGAATTCATGGAGAAACACTCGGTCGCCCGTCTGATTGGGGCCCCTCCGGGCTATGTTGGTTATGATGAGGGCGGTGTGCTGACCGAAGCGGTAAGGCGCAGGCCCTATCAGGTCGTGCTGTTCGATGAGGTCGAAAAGGCGCACCCGGATGTGTTCAACGTGCTCTTGCAAGTGTTGGATGACGGTGTGCTGACCGATGGTCAGGGCCGCCGGGTCGATTTCAAGCAGACGTTGATCGTGTTGACCTCGAACCTTGGCGCGCAGGCATTGAGCCAACTGCCAGATGGCGGCGACATGGCTCAGGCCAAGCGCGATGTTATGGACGCAGTCCGGGCACACTTCCGGCCTGAGTTCCTGAACCGTCTGGATGAGACGATCATATTTGACCGTCTCGGCCGCGACGACATGGACGGGATTGTAACGATCCAGATGGCGCGTCTGCTCAAGCGGCTGGCCGGGCGGAAGATCACGCTCGATCTCGATGATGCCGCGCGTAAGTGGCTGGCGGATGAGGGCTATGACCCGGTCTTCGGGGCGCGGCCGTTGAAGCGGGTGATCCAGCGCACCGTGCAGGATCCGCTGGCAGAGATGCTGCTGGCCGGGGATGTGAAGGACGGCGATACTGTCACCGTCCGTGCCGGTGCCGATGGGTTGATCATCGGCGATCAGGTGGCCGCATCGAACCGGCCCAAGCCGGATGATGCCACGGTGCATTAAGCGTCATAGAATGAAGAGAAGGGCCGGATTTCTGGCCCTTTTTGCTCTAAGCTTAAGAACGTTCCGCCCGGTGGTTCACCGGGCGTCGCCCTCCCTCCCCCCGGAGGGCGATTTTGCAAGCTCACCTCGTGTCGGGCCGCCAGCGGGTTTTGCTGGACAAGCGCCAAAATTTGAGGTCTCGACGCCCCCCAGGAAGGGCGATGCCCTCTGCTACTCGCCGATCGCTTCTTTCACGATCTCGTCCAGCAGGCTCTGCACTTCTTGCATCGCTCCTTCAGGGAAGGCGCGGTAGCCGATGGTCACCTCGTCACTCTCTGGCAGTTGCATGACAAAGATATCGTAGGGGCAAAAGCCGATGTTCATCACATCCGCTTCCATCACCTTGCGTGATAGCGCGGCAGAGCAAAAGCTAAACACCTCTGCCGCCTCAAACAGCACAACGTCAGAACCGACATCGGCGCGCGTGCGGTCCAGCATCTCACCCACATGGCTAACGCTCTCGGGGATCAGCCCTTGGTTCAGGATCGCATTCTCCACCCCAAAGGTCACATCACCAAAGCTCTGATCGGTGGTGTAGGTGACCATCTCATCCGCCTGCGCGGCGCTGGCCAACATTAGACCGGCAGCAAAAAGATAACGGACCATGACAGCACTCCTTTATATAACGGCGCCTAACATTCCGGTGTGCTGACTGAAATCCCGTTGAAAGGATTTGGTGCAACTGGCAGCGGGCGCTAACTTCCCCTGAGTATAGTAGGGAGCGCTGAAATGGCCAATCGTTGGATTAATCGACTGACAGACAAAGACGTGACTGACGAGGCGCAGTACCTAAACCGGCGGCAGATTATGGGCGGCGCGATGGCCGGGCTTGGCCTTGCCGGGCTGGGGCAGGGTGCCAGCGCCCAAGAAGCGCTGACCCCGAATGATTACGAGGACATCACCCAATACAACAATTACTATGAGTTCGGCACCGGTAAGGGCGATCCGGTCAAATACGCAGGAAGCCTGACGACCACACCATGGACAGTGTCCATCGAAGGGATGGTCGACAAGCCGGGCGATTACGCCTTCGAAGACATCATGAAGGCGATGACCATTGAGGAGCGCATCTATCGCCTGCGTTGTGTTGAGGCGTGGTCAATGGTGGTGCCGTGGAACGGGTTTGAGCTGGCCGACCTGCTGAACATGGCGGGTGTGCAAGCCGGTGCCAAATACGTCGCCTTCGAGACCGCCTACCGCCCGGAGGAAATGCCCGGCCTTCGCTTTCCAGTGCTAGAGTGGCCCTATGTCGAAGGGTTGCGTTTGGATGAAGCGATGCATCCGCTGACGATCATGGCCACCGGTATCTATGGCAAGGACATCCCGAACCAAAACGGCGCGCCGTTGCGGTTGGTGGTGCCGTGGAAGTACGGATACAAATCTATCAAATCTGTGGTCCGCATTACTCTGACAGACAAGCAGCCGCCGACAAGTTGGAACAGGGCCGCGCCACGGGAATATGGTTTCTACAGCAACGTGAACCCCGACGTGAGCCATCCGCGCTGGTCGCAGGCGGACGAGCGCCCCCTCGGCGCTGGCCTCTTTGCGCGGCGCCAGCCGACGCTGATGTTCAACGGCTACGAAGAAGAGGTGGCGGGGCTCTATGAGGGCATGGATCTGACTGCGAATTTCTGATGGGCGACACACTATATATGCAGAGCCGTTTTGGAGGTCTTCGCGAAGGGGTTCTGCCGTTCTGGTTTTCAGCGCGATGACAGGTCTAATCGACACCCTGAACAGCCTTGCGCGCCGCCTCCCGGTATGGCCGGTCTACCTTATCTTGGCGGTGCCAATTCCATGGTTCTTTTACCAAGGGCTAAACGGCGGGTTGGGCCGCGACCCCGTCAAAGGGTTAGAGCACCTCTACGGCCTATGGGCGCTGCGCCTGCTGATCGCGGGTTTGATCATTACGCCCCTGCGCCGAGAGCTTGGGCTGAACCTGCTCCGCTTTCGCCGGGCCATTGGCGTTATGACCTTTATCTATGTACTGGCGCATTTGATGGTTTGGGCCGTCTTGGATGTGCAAACCCTGTCCCGCGTTTGGGCTGATATCTTGAAACGACCTTATATCACGATCGGCATGGCGGGGTTCCTTTGCCTGGTTCCCTTGGCGGCTACCTCAAACAACTGGTCACTGCGCAAACTGGGCGCCCGGTGGCGAAAGCTACACCGCCTTACCTACGCAGCGGCCTTATTGGCGTCGCTTCATTTCATCTGGCTCGCAAAGGGCTTTCAACTAGAGCCGTTGGTCTATGCAGCCGTGATTCTAGCGCTTCTTGTCTATCGGATGCCCCACAAACGTATCCGGCGGAGGTTTTTACCGGGATAGGTGATTCAGATTCGGCGGCGGAGCCGCTGATTCACGCCTCGGAATCGCTGCTTGGGACGCTCCGGCCTGTGGATAACTGGTTGCGTTAACATAACCCGCTGTCATGTAGGTGCGGGAGGCGAGATTTGACCGATCCGAAATGGTCTCAACATATTGAAATACAAAGATTTCCCGATTGCTTCACAAAAACTGCACAAAACCGCAAAAAATGGGTTGCGGGTCTGGGCCACTAACCTTAGAACCCCCCATACCGGCGGCGCAGAGATGCACCAACGGGGCGCCAGACGGGGCGGACGGAAGCGGAGACGCGAAAGTTTGGTTCGGTAAGGTGGGAAAATTCGAGGTACTAGAGGCGGGGCGCGCCAAGAAGATAGGGCGCATCTCAGTTTCTTTTGTCTCAACGCTGTTTGAAAATTTGATATCTGAAGAGATATGTGGGCGGTTTGGTTCATTCGAT
>Ga0209345_10007005_pt1 | contig 10077 bp, 12 predicted proteins | sample Cruoilmetagenom7_FD_187294 | JGI IMG/M metagenome (GOLD analysis project Ga0209345, IMG submission 187294) | Oil polluted marine microbial communities from Coal Oil Point, Santa Barbara, California, USA - Sample 7 (SPAdes) (version 2) | ecosystem: Environmental > Aquatic > Marine > Oil seeps ... | reverse complement strand
ACATCGACATCGACAACGACATCGACAACGATGCCCTGATCCGTTGGATTTAGGATTGTAAGCGAAGAACATGCGCTCTTCTGGGTATGTTCTTCGCTTCTCTTTTCTTCTTTTGTCCAGAAGAGCGCATGTTCTTCGTTGGTTTATTGTGCGGTTGTATTCGGGTCTTTGAACTTTTCCCCGGCAATTTGTTGTCGAACATTCGTTGAGGAAGACAGGCCAGGGTCATGCAGGCCAGGGTCATGCAACAGAGATAGATTCTCCAACGCCCAGGCGGCAGTGACATCCCTATCAGAGGAGTCGACACGGCTTCTCTCAAAGGTTTCCCCAAAGAAAAGGCGCAAACTTGTGTCGAGCCCGCGCAGAAAAGCTCGCAGTTCTCGGGGAAGAGGAAAATATTCGTCTTCTGTGGTGACTTCCAGAGACTCCTGTGTGACCGGGTTAATGGCGGCAACTACTGCTGCGACCACGCTTTCTGCTGCTGACGCGCCAGCCGTGACGCCTACTGTGCGGGTCTCTCCGATCAGCTCTTTTGTGATGTCTTCTGGTCCTTCAATGCGTATTGCGCGAGGACAGCCGGTTTCTTTTGCGACGCGGACAAGGGCCTGTGTATTTGAGGAGTTTTCGCTTCCGATAATGACGAATAGATCCACGCTGGGAGCAAGTGTGCGTACTGCCTTCTGTCGGTTTGTGGTGGCAAAACACAGGTCGGAGCGCCCTGGTGTCCAAAGAGACGGGTAGCGCCGTGTCGCTTCCTCGCGGATTTCTGCCCATTCGCTGTGAGCGAGTGTTGTTTGTGCGAGGAGAGCAGTCGGTGTTTCGTTTGTGAGGGGGAGGGCTTCAAGGTCGGCAAGGTCTTGCACGAGATGCATTGCTGCCGGCGCTTCGGCCATTGTCCCGACTGCTTCGTCGTGTCCGGCATGACCAATATAAATAATTTGCATGCCTTTTTTTGCGCGTGTGCGGGCCTCGTGATGCACTTTCGTGACGAGTGGGCAGACAGCATTCACGATAATTGTGGTTTTCTCGTGGGCTGTTTGCACTATTTCAGGGGCGGATCCGTGCGCGGAGAGCATGAGCGGATATCCCGAGGGCATGTCTTGTGGGTCATCGATGAAGATGACTCCCGCCCGCATAAAGGTTTTGACTACCCATTTGTTGTGCACGATCTCGTGGTAGCAGTAAACGGGAGGGCCGAAGAGGCGTAGCATCCAGCTCAGTGCTTTGATGGCCATCTCTACACCGGCGCAGAAACCTCGTGGTGTACAGATCACCGCTTTTTGAACTTGGGAATGTGGGGGCATGGCCGGATGTTACGCGCGTGACGTGCTTGTTGTGTAGGTCGCACAAAAGCCTGAGGGCTTCTCTGATGTGCGAGCAAGTGTGCGAGCAAGCGCGAACACGAGTGGTGGCAACGGTTTTATATGCGCGCAGGTATGCTTTGTTCGCCCGAGGATGAGACGAGAAACTGGTTTCGTCGCGTGTTCCGCAAGCGGGTCGTCATCGCTGTTGCTGTCACCATTTTCATCATCGTTGTTTTGCTTGTTTTCTCGCCTGCTGTCTTGCTCTCTCTTCCTGCCTTTTCGCTTGTTTGTCTGTGTTTTCTCGGTGCATGTTGGTTGCTGAGTTTTTTTGGGATGCGCTTTCAATTGCACGCCAGGAGACTTGGAAACAGGCGCAGATCGTTTGGCATGCTGATCTTTTGCGAGTTTTCTCCAGGGTTTTTGCGCTTTCTGTGCTGTGGTGACGATCTTCGGATCGGACGGCAGGGCAGCGGACTTGTACGCGTTGTCGAGAAAAGCGGAGGCTCTTCTTTATGAGTCGTGTCCTCGTTATTGCTCTTTTTGTGCTACTTGCTGTGAACACAGTTGAGTGCAATCGAGAAGGTGTGCCCGTGGTCGGGATGGTTTCAATTCCAGATCATGTACGATGTTCGCCAAAGATGGTTTCTGTCTCTATCGCATGGACGACGATGAATGTCGAGACAGTGTATTTTCGGGTGAATGGTAATCCTGTGGGATCTGATCAGCCTCCGAGTGGGAATACGGCATTGAGTCTTCCCTGCGATGGTGGGACGCATGAGATTGTGATCGTGGGGAAAGGTCGAAAAAAAGAGACTGCCGTAGCACGTCATGTGCGTACTGTCACGGGTTGACGCCGCAGGCGTAGGGGCGATGTCGTGGGCTGTAAAATCTTTCGCGACGGTTCAATGCCGTGTGCTGTGGCCGGCGTCCTGGTTTGGGTTTCGCGCGGGTCTTGCTCTCGGTTGACTGGGCCAATTTGTGGGCATGTTTTCCCCAGCCTGGCGAGGCGATCCTCTGGGGTTGTTTGCGCGCCGCGCAAGCGGCAAGCTGAGTACTTTCGTCATGATATGTCCCTTGAAAGGGTTTGTTTGGAAGACTTTGTGTTGTCTGGAGAGTTCTTTTTTCTCGGAGATGTATCGTGTATCTTGGGTAAAATATCTGTTCCTTTCTAGTCTGAAACGAGGAATCGAGATTCGGTAGGGAATAGGCAGATATCGTTTCCACAGATGCCGTCCCTTTCGTTCTGCGATTTTTTCGTCCAAGATTTTGTGTCAGTATTTTGTGTGTAGGGTGTTCTTGTGTCTCCTATTACTGCGGTCATTTTTGATATGGATGGGCTTCTGATTGATTCTGAACCTCTCTGGCAAGACTCCATGATAGAAGTATTTGCACGAGTTGGTATTCATTTGGATCGGGACATGTGCCGGCAAACTATGGGAGTGCGCATCGACGAAGTCGTCGAGATTTGGCATGGTCGTTTGCCGTGGAATGGCCCGAGTAAAGAAGAAGTGCGGAATTCTATTGTCGCTGATGTAGTGCATCGTGTGCGTGAACAAGGAGTGCTTTTACCGGGCGTGCTTGCCACTGTGCAGGACTTGACAGAGCGTGGGATTCCTCTTGCTTTGGCATCCTCTTCGCAGTTTGTCCTCATCGATGCGGTACTGGATCACTTCTATTTGCGAGACTATTTTCAGATTGTGCATTCTGCAGAGTCGGAACCATATGGAAAACCCCATCCGGGGGTGTATCTCACGACAGCGAGTTTGTTGGGCAAGCGTGCGCGTGAGTGTTTGGCTGTTGAGGATTCGATGAACGGTCTGGTGGCCGCGAAGGCCGCTATGATGCGCTGTCTTATGGTGCCTGATGTGGCACTCCGGGAAGATCCGCGGCTTTCTCTTGCGGATCTTGTAGTCGAGTCGCTTGAGAAACTTGACGGCGAGGCGTGGGAACAGTTTTTCAACGATTGACCCGATGCCTGCGGAGATCTCTACAGGCCCGTTTATAGGCATGCCCATAGACAAGTGGGGCGTGTTTTTTCCTCAGGCAACCGCAAGAGGGTTCGTTCTCCTTCCCCTCAGCAGCCTTTCAGGTACACCTTAAGAGAATTTTTTGGGTTACCTCCTGTGTAATAAAAAGTAACCCTAAATATTGTTTTTATTTATTTGCATAAAATAGTATATGTGCGTTATTGAAGGATTTTGAGAAGGCCCGAGAAGATTCGGTAGCAAGGTCTGCATCGAACACGTTGGATGCAGACCTTGGCTTTTCCCTGTCTTTCTCAGATTTCGCAGGTTGTTGCTGGGAAGGAACCCGGGGAGGGCCGTTGTATATTGGCCAAGCTTGGTCGTTTTGTTTATGACCACCGCAAAGCCGTGCTGCTTGTTTGGCTGGGTATTTTTCTGGTTGGCATGCTTGTTTCTGGTCCCGTTTTAATCGTCTCACTGTGGAAGGGGAGAGTAAGGGCTTCGAATCGACCCAGGTGCTCGAGCAGTTCGAGGAAATCACCGGCATGCGTGGAGAAGTGGCCGGGATTCTTGACGGGATTTCGATTGATGATCCTGTCGTGCGTAGAGAGATTCGCGCCGCTGCCGATGAGATTGCAACGTTCCCTGGAGTCGCGTCTGTCCTGGACTACGACGCGCTGCCCCTTCCTTTTTTGCTGTCCACAGATGGTGCCGCCACGCTTCTTTTGGTGAATCTCGAAGACGGGGAAGACGCTGAAGATGCCTTGGAAGTGGGCGAGAGGGTGGCGGATCGTCTTGAAGCCATCCCGGTGGGGGAGATAACCACAGGGGGAAGCGTCCTCGTAGTGGACGAGTTCAATGTTGCAATCGAAAAAGACTTGCAAACGGGTGAGATGTTCTCTCTACCTGTTGCTTTTGTTGTGATGATCTTTCTTTTCGGTGGCGTTGTTATTGCGCTCGCTCCTTTGATGATCGGGCTGACAAGCGTGGCGGGTGCATTCCTTGTGCTCTTTGCCGCGACTTTTCTCATGGATAATGTGTCGACTTTTGTGGTGAGCGTGATCACTGCTTTTGGCATTGGGCTCGGGATTGATTACAGCTTGCTTTTGGTGAACCGTTTTCGTGAAGAACGGGGTGCGGCCAGTGTGGACGGCGCGGTGAGTGTGGGCGAGAGTGAAGTTGTCGCGCAAGCCGTTGAGCGCACGGTGGCTGTTGCGGGCAGGACGGTCTGTTTTTCTGCCTTGACTGTCATGGTTTCTCTTCTCGGTTTATTTGTTTTCGAGGATTCCATGCTGCGTTCTTTTGCCGTGGGCGGCGCGGGAGTGGTGTTTCTTGCCCTGTTGGGGGCGATTACTCTTTTGCCTGCGCTGCTGGGAGTGTGGGCCAAACGCATTCCTCCGGTTTCTTCGCGTCCTGCGGATCGGGGCTTTTTCTTTTCGCTTGCGCGTCGCACTCAGCGTTTTGCCTTGCCGGTTCTTCTCATGGTCGGGGCTGGGCTATTGCTGCATCGTGCGTTGTCTCGTGGTGCCTGCCACGATGCGTCTTCTGGGCAACTTGAACTGGTGGGCCCCGGCTCCTTTGTGCCGTCTCCATGAAAAGATCGGTTTGAGTGAGTCGTCGGCTATTCCTCCTGGCGCTTCCTCTGTGGACGTGCCGTCTGAGAAATTGCTGGAGCAGCCGGTTCCAGGGGATGTGTCCCCTCGCTCCTCGCCCCTAGCACAAGAGCAGATCTGCCGCGTGTTCGAGAAGTTCGGGGCTGAAGGGGGCGCGTAACGCCAGGTTTATTTGCTGAACGCCAGCGTCTCTATAGTGTCCGACCTTGTCGCGGATCTCCTCATCGCTCCCGAAGAGCACGCCTTCCTTGACAACATTCCCCATCGCCCCGAACTGTTCGCGCAGGTGTTCGAGATGCCAGGCCAGGCCAAGATTGACGGAGCATTGGATTGTGGCGGGGTCGCGTCCCACACTCTCGCAATGTTGGGTGAGAACTCCGCGTTTATACGCGTAGGTTTCGGGAGAAACGAAGGGGATGTTCCAGCCATCTGCGTATTTCGCGGCAATCCGCAAGGTGCGTTTTTCGCCTCCTCCCCCGATGAAAATGGGCAGACGTTCCTGGGATGGGCCGGGTTCGCACTGGGCGTCTTGTAACTGGAAGTGGATGCCTGCGAAGGTGAAGCTTTTTTCTTGGAAGAGCCCACGGATGCACTGCACCCCTTCTTCGAGCATGTCGAGCCGAACGCCGGCGGAAGGGTAGGGGATGCCATAGGCGTCATATTCGGTTTTGAGCCAGCCTGCTCCCAAGCCGAGTTCGGTGCGTCCTCCCGAGATCTGATCGATATTGGCGATGGCGTTTGCGAGTACCGCGGGATGACGGAAACCTATGGAGTAGACCAGGGATCCGACCTGCACACGTGAGGTGTGGCATGCGAGTGCGGTGTGGGCGCTTACGGCTTCGAGACAGTGCGCACTTCCTGAGCTGTCAGGGGTGTAGAAATGATCCCAAATAGAGATGAAATCAAAGCCGAGCTCTTCGATTCTGCTCCAGAGGGGAACGAGCTCCGCGATACTGGTGTGCTGGAGACCAGTATGTACACCGAATTTGAGTTTTTTCCTGTCTGCCATGTGTATCTCCTTTTCGTGATGTCTGCTCTCGCCTGTTTTCTCCGCGGTTTGCAACAGTCGAGGCATTCGGTGCACTCCGTGTGTGCGCGCTTTCCTGTTCTTTTGATTGCCATGCCGGCTCTGAAGGAAATTCCTCTTTTCCAGAGAGATGTGGTGAACGAGGTTTTTAGGCTTGTCTCATACTATTTGAAATGGAATATGGAGCTGAACAAACTCTTTTGCGCGTGGAAAAGAACTCATGAGAGAGGAAGCGTCTGGTGTATCAGAAAAAGCCTCGCGCGAGAAGGTCTTTTTTTTGGGTAGAATGCTCGGGCGTATCGAGATCATGCCTACATAGGCATGGCGCGGAACTTCTCCGGACCTGTTGGTCAGAAGGGCCGTTTACGCGGTCGAGTGCTGTGTCGCAGCGAGTGTTCTTGTGAGCTGCGCTTCCCTGTTTGTTCCTTTCCGCGTGCGCCACTCTTTTGCAGGAAGGAGGAAGAGAAGTGGGGAAAAGAGGAAAAAAAGAAGAAGCGGAACAAGTGTTGTGGCTCTTGCGTCTTATACACGAGATGGGGAGCGGGAAGTGACCATCTCTTGAGAACGAGCCGGCGCGTTTTTCGGTGTTTTGTTTTCTGCCCCTGTGCTTTGTGTCTTTCTGAGTTTTTTTGAAGTAGAGGTCGTTTTTATGAGAATGCGAAAAAAGGAGGACACGGTTTCGCGTGGTTTCTGTTTTGCTGGAGGGAAATTTTTTCTCTTTGCCGTGTCTTGTGTTTTGCTGTTGTCAGCTTGTCGACCGGTGTTGCCTTTTGATCGGGATGACTTTTTCCCGGGGCAGCCTGATCCGACAGGAGAGGAAGAGAACGGGGGCGAACAAGAAGCCGCAGATGAGACAGAGCTTGTGCTCCAGCTTGAGGTGGGCGGAGGTTTTGTGCCCCGTGACTATATTTTTACTTCGATACCAGAGCTTAGTGTGTATGCAGACGCCAACGTCATTTCTGATGGTCCGGTTATCCAGACGTATCCGGGGCCATTGCTGCCAAATCTCCAGTCCCGGCGCCTGAGCGACAAGGGCTTGGCCCGGCTCAGAGATGCAGTGGAGGAGGCTGGTTTGCTGTCCACTCCGCCAGACTACGCGTACCCTCGGAATCTGCCGATGGTGGCGGATGCTCCGACAACCATTCTTACCATTGTTGAGGAAACCCCTACGGGACGCAAGGTCTACCGTCATTCGGCGTATGCCCTGGGCATTCAGCCTGGTGGAAGCGAGGACCGAGCACATCTTGGCGAGTTTGTGGAACGTTTGCGAAACATCGAAGACCTCGTGGGGACGGACGAGATCACAGACGAAGGTTCCTATGAAAGCAGTGCGTATAGATTGCGTGCGGTTGAGGTGGACGCTGATTCTTTGCCGGGAGATGCTCCTGAGGTGCATGAGTGGACCCTCGATCAGGTTGTCCTCTCTGAAGTGGGTCGTTGCACAGTGGTGCAGGGGGCCACAGCTCGTGCTGTTGAGAAACTCTTCAGTAAGGCGAATTCCTACACCTTCTTTCGACAAGGGGAGAAAGTGTATCGAGTCCTTGTTCGTCCTTTGCTTCCCCATGAGGTGAGCTGCACAGAGTAGGGCTGTTTTCTTGACAGCGCCCTGTGCACGAGAAGCTGCAGCAGTGTTAGCTCCTTGATGCTGGTGTCAGGAGATACGCGAGTTCAGCTGGAGTTGTGCAGATATTTTTCCATGTGGTTATGGGGAAATGCAGAGCTGCAAAGGCTGCCGTAGGGAAAGACTCTGCAACTTGTGCGCGTGCCGGGGAGATTGTTCCGGTCGTAAGCTGGAGGACAAGATCTTGCAGACCCGGGTTATGTCCTATGAGAAGAAGAGCCTGGGTTGTGTCTTCTGTCCGGCGAATGCGTCGTGTCAAGGTAGAGAGGTCTGCGAGATAGAGGTCTTTTTCAAAAGACATATGAAGAGTGCGATCAGGGTTACTTTTGGGTGAGAAGTCTGGCCCTGATCGCAGGATTTCCCATGTTTCGCGGGTGCGGCGCGCGTCGGAACACAAGACGAGATCTGGCGGACTGCCGTTTCCCCAGACTTCTTTGTGAAGGAGGTCCCTCATGTGCCGTGTGTCTTGCTTGCCTTTGCCTGCGAGTGCTCGTTCGCGATCTTCGCCACCGGAAGTCGGGTTTTCTGCTTTGGCATGGCGGAGAATATAGAGACGTTTCACTTTTGCTCGCGGGTGTGTGGGGAATAGTTCAACAAGCTACCGGAATTGATCAAAGGACAAGAAAACAGCCTCATGGTGTTGTCTGGATGTCGGATCTGCCTGCGAAAACTGTTTTTTTCGCGGCGCGGAATGGACGGTCGATCCGGTGACAGGCCTGTAGCTGGGAGGGGTCTCTCTTTTGTGGTGTCAGGGAATTTTGCTTGGGGGAATGTTGCTGCTGGTGTGATGCCTGGCGCAGGTCTTGTTTTTTCATGAGACCTCCTGATGTGAGGAGAGTGTTTCTTCTGTCTGCTGTTGCGGCTAACGTGGGATTCGACCGGGTAACTGCCGAAGTGTGCTTTTCTATTGAAAGTGTGTATGGCGCGCTGCTCGTTTTGTAGAGGGCGAAATGGGGTTGGGGTAGAACCGGACAACGCAAGGGGTTGTGATGAGCACGATAGGTTTTTGGGCAATAGCGCAGGAAGAGCCCGATAGTATCGCCGTTGTAGATCCTGATGAGCGTGTCATTACGCGTGGCGAGCTGTTGGCATCAAGTAACAGGATAGCGCGTCGTTTGCAGGAGCTGGGTTTGCAACGGGGCGATGGAGTCGCCTGGGTGATCCATAACAGCCGAGAATTTCTCGAAATGTTTCTGGCTGCCACGCAGATTGGCTTGTATGCTACTCCCCTAAATTTTCACCTGACGGGTCCCGAGATCGCGTATATTGTCGAGGATTGCGAAGCCAAGGCTTTTGTGTGTCATGAGCGTTTTGCTGAGGCTTCGGAATATGCGGTGGCGGAATCAGGTCTTTCCAAGGAGGTCTGTTTTGCAGCGGGAGGCCCTGTAAAAGGCTGCCGTCCCTATGAGGATCTGCAGGATGGGCAGTCGAGCGAGCTTCCCGAAAATCGCAGTGCCGGCCAGATGATGCTTTATACATCCGGGACGACTGGTCGACCGAAGGGGGTACGCCGAAGTCTTCCTGATGGGGATCCTGAGCAAGGCGCGGCGCTTATGGCCATGCTTGGGGCACTTCTCAAGATTGAACCCGGGACTGGCGCGCATCTCCTGACCGGACCTTTTTACCATACGGCCCCACTTGGTTTTGGTATTGGTTCTGTGCATCTTGGCCAAAACATTGTCATGATGGATAAATGGGACGCAGAGCAGATGCTCGTTCTCATGGACCGCTACAAGATCACGACAAGCCATATGGTGCCGACGATGTTCCATCGTGTCCTGGCCTTGCCGGAGGAGAATCGTGCTGCCTACGATCTGTCTTCGCTAGAGGTTGTCCTGCATGGTGCGGCACCTTGTCCTGTAGAAGTGAAACGCGGTGTGATCGAATGGTGGGGGCCGGTGCTCTATGAGTATTACGGTGCCACAGAAGGAGGCGGTACCCTTGTCACTTCTGAGGAATGGCTGGAGCATCCTGGGACGGTAGGACAGCCCTGGCCAGGGTCCGAAGTGCTCATCCTGGATGATGAAGGAAAACCGCTTCCAGAAAAGCAGGCAGGCGCGATCTACATGTCTTCGCTTGCCGGTGACTTCTCCTATTACAAGGATAAGGAGAAAACAGAGGGCAGCCGTCGAGGCAACCTCTTTACAGTGGGTGATGTGGGATACCTCGAAGACGGTTGGCTCTATTTGTGTGACCGCAAAGCCGACATGATTATTTCTGGAGGTGTCAATATTTATCCAGCAGAGGTCGAGGCGACATTGTTGACGCACCCTGCGGTGGGAGATGCTGCTGTATTTGGTATTCCCAATGATGAATGGGGAGAGTCGGTCAAGGCTGTCGTAGAGCCGGCGTCGGGCGTGGTGGCTGATGAAAAGCTGGCGAAGGAGCTGCTTGCGCACTGCCAAAAGAGTTTGGCGAAGTTCAAGTGTCCGCGTTCGCTCGATTTTCTTGAGGAGCTGCCGAGGCAGCCTTCCGGAAAACTCTACAAACGCCTTTTGCGAGATGAATACTGGAAGGGACGGGACCGCGCGATCTGAGAAGCTGCCGT
>Ga0209345_10007003_pt1 | contig 10079 bp, 12 predicted proteins | sample Cruoilmetagenom7_FD_187294 | JGI IMG/M metagenome (GOLD analysis project Ga0209345, IMG submission 187294) | Oil polluted marine microbial communities from Coal Oil Point, Santa Barbara, California, USA - Sample 7 (SPAdes) (version 2) | ecosystem: Environmental > Aquatic > Marine > Oil seeps ... | reverse complement strand
ATAATGATGGCCTTGGCTCGCCCCCGTCAGTCCATAAGCCCAATGCAGTCCGGTATTAAACCATTGCGGTGAATTTGGTGCTGCAATCTGGCTGACCAACATAAAGCGCATTTCATCGAAATAAGCGCGGGCGTCTTCTTCGCCATCGAAATAACCGCCCTTCCAACCCCAATAAGTCCAACAGCCTGCCATGCGGTCAAAAACGGCACGGACATCGTTTTCGCCAACAGTTTGCTCGGACTTACTCAGTTTTTTTAGTGCCTTGATGTCAGTTTCTTGCCGCCACAACCATTCAGGAACATCGTCTTCTTTGACGGGCTTGAGCGCCGCCGGAATGCCAGCCTTGCGGAAATATTTCTGCGCGAGGATATCACAAGCCATCTGTGACCAAGCCGCAGGCGCCATAAACTCACCCGTCCCCGACACCAAAGCCCCATCCGGATCGCGGATTTCACTCGACACGGTTTTGAACTCCATATTAGCATATGGGTCGTTAGTTTCTAAGGTAAAATGGCGGTCGATTTGCATGATGCGTCCTCTATATGCATGTGAGTCGGCCTAGCAATCTACGCCTCTGTAATCGACAGGGTCAAGACTTGTGAAAAAATAAAATCGACTTGTGCCATAATGCCGCCATGATAGGGGAATATTTGGCTGTTTAATCGCTGGACTTTCTCTCTTGAAAGGCCATATTGTGGCCAAAATAATGTATTGGACTCGTTATGTTTAAATTTATCAAACGTCTTGTGGCTTGGTGGGACGGTGCGACATTGGGTACTTTGTTAGCCATAAAGCGTAGAGCCGAATTTGTGTTCGAAGATGAATTTGGTAATAAATATTATGAAGAACGCAAAGAAACCTATGATGGCCGCAAGCGCCGTTGGGTGACCTATAAAGGCTATGCGGACGCGTCCAAAGTTCCGGCCGAATGGCATGGTTGGCTACATCATCTTCTTGATCAGCGTCCTAACGAAGACCCGCTCCATAAACAGTCCTTTGAAAAAGAGCACCGCCCCAATATGACCGGCACCGTGCACGCATGGCGTCCCAAAGGCAGTCTGTGGAACGGTGGCAAACGGGATAAAGTTGCGAGTGATTACGAGGCCTGGGCACCTGATGCTTAAAAGACTCTCACTATTCGTACTGCCCTTATTGATGGCCGTGCCAGCTCACGCTGATAATCTAATCGGTGACAAAGTTGTTTTGCGCGCGCTGGATAAAGTCACGGCGACGACCGAAGACTATACAGTAGTTGTGGGTGAAAACCTGCGGTACGGCTCGCTCGACATAAAAGTCCGCCACTGCGAGAAACGCCCACCCGAAGAAACCCCAGAGACATTCGCGTTTCTGCAAATTCTTGCTGCCCGCCCCAAGTCCGACATGGACGGTACAGGCGGTGAGAGCGAATCGGCTAAACTGTTTTCTGGCTGGATGTTCGCATCAAGCCCCGCGCTATCCGCACTAGACCACCCGGTCTATGATATTTGGGTACTTGATTGTTTAACACCTCCCGTAGAAGCCCTGACGGATTTTGAGAAATCACCATCTAGAAACCCGTAGGGTTGGAACTCTCCCGTTAAAGCAAGAGCGCTTTTTAACCTTGTCTGATATTGCTCCCTACTGATTTCAATTGCGCCCAAGCTCAACAAGTGCGGCGTGATAAATTGGGTGTCGAGCAACTGAAACCCGCCCGCAGTCAACCGCCCCACCAAATGCACCAGCGCCACTTTGCTCGCATCTGTACGGCGCGAAAACATACTCTCCCCAAAGAACGCCGCCCCCAAATGCACGCCGTAAAGCCCACCGACCAACGCGCCGTCCTGCCAACACTCCACACTATGGGCACGTCCCATTTGGTGTAATTCTGCATATAGATATTCAATACCGGGATTGATCCAAGTGTCTTCCCGCCCGGGCGCAGAGGCGGCACAGGCGGACACGACTTTGGAAAATGCCGTGTTGACCCGAATATCAAACACCCCTGCCCGTACGGTTTTGGCCAAAGACTTACTAATTTTGAGGCCGTCCAACGGAATAATGCCCCGATCTTCGGGGTTGACGACAAACACATCATCACTATCGCGCGCCTCGGCCATAGGAAACACGCCGCTGGCATAAAGATTGAGAAGATCAAGTGGGCCAAATCCACTCATGTTTTATTCGACTTCAGTCTGTTCTTCCAACCAACGTTCAAGCCAGTGAATGTCATAATCACCAGCCTGAAATTCGGGGTCGTCGATTAGATCTGCGAATAGCGGGATTGTGGTCTCGACACCCGTAATAACGATTTCGCCGAGCGCCCTGCGCAAGCGCATTAAGGCGCCTTCGCGGGTTTTACCGTGGACGATGAGCTTGCCAATCAGGCTGTCATAATAGGGCGGAATGGAATATCCGGCATAGAGCGCGCTATCGAGGCGAACATTCAGACCGCCCGGGGCGTGAAATTCTTGCACCTTGCCCGGTGACGGCGCGAATGTGCGGGCATGTTCGGCATTGATGCGGCATTCGATTGAATGGCCAGAAAACGTTACGTCTTCTTGGGTATAGCCAAGCTCTTCACCTGCTGCGACACGGATTTGTTCGCGTACCAAATCAATATCGGTAATCATTTCGGTTACAGGATGCTCGACCTGTAGGCGGGTGTTCATCTCAATAAAGAAAAATTCGCCATTTTCCCAAAGGAATTCGATAGTGCCAACACCGCGATAGCCGATTTTTGAAATTGCAACACGGACGATTTCACCGATTTCTGCGCGCTGTTCTGCGGTTAGCGCTGGCGATGGGGCTTCTTCTAGAATTTTTTGATTGCGGCGCTGTAGCGAACAATCTCGTTCGCCCAAATGCACAACATTGCCGTGGGTATCGGCCAAAACTTGCACTTCAATATGGCGCGGCTTGCCGAGATAGCGCTCCAGATAAACCGAACCGTCGCCGAACGCTGCCAAGGCTTCTTGTTTTGCGGCGTTAAAGCTCTCGGCTAAATCCTCCGCCGTTGGGGCGAGCCGCATACCGCGTCCACCACCGCCTGCGGCAGCTTTGACTAAGAGTGGGAACCCTACGTCTTTGGAGGATTTCACCGCGTCTTCTAAGGTAAGAACTTCACCTTTGGAGCCGGGTACCACCGGAATGCCTGCGTCTGCAACCGCGCCTTTAGCTGCAATTTTATCACCCATTAATTTGATATGGGCAGCAGTCGGGCCAATAAACACCATATCGTGGGCTTCGACAATATCAGCAAAACGAGCATTTTCTGAGAGAAACCCATAGCCCGGATGCACGGCGTCTGCGCCTGTGATTTCGCAGGCAGAAATGATTGCCGGAATGTTGAGATAGCTCTCGGACGATGCATTGGGGCCGATACAAACGCTTTCATCGGCCAAGCGCACATGCATAGCATCACGGTCGGCCTCGGAATGGACGGCCACCGTGGCGATGCCCATTTCTTTACAGGCCCGGTGAATGCGCAAAGCGATTTCACCGCGGTTAGCAATGAGGACTTTTTTAATCATGAGATAACAAGCAGAGCTTCGCCGAACTCGACGGGCTGGCCGTCTTCGACCAAGATTGATTTCACAGTCCCGGAACTCGTTGCTTTAATCGGGTTAAAAGTTTTCATGGCTTCGACAAGAAGCACCGTATCGCCTTCTTTGACGCTATCCCCGACTTTGACAAATGGGTCTGCATCTGGATTAGAGCGAAGATAAACCGTGCCGACCATAGGTGATGTAACGGCTCCGGCCTCGTCGGCCGGATTGGCAGTGACTGCGGCTTCAACTACTGGCGCGGCAGCAGGTGCTGCGACTGGCGCAGGCGCTGCAATTTGTGCCATAGGAATGCCGCCAGTTAATTGACGGGTCACCCGTAGGCGTAAATCACCTTTTTCCATTTCAATCTCGCTGAGATTCTCAGCGTCCAGGATTTTGGCCAACTCCCTGATTATTTTGGTTTCAGGGGAACGACTTGTTGTCGGTTTTTTTGCCCGGGGTTTGCTAGCCATGTGATTTTCCTATTTTGATCTAGGTGAGTAAAATTATTGCAGGCTCTCTATAGCAGCATTTATTGCCAGTAAATAGCTATTCGTGCCAAATCCGCTAATACTGCCCGTGGCGACAGGTGCGATGAAAGATTGTTGCCTGAACGATTCCCGCGACGCAGGCTGGGAAATGTGAACCTCGATGATGGGGATATCCAAAGTCTTGAGCGCGTCATAGATGGCGACTGATGTGTGGGTATAGGCGGCGGCGTTGATGAGAAGGGCTACGCCTTCGCGTCCTGCTTCTTGGATTTGGTCAACAATCTCGCCTTCAATATTGCTTTGGTGAAAGAACATATCATAACCGGCCGCTTTGCATTTGGACGCGCAGGCGGTTTCAATATCGTCTAGTGTCGCCGCGCCGTAAATTTTAGGTTCGCGTGTTCCCAACAAGTTGAGATTTGGGCCATTGAGTATATATATGGTTTTAGGCATTGCGTCCCTTTCAAGCCACGCTTAATAGCAAGGCTAACACTATTGGCAATCACTTATTTGAGGCAAGAATGCAGCTCACGATCAATGGCGAAACATATGCTGACCTCAAAGCAGGTATGAGCGTGCTTGACCTATTATCACACCTTAATCTACCAAAGGCGAAAATTGCGGTTGAGCGTAACAAAGAAATCGTGCCAAAATCAGGGTATCAGGCTGTCACTTTACAAGACGGCGATGTGCTAGAAATTATTACATTTATTGGAGGTGGCTAGTGGCTGCAAATACGGATAAATTGGTTGTTGCCGGACGTGAGTTTTCTTCACGCCTGATAATTGGTACTGGCAAATACGAAACTTATCAACAAAACGCCGATGCACTTGCTGCATCTGGCGCAGATATGGTCACTGTTGCAGTACGTCGCGTGAATTTGACCAATCCTGATGAGCCGTTGTTGATTGATTATATCGATCCGAAAAAGACGGTTTATCTGCCTAATACTGCCGGATGTTTTACTGGCGAAGATGCAGTCCGTACTCTACGATTGGCCCGCGAAGCTGGCGGTTGGGATTTGGTCAAATTGGAAGTCCTCTCTGACCCTAAACATCTTTACCCCGATATGGAAGAAACCATGCGGGCGGCTAAATTGCTTATTTCTGATGGGTTCGAAGTCATGGTCTATTGCTCTGACGATCCGGTTTTTGCACGTAAACTCGAAGACTTGGGCTGCGCGGCGATTATGCCGCTGGGTGCCCCTATTGGTTCCGGTCTTGGCATTCAAAACCAGGTTAATATCCGTCTCATCGTTGAACAAACCACTGTTCCTGTCATCGTAGACGCAGGCGTCGGTACGGCATCGGACGCCGCGATTGCCATGGAACTAGGTTGTGATGGGGTGTTGATGAACACGGCCATAGCCGAAGCCAAAGACCCAATTTTAATGGCCAAAGCCATGAAACATGCGGTCAAAGCCGGACGCCAAGCCTATCTAGCAGGTCGTATGCCAAGAAAGAAATACGCAGATCCTAGCTCACCACTTGCTGGCTTAATTTAATGGCGGGATTGATATAGGCAAGTCTGATATTGGCTTATAGCCGAACACCCTTCGCTCTATCAGCGGCAATTCCTATCTGTTAATCCACCATTACGGGAGCCAGCCATTAGTTCCCGCATCCTTTATTTTGTTCCAAGACTCGACGTCATCATAACTCGCAAACTCTAGGTAATATTCATGCGGAGCAGGAATTTCGTTGCGGTGTTTAACCGGACACCAATAGCGTTCAGTTTCTCCAGCAATGGTGCGAGCGTAGGCCATTACACCATTGGCATACCCACAATACATACAGTTTATTTTTTGCAGCCAATTCAGATAAACAAGCCTATGTCTGTCGAGAATGACATGGTGTTTGCGCGGGACTTGTGGGATTTTCCAAAGTCGAAAACATATCGCCTGATAAAGACTAACGCTAATATCCAACAACAAAACAGGTATAATCATAGCGTATATTATTGGCGCAGACACAAGATAGCGTAATAGTAGATATGTTGGCTTCTTATAGCCCCTTTCCTGACCGACAATGCGCTCACGTAAGCCCCAACGAAACGCCACCGTACCTTCCGACAAGCCGCGTATCAACTTTTCAAAAGCCCGATTATACTTAAGCTTTTCGCTGTCTCTTTTGACATTTTTCAAAAATCGTTTGAGGTCGTTGCTAAAACTCGTCTTCATAATCTAGTTCCTATAAGTCCGCGAAACAAATTTCGGGAAGGTTTTATGCCTTTAGCAATCTGCCCTAGGCTATTTTATATTTACTTACCATTATCGTCAAGATAGTAGCTGTAATTCCGCAATATAGCACACTGGCAATCTCATAAAAAGAGCCATTTCCGCACTGATACTCTGACAACTTTTAAATTTGTAGTTTCCATGGTATATTGGCACGGTTGCGGGAAAAGACATTGATGTCACCACTATAAGGGACCCCTTAACCATTAAAGGTAATAAGAAATCGGGAGCGAGAAAAAGGTGAGAAAGATAGTCACGAGTTTCACCAGGTTGAGTGCTCGTCAAGTTCCTTTGAGCGCTCCATCGCGTGCCGTGCCAAATTGATTCCAAGGTTCCAACCGCAGACTTTAAAAATGGCGTCCTTACCGTCACGATTAAAAAACAAAAAGGCCGTCAGCAAGGTCAATAAAATCAAGACAAATTAGGGGTGGGCTCCAACGGGCTCACGCAGTTTTTAAAGAACAGTAGCGGGTATTGGTACAAAACGCGCTAAAATTAAAAGGCGTATTTAGCTGAAATAAGCTCTGTGCATCTTACATATTTCAACATTTCTGGTATTCTTACTGCGTCAAAGCCTCATTCAACATGGCTTGTAAAGCGTCTGTATTACCGCTCGCCAAAAACTTGTCATTGATGACGAAGAAAGGTGTCCCCGTCAGGCCGGGGATACGTGATGCCAGATACATACCGTCTTCTAGCTGTATATCCAGTTTCGGGTCCGCCATATCTTTTTTAAATTGGTCCATATTGAGACCAATTTTCAACGCACTCGCATTGATGAATTTTTCGCTGAGCGCCGTGCCGTCCATCATGACCAAATGCATTTCCATATATTTGCCTTGGTTTTTAGCAGCCAAGGCCGCCTTGGCTGCGTTACGCGAGGTTTGTGTGCGGCGCTCTAGAATAGGAAGCTCTTTAAACACCACGCGTACATCATCCGGATATTTATTCATTACGGTTTGCACCCACGCCGTGGACTGTTTGCAAAATGAACAATTATAATCGAAGAATTCCACCAAAGTAACTTTGGCGTTTTTCGGACCCATGGAGAAATCGCGTTTGTCTTTGCGCAGTTCTTGGGCAACAGCCACGATAGATGCACGGTCGCGTTTTTCGTCCAATAGTGTCAAAGCTTCTTCGATAATTTCAGGGTTCTCCAACAAATACGCCCGGACGATTTTCTCGACATCGGCTTTGTTCGCAGGTTCAGCTTTTTGCCCAGCTTCGGCGCAGCCTGCCAATGAGGAAAATAGCAGAGCAGTTGTCAATATCGTCGTTGTTTTTAGTTTCGTAAACATAGGTTTTTCCGTTATTTTTGTTCTTTATAGGGATTATACTTAAAGGAATGATTAGCGAATTTAAATTTATCTGCCCATTTATCTGCGACGGTTTTTACGCATAGCAAGTTGGGTTTCAGCAATCACAATAATATCACTAGCACGGCGCCATTGTGCGCGGTGCGGCACCAAACCTTCTTGTTGTGCTCGCAGGGCAAAGGATTTCGCACGTTGGTAATCCCCTGTAGCAAAAGCTTGTTCCGCGATAGCGTAACGCGCCAAAGCGGGTTGATCGATACGGTCATAGCCTTGTGACAATTGATACCAGGCAAAGCCGTTCGTGGTTTCTTTTTGCAAAGCCGATTTCAGGATTTTAATAGCTTCGGCGACACTTTCAGGCGTATCTTTTTCGATTAAGGTTTGCCCCAGTGCTATTTGGAGCAATGGCGCTGATGGCTTGAGACGGACGGCTTCGCGAAACGGTACAATGGCTTGCGCGCCTTTGCCGCTCTCATAGAGCATCTGTCCTTTTAACTCATAAAAATAGGGATTATCTGGCTCATCTTTGATTAGACTGTTAATCTCTTTAAGCGCGCTTGGCAAATCGGCGGCGCGGTAATGGGCTACTGCGCGTGCATAACGCCCTGGTTTACTGGTATCAGTCTCCGGGTATTTCGAGAACACTGTTTGCGGCGCATCAATAAAACCAATGAGCTTGGCATGTGCCATGATCAGGGCTTCTATCTCTTCCGGCGTATCTTTGATGTCTTTGTAAGGACTTTCATCGACGACTTCGCGAAGCTTATCAATGCGGTCGCTTGATAAGGGGTGACCCCGAAAATACGGATATCTACGACCATTGGACAGCAATTCTTGATAGCGAAATTTCTCAAAAAAGTCGACCAAGCCCTCTGGTGATTGCCCTGTAATATCCAGATAGTTCGCTGCTGCTTGATCTGCTGAGGCTTCGTTAATGCGAGAATGCGCCAAAACATCAATAACAGCAAATTGCTGTGATCCAGCCAAAATAGCGGCGCCTGCTTGCCCCTCGCCTGCTAAAATAGCCGCAATACCGAGCCCCGCAGCAATAAGCATGGCACCATATGCACTTTTATTGCCTTGGTCACGGCGCACCAAATGCCCGGCAGCAATATGTCCGGTTTCGTGGGCCAGAACGCCTTTAAGCTGGTTCGGAGTTTGGGCTTCGAGGATTAGTCCGGTATGGACAAATATGTTCTGCCCGCGCGTAACAAATGCGTTGAGGGTCGGATCATTGACCAGATAAAGGTCCACACTGGAGCTTTGTAGATTGGCCGCCCGCAATATCGGGTCGGTATAGGCGCGCAAGGTTTCCTCAATCTCCGTATCACGGATAAGGGATTGCGCCTGCGCTGGAATGGCCAATAGAGCCATCATTAGTACCGCAATAACTTTAAGTAATATAGATTTCAAACGCGTCACCAATGCTTTCCAATTGTCAAATAATATCGAATATATACCCGAAATCATTCATTATACCAGAAAATATCACATCACAAACCCGTTAGCCCATCAAGTTACTATGCTGTTAGAAAGCAGCGATTTGGTGAGGCTTATCGCCGCGCCCGTTCGTTGTTTTCGTGCATTTCCTGGGCTTCTAGGCTCAATGTTGCGATAGGACGGGCTTGAAGCCTGCCGAGACGAATCGGATCTCCAGTTTCTTCGCAAAAACCATATGTGCCATTTTCTATGCGCAGTATAGCTTTGTCGATTTTTGCAATGAGTTTACGTTGACGATCACGAGCACGTAATTCTAGCTGCCTGTCAGCATTTGCTGCCGCAGTGTCCACTGCATCCGGATGGGATACGCTCTCACCTTGCAAAAATTCGATTGTGTTTTTGGTTTGGTCATGAATGTCTTGCTTCCAAGCTTCGAGTTTTTGTCTGAAAAACTCTTGCTGTCGCACGCCCATGAACTTTTCGTCCTCTTTCGGTAGATAATTTTTTGGAAGTTTAGTACGCTTTTTTGTAGCAGTTGCCATGTTCACATCCCTTGCTCATTGACCTAGCTAATTTGGTCAAAACCACAATTTTCTGCCGCGCCTATAACCGAGACCTTAGCCAACGACAACTAAATTTTACATCATGTTGATAAATGCTTGAAATTACACCATTAATGCGCACATAATACAGGTTCATGCCCTGCAATATTGAGGCCAAAACGAGAGAATCACCTGATGAAATTTTCCAGTACAGACAAATACGTTGCTACCCACGACCTGCGCATGGCGGTGAACGCATCCATAGCTTTGGAGCGCCCACTCCTAATTAAAGGCGAGCCTGGTACCGGGAAAACCGTATTGGCGGAAGAAATCGCCAGCTCCATTGGTGCGCCATTGCTGGAATGGAATATAAAGTCCACCACCAAAGCCCAGCAAGGTCTATATGAATACGATGCCGTCGCCCGACTACGCGACAGCCAATTTGGTGACGACAAAGTCCACGACATTGGCAACTACATCAAACGCGGCAAATTATGGGAAGCATTTACCAGTGAAAAACGCCCTATCCT
>Ga0209345_10007002_pt1 | contig 10079 bp, 8 predicted proteins | sample Cruoilmetagenom7_FD_187294 | JGI IMG/M metagenome (GOLD analysis project Ga0209345, IMG submission 187294) | Oil polluted marine microbial communities from Coal Oil Point, Santa Barbara, California, USA - Sample 7 (SPAdes) (version 2) | ecosystem: Environmental > Aquatic > Marine > Oil seeps ... | reverse complement strand
ACATTTATAGATACTCCGGGTCACGCAGCGTTCTCTCATATGCGTCAAAAAGGTACAGATATAACAGATATTATCATTATCGTTGTAGCTGCTGATGATGGTGTTAAACCTCAAACTCTAGAAGTTATTAAAATGGCTCAAGAATCAGGTGCTCCAATTATTGTTGCACTTAATAAAATGGATAAAGAGACAGCACAACCAGATATGGTTAAAGGTCAAATGGCTGAAAATGGGATTAATCCAGTTGATTGGGGTGGAGATGTTGAGTTTGTTCCTGTTTCTGCTAAATCAGGTCTGGGCATTGATGATTTACTTGAAAATATCCTTACAACTGCTGAAATATTAGAGCTTAAAGCGAATGAAAATGCACTTGCAAAAGCTGCCGTTATTGAGTCTTCTTTAGAAAAAGGTCGTGGTCCAGTTGCTACTGTTATTGTTCAAAATGGTACTCTTAAAGTTGGAGATTATGTTGTTTGTGGTGCTGCATATGGTCGTGTTAAAGCGATGCTAGATGAGCATAACAAGCAGGTTAAAACTCTTTTACCATCTCATACTGCAGTTATCGCTGGACTTAATGAAGTTCCAGCTTCTGGTGAAGTTATGACAGTTATGAATTCTGATAAAGAAGCAAAAGAGTTCGCTCTTAAGCGCCACGAATATGACAGACATAAAGAGCTTTCAATTAGTACAAAGTCTTCGTTAGAAGATATGACAGCTATGATTGCAGAGGGCAAACTTAAGTCTCTTAAAGTTGTTCTTAAAACAGATGTTCATGGTACTCTTGAAGCTATTAAAACATCAATTACTGCACTTAGAAATGATGAAGTTAAAGTTAGCATTATCTCTTCTGGTGTTGGTGGAATTACTGAGAATGATGTCGAGTTAGTTAATAACTCTGAGAATTGTGTTCTTCTTGGATTTAATGTTCGTCCAACTGGAGCTGTTAAAGCATCTGCAAAACAAAAAGGTGTTGAGATTAAAACTTACTCAATCATCTATCAACTAATTGATGATATTACTGGAATGCTAACTGGTATGATGGCTCCAAAATATACTGAAGAAAATACTGGTCAAGCAGAAGTTAGAGAAGTATTTAAAATTCCTAAAGGTGTTGTTGCCGGATCTGTTGTTGTTGATGGACGTCTTATCCGTGGTGGTATGGTTCGTGTTATTCGTGATGGTGTTGTTCATTATGAAGGTGAGCTTACTTCACTTAAACGTTTCAAAGATGATGTTGAAGAGATTGGTAATGGTTATGAGTGTGGTGTTGTTATCAGTGGTTATGATGATGTTGTACCAGGTGACGTTCTTGAAACATTCAAAAAAGTTGAGCAAAAAGTTTCTCTATAAATGACAGAAGCTCAAATAAAGCTCAAGAGAACTGAAGCAGTTCTCGCTGAGTTAATCCCTCAAGCACTTGGTGCTATGAATGATAAAAGACTTCATGAATTAAATGTTATAGAAGTTAAATGTTCTCGTGGTAAAAGTGATGCTAAGGTATATATAGACCCTAGTGAATTTACTGAACAAGAAAAAAGAGACTATCTTAAGCTACTTAGAAAAGCTCGTCCTATTGTAGAAACTCATTGCCTTAAAGACCAAGGTTGGTATAGATGTCCAAAATTCACATTTGAATTTGATGAACATTTGAAAAAAACTCAAAATATTGAAGACTTATTTAAACAGATTTCTAAAGATAAGGGAGAAGAATAATGTCATTACAAAGCGATATAAACTCACTTGTTAAATCAGTTGATTTAGAACTTTACGATACATCTATCGTAAATGAAAATGATGAAACTATCTACCGCGTAAGTGTTATCTCAACTGAGATTACGGATGGAAAAAGAGCAGGGGTTTCACTTGATAGTTGTGTTGAACTTACTCACCTTATATCTCCACTTTTAGATGTAACTCCTCCTGTTTCAGGTGATTATAGACTTGAAGTTGGAAGTCCTGGAATTGAGAGAAAAATTACAACGATTAATCATTTTAAATTAAGCATTGGTGAAAGAGTTTCACTTCTTTTACCCCAAAAACAAAAAGTTAGAGGGATTTTAACAAAAGTTGAAGACTCTAAAATATTTGTAGATGTTGAAGATGAAGAAGTTGAAGTAGAATTCAACGATATTATAAAAGCAAAGACTTACTTTGAATGGTAACAGATAACAACTTCTTTATGAGCCTCGCTCTTAAAGAGGCTTGGAAATATCAAGGTTTAACTTATCCAAATCCAGCAGTAGGCTGTTGTGTTGTCTCAGATACTGGCTCACTTTTAGCAGTTGAGGCTCATAAAAGAGCTGGAAATCCACATGCCGAAGTAGAGGCATTAAAATCTGCATATTACAAACTTACAAATGACTCAAATATTTTAGAATTAACTAACTCAGCTGATATACATACTTTTCTTTTAAAAAATCATAACAATATTTTCAAAACAACTTTACTATATACAACATTAGAACCATGCTCTCATGTAGGAAAAACACCATCATGTGCTGATTTGATAAGCTCTTTGGGCATTAAAAAAGTATTTGTCGGCTCTAGAGACTTAAACCCTGAAGCGGCATGTGGAAATGATAAGCTTTTGGCATGTGGAATTGAAGTACACAATGATGTTTTAAAAGATGAGTGTGATAATCTACTAGAGCCTTTTGGCATGTGGAAACAAAAGAACTTTGTATTTTTTAAATGGGCACAAAGATTAAATGGAACTACTGATGGTGGAATAATCACTTCAAAAGAATCAAGAAGAAATGTACATGCTATGCGTGATGTTTGTGATTTACTAGTCATTGGTGGAAACACAGTTAGAGTTGATAGACCAACATTAGATGCTAGATTAGTAGATGGTAAAGCACCAGATATTTTAATCATCTCAAGAGAAAAAGAGTTTGATAAGACTATACCATTATTTGGTGTAAACGGGAGAAAAGTTATTGTTTCTGATAATTTTTCCACATGCCAAGATTATAAAAATATAATGATAGAGGGTGGGGCAAATATGTATGAACTCTCGCGCAAATATGTTGATATGTATCTATGTTATATTGCTCCAAAGATTGGTGGAGATGATGGATTTAAAAAAATAGAAGATAATTTTGAGATTTTAAATATAGAAAAAGAGATGCAAGATATAATGATGTGGATGAAAAGGGAAGTATAATAATGCAAAAACAAGAAAAAATAGTCTCAATGTTTGATGATATAGCTCCAACATATGATACAGCCAACCGTGTAATGAGTATGGGTGTAGATATTTCATGGAGAAAAAAAGCTTGTGATTTAGCCTTTGAGTATTACGGGCAAAATAACATAAGTAAAATTGTAGATGTGGCATGTGGAACTGGTGATATGATGGGTTACTGGAAAAAACAAGCTGATAAAGCTAGTGTTGATATACAAGAGTTAGTAGGTGTTGATCCTTCAAACGGTATGGTTGATGTTGCTAGAGAAAAATTTCCTAATTTTAATTATCATATATCTAAAGCTACAGAGATTCCACTAGAAGATGAAAATGCAGATATGCTTAGTATCACTTATGGAATTAGAAATGTAGTTGAGAGACAAGAGGCATTTCACGAGTTTAATAGAGTTCTAAAAAAAGATGGGCTTGTTGTTATTTTAGAGTTTATGAAAGATGAAAACAAAAATATACTTAAAAAAATGAGAGATGTATATATGCATAAAATTCTTCCTTATGTTGGTGGATTTATTTCTAAAAATTTAGAAGCATATACTTATTTACCAGATTCTATAGAAAGCTTTGTAACCATTCAAGGTATGCAAAAAGAACTAGAAGCTGCTGGTTTTGAGATGCTACATACTCAAAGTTTTTCTATGGATATATCTACACTGCTTATCGCTAGAAAAAAGTAAGAAACTTCCAGAATGCACACCCTTAGTGTATCTGCTTTAAATGAGCAAATTAAAACCCTTCTTGAGACAAGTTTTACTCGTGTCTTAGTTGAGGGTGAACTCTCTCGCATAACTTTTCATAACTCAGGTCATATTTACTTTACCCTCAAAGATTCTGGCTCAACTCTAAGAGCTGTTATGTTTAGAGGAAATGCTTCAAAGCTGAAGTTTCAACTCCAAGAGGGTATGAAAGTAGTTCTTGATGGAGCTATAACTTTATATAAACCTCGTGGTGAATACCAGATAAATTGTTTCTCTATCCAGCCATCAGGTCAAGGTGCTTTGGCTTTAGCTTTCGAGCAGTTAAAAGAAAAACTATCCCAAAAAGGTTATTTTGAACAAAGCATAAAAAAAGAACTTCCAAAATTTCCTTGTAAAATTGCTTTAATTACATCAGCAACAGGAGCAGCACTTCAAGATATGCTTAGAGTTGCTAACTCTAGATATAGAGCCTTAGAGATGGATGTTTATGATGTCTTAGTTCAGGGCGAGAGTGCAGCTAGCTCAATTGCACATGCCATAAGTGTAGCTGATTCAAAAGATTATGACATCATTGTTATTGGTCGTGGTGGCGGAAGTATAGAAGATTTATGGGCATTTAATGAAGAGATAGTAGCAGATTCAATATTTAAAGCCACTACCCCTATAGTATCTGCAGTTGGTCATGAGATAGACTGGGTTATAAGTGATTTTGTATCAGATGTAAGAGCTGCTACTCCAAGTATAGCGATGCAAATATGTTTGCCAGATACAAATGAGTTGTATCAGTATCTTGATTCAATGCAGACTCAATTCACGCAAATTATTGAGCAAAAACTTTTTAATAAAACTCAGGAGTTAGAGCATTTAGATAAGTCTTATTCTCAACACTCAATAGAGAAACAGATAAGCAGAAAAATCGAAGAAGTAAAACAGTTAAAAGATCAGTTTTCTCAAAATATATCTTTTAAAATGCAAACATTTTCAAATAATTTACAAAATATAAACAATAGATTCCCACATGCCATAAATTCAATACTAAATCATAAGCAAAATCAATTAAATAATTTAAATAAGATGTTAGAATCCAGCAATCCAAAATTAAAAACAAAAAGTGGATTTGCACAACTATCCAAAAATCAAAAAGTTATAGATATATCGGAGCTTAGTATTGATGATAATTTTGAGCTTCAAAGTGATGAGATATATATAAGTGCAATAGTCACACACAAGGAAAAAAGATGAGTTACCCAAAATTTTACGATACGATAAAAACTATAAAAGTAAAAGACCCGCTTTCAGCTGCTTTAGGTGCTTTTGAAAATGGTGAATATGAGTTTAACTATATGGATGTTGTTAAGTCAGCAGGGCATAGTTGTCCAACAGTTGCAGGTGCTTATATAATTACTTTAGTGGGATTAAAAGCTCTTTATCAAGATGAGTTAGCAGTTCGTGGAAATATAAAAGTTGAATTTGCTGAATCACTTGAAGAAGGTGTTGCTGGAGTTATAGCAAATGTTGTTTCACAAATTACAGGGGCAACAGATAAGAGTGGATTTAAAGGTCTTCAAGGTAAATTTGCAAGACACTCCTTAATGCATTTTAACTCTGATATAGAATCATCAGTTAGGTTTACGAGATTAGATACCCAAAAAAGTGTTGAAGTGACTTACAACCCATCTAGTGTAATGCCAAACCCAGATATGCAACCTATAATGCAAAAAATGATGCAAGGAAGTGCAACTCCTGATGAACTAAAAGAGTTTGGTGCTTTATGGCAAGATAGAGTGAAAAGAATTTTTGAAAATTTAGGTACTATTGTTCAGGTTGAATATTCAACATAATCAATACCTTCATTTAACAATGGAAAGACAAAGGTTTTTAGTTTATTTAATAATTCTCGTTTACTAACATTTTTATTTATCTCTTTACCTCTGTTTTTATTACACTTCATAATTTCATCAAGAGGTGATAGAAACACAATCACTTTTATAATATGAGTTTCTCTAAAAGCATCAACCCATTCTTTTCTGTTTTTAACACTAAGGTTTGGATTGTCAATTATAATATCCATATTTTCAGAATTTTTTGCATAGTCTTCTCTATCTTCATCAAGATTATCAACTTCTTTTTTTATGCTTTTATGATCTTTCATAAAGTAATAAGCTTCATCGTAACTATATTTAAGATATTTTCTACCTATTTCTTCAACACAAGAGTCTCTATTTATAACAATTGCATTGTTCTTATTTTCATTTGCCCAAAATGATTTTTTAGAACATGGTGGACCAACTAAAATTGTTACAGTGTTTTTTTTATCTTTAATATTTTTGTTTTTATTTTGGATACCTTGAGTGTAAGTAATAAAATCGTTCATTTTTTTCACATCATAAAGGTGAGTTTTACTTTCATCTATAACTCTACCAAGTAAGTCACACCTTACATAGTGTGATAAATCTTTTAAAAGTTCCTCTTCATATTTGAATACTCTAAGTAGCTTTCCTTTACTAGGTTTGTTATATTTTATATAATCTATAATCATATAATGATAAGAGATTATTTTTAGTATTCTAACTTTCTCAATTTCACTTAGATTAGTTTTATTTAATATATCTATAGACATGAAAATTGATACACCCTCAAAGTCGCCAAAGGATACATAAGCTTCTTCAGTATTTTCTTGTCTTGTTAACACTCTTCCAATATCATGTAAAAGAATAGCCCATTTAACGTAAATTGAGGTGTTGTATTGAATTGTATTTTGGTATGAAATCTTTGTGTGAGACCAAACATCACCTTCTAAATGATGAAGGTTTAAGTCGTTTTCATCATAGTGATACGAACATTTCTTCATTTTTTCAACAAGTTCACTATTTGTATTAATAAAGTTATTTAGTATTTCCATAAAATTTATTTCTTAAACATATTATCAAAAATACGGTGATAATATTTTGTCATATTTTTTGTATCTTCACCAGCAAATGGAAGTGGTCCAGCCATTTGATTTACTTCAAAAAATATTATTTCTCCAGAGGTAGTTTCTGCAAACTCTAAACATCCAGTATCATAACTTAAATCTTCAAGCATATCCATTGTTAAATCAGAACCAAATTTAAAAATATCAGAGTCAGTTTTTACTTCATACCATTTAACAGAAATATTTTTATATATTGTTATATTATCTTTATCATATACATCTATATCTTCTGAGTTTACTCTTTGTTTTATAGAATAAATAGTTTTTTTATCACCATGTTGGGTAAAGTAACATCTATATTCTCTTTTGATATCATAAGCTTTAGATATTAATACTTCTCTATCTTTAGTTTTGTGAGAGTTAAGGATTTTAGAGATACTTTTCATTTGGTTTTCTCTTTGTAAATCTTTAAAGATAACACCTTTACCTTCTTGAATACAGTCTTTTTTTAATACAATTTTATCACCTAAATGCTCTTTTACATAGTTTATAAAGACATCATAATCTCTTTGAGTAATGTTAAAAGGGATTATGATATCGCCTAGGTATTTTTCTCTTTTGCTGTATAGTTCCCTTTTTGCATAAAACTTATTCATACATCCTGCATTATCCATTGTTTGCATATTTGGTTTAACTAAATTGCCACCATTGTTTTGTAAAATTATTTTTAAAACTCTGAAAAAAGGATGAGATAGTGCTTCTCTTAATGAAACATAGTACAGATTTGATATATCTTCTTCTATAATTTTATCACCTACAATTCTTAGTAGTTTTTCATTATGTATAAAAAGTGGATTGTTATACCAAAACCTTGCTTTTATTTGATGATCTTTTAAATAATTAACTAGTAAATAAGTTTCTATAATTGATGCTTCAAGTACCATTTTTTTTGGGTCATAGTTATTTAACCCTGTTGATGGATAGTATGTCCATATCTCATCAGGAGTTGCATTTTGTAGTTTTGTAAGTTTCATGAATCTGTCATAAGTTTCTTTAGGCATTATGTCTAATGATATAATAGCTTCTCTAATATTTTTGATAGTTATTTCCTATGAGTAAATTGAATTATAATTTATACTCTGTTTTGACTTAAATCAATTTTAAATAAAATATTTTTTTATTATTGTACTCAAGACCAATATACTTATTTTTAAAATTATCATAATATTTTACAATATAAATATATCAGGGGTACATTATGTCAGCAGTAATTGGAAAAATAGCAAGTCAAGACGGTAAATTTTATGCACAAGGTACTGATGGTTCAGTTCGTGAATTATCAGCAGGTGATGAAATTTATGAGGGAGAAACAGTTACTGGAGATAGTGGCAATAGTGCTATAAATAGTATAATTGTCACAATAGATAGTGGTTCTGATATTATAGTCTTAGGTAAAGAATCACAACTATTTGATGGATCATTAAACGAAACTGCTTTTGATGAGAGTGAAACTGTAAGTGAGCATGAATCAATAGTTGCAATGTTACAAGAAGAACATGAAAATGCTATTGAAGATGATGCCCTAGGTGATGATGTGTTTAGTGATGATGTATTTGATGATACTAGTGATATGGATGTTGATGAGATAGATACTGAGGCTGGTTCAGAATCTATTCAAAGTTTAGAACGTGATAATGCGAAATTTGCAGAGCATAATGGTGCTGAAGTAGATGTAGAAGCAAGTTTAAGAGAAAGAAAATTTGGACATGAAATAGAAGTTGAGACTCCAGATGAGGACCTTAGTGGATTATTTAACTTTGGTACTACATCAGATGAAACTGATAGTTCTTCACCTACAAGTATTAGTATGGATGAACAAACAACATCTGAAAGTACTGTAGATGCAGTAGCTGAAGAGACTATACCTGAAGATACTGTTGCAGCTGTAGCAGAACAAACAACGGATGCTGTAGAAGCATCAGATGAAGAGACAACAGATGCAGTGGAAGCTGTAGCAGAACAAACAACAGATGCTGTAGAAGCATCAGATGAAGAGACAACAGATGCAGTGGAAGCAGTAGAAGAATCAACAGTAGATGAAGTAGAAGCAGTAGCAGAATCAACAGTAGATGCAGTAGAAGCTGTAGCAGAACAAACAGTAGATGAAGTAGAAGGTGTAGCTGAATCAACAGTAGATGAAGTAGAAGCTGTAGCAGAAGAAACAACAGATGCAGTGGAAGCAGTAGCAGAATCAACAGTAGATGAAGTGGAAGCAGTAGCTGAGTCAACAACAGATGCAGTGGAAGCAGTAGCTGAGTCAACAACAGATGCAGTGGAAGCGGTAGCAGAATCAACGGTAGATGAAGTAGAAGCAGTAGCGGAGTCAACAGTAGATGAAGTGGAAGCAGTAGCAGAACAAACAACGGATGCTGTAGAAGCATCAGATGAAGAGACAACAGATGCAATTGCTGCTGTAGCAGAACAAACAACAGATGCTGTAGAAGCATCAGATGAAGAAACAACAGATGCAATTGCTACTGTAGCAGAACAAACAACAGATGCTGTAGAAGCATCAGATGAAGAGACAACAGATGCAATTGCTGCTGTAGCTGAACAAACAACAGATGCGATAGAAGCAGTTCCAGAACAAACAACAAATGTTACACATGAAGTAGCAGAAGAAACAACAGATGCAGTAGAAGCAGTTCCAGAGCAAACAATAAATGCTATAGAAGCATCAGATGAAGAGACAACAGATGCAGTGGAAGCAGTAGCAGAATCAACGGTAGATGAAGTAGAAGCAGTAGCGGAGTCAACAGTAGATGAAGTGGAAGCTGTAGCAGAAGAAACAACAGATGCTGTGGAAGCAGTAGCAGAGTCAACAACAGACGCTGTAGAAGCAGTAGCCGAGTCAACAGTAGATGAAGTGGAAGCGGTAGCAGAATCAACAATAGATGAAGTAGAAGCAGTAGCTGAGTCAACGGTAGATGAAGTAGAAGCAGTAGCGGAGTCAACAGTAGATGAAGTAGAAGCAGTAGCGGAGTCAACAGTAGATGAAGTGGAAGCGGTAGCAGAATCAACAGTAGATGCTGTAGAAGCAGTAGCTGAGTCAACGGTAGATGAAGTAGAAGCAGTAGCGGAGTCAACGGTAGATGAAGTAGAAGCAGTAGCAGAATCAACGGTAGATGAAGTAGAAGCAGTAGCGGAGTCAACAGTAGATGAAGTGGAAGCAGTAGCAGAACAAACAACGGATGCTGTAGAAGCA
>Ga0209345_10007001_pt1 | contig 10080 bp, 7 predicted proteins | sample Cruoilmetagenom7_FD_187294 | JGI IMG/M metagenome (GOLD analysis project Ga0209345, IMG submission 187294) | Oil polluted marine microbial communities from Coal Oil Point, Santa Barbara, California, USA - Sample 7 (SPAdes) (version 2) | ecosystem: Environmental > Aquatic > Marine > Oil seeps ... | reverse complement strand
TATAGATTTTCAGATATTAAATTTCACAAGGCCAGAGGGAGGAAACCGAGTAAGTCGTACATTGTAGTACGTCGTCGAGGGTTCCGACCGATAACGCAGTGAAATTTAATATATGGAAATCTATATCCACCTGAGTAGTTGCGAGAACTGTAGTCAATCGGCTACGGATACCCCTTTTTCCTTAAGATACAGGAGGCAGAGATTAATGACTTTATCCAGATCTTCATATGCCTTGGCAAGGTCATTTTTGTCATATACCTCAAAAGGACTGCCGCCGGGGAGTCCATTTGGATAGCGAGTTGGTATATAGAACCTGTCCAACCGCTTTGCCTCTGACAATATTCCTTTATACCGATGGTCATGTTTTGAAATTTCATCCACCATCTCATATAGAGAATGGCCGATAACCCTCCTTTTCCCAAATGCATATAAGCATGCTTTTAATGCCTTTTCTCCTGCCTGCTGGGAAATGAAACATCCCTTGTCAAAAAAGACGCCTTCCCTTAAAACCCATTTTACAAATTGATAATCATCTACACTTTGTAAAAACCACCGCTGGGCCTCTTTATTCGATGCTTTCATAAATGACTATTCCTTCTTTTACAGCATCCTGGATAAAAAAATTTTCCTTTTTCATCTGATCAAACTCGTCTGGTGTATAAGCAAGTATATCAACGGCTTTGGGCAGCGTCCAATTCAGGTAAAGTTCCTCAAGCCTGTCCATAAACTTTTTTTCGGTCTGATATACCACAATAATGTCAATATCGCTTTCCTCGTCATTTTCTCCTTTTGCGTAAGATCCGAAAAGTACGATCTTTTCCGGTTTAAAATGTTTAAAATCCGAGATGATCTTCTGTTCAAGAATCAAATTTCTTTTATTTGTCAGTGGTATTCTATTCATGATTAATGGACATTTCCTCGACTTCACATGCTGCTTTCATTGCATACAAACTAAGGTTCTATAGGAATTCCAGGTTGGTGACTTTTTTGCTATTATACCACAGATTTCAGTGGAATACTCCAAGAATGACCCTCTGCTGAGGGACAGGAGGAAGTAATCATGAAGAAGATAACTTTTCGACCTTTACAGTTGGGCAAGTTTACCTTCCACCGGCTACTTGCTTTGTATTAGTGAAATGGGACAGGAAAGTGTAAACTGATATTTGAAGGATGCCCAAGTAACAACTATTTCCTTCGTGGTCTTCGATAAAAAGAAGCAAGCCTTTGGGGTGGTACTCCAAGGTAATAGCCTGCCAGTATAATCTGATTGACCAGTGTAGTGCGAAATAGACCAAGGGTTCGCCATCGACGGGCTGATGTCACCACATAAGCCGGCACAATACTGACACTTCCACGCTTTGCAAGCAGGCGTATTAAAAAGAGATCCTCAGAGATAGGGACTTGCGGGAATCCGGAAACCGAATCGAAGACTTGCTTTCGCATAAACAGACACTGATCCCCGTAAGGCAGTCTTAGGTAATGGGATCGGATATTTGTCACAAACTCGATCACCTTCATCAACGGATGATTCAGGTCGGTCTTGAATCGGAATGCACCGACAACAGTCTTCGGATCCATCAAAGCGTCAAAGATATGAAGAACGTAACCATCAGGCAAATGCGTGTCAGCATGGAGGAATAAAAGCACCTTGCCACGGGCCTGCTTCGCTCCCATGTTCTGCTGTGTGGCACGACTAGGAAGACTTGACTCTACTTGTACTCCGGCCATGATCGATCTTTTTACCGTGTCATCAGAGCTTCCGCCGTCCACAACGATTATCTCTGTATCGTCACTCCTGGCCCTGTTAATGGTTTCCTCTATATTTGCCCCCTCGTTTAGGGCCGGGATAATGATCGAAAGATAGGGGCTTCTGACAGTTTCGTCCGGCCGCCATCGACTCAGATCCTCCTCTGTGTCGATGTCTGAGAGAAGTTGCAGAAGATGGATTTTAATGCCCTGCTGATTCGCTAAAGCAACGGTCTGCCCCAGTACTTTTTCCGTACCCCAGCTAACACCCTGAAAAAGATCGGCAGTATGTTTCAAACCTATAAGCCAATAACCCCCATCTGTGCTCGGACCCAGAACTAAATCATACTCCATAAGCGCATACAACGTTTCCTTTAGATGATCGCTCCGTAACTCTGGGATATCCGTTCCCATGAGGACCACTCGCCCACAGCCAGCCCGAAATGCCTCTAAGAACGCTACCTCCATGCGCTCTCCCAAATCTCCCTGCCCTTGCTCTGAAAGGATAATATCGGAACCTAGCCATCGACGCATCTTGAGCCTGTTTCCGCCTTCAAAACAGAATTCCACTTCCATGCTCCGCTCTGTTGCAAAAGAATTAACAGTTTCTAAGGTCTTCTCAGTGAGTCGACGCTGAAGATCAGCAGCGCCCGCAGGGCCGATGGTGGGAATAAGACGCGTCTTTGTCTTTCCAGGCACAGGATAACGGCCAAAGATAATCAACCTGTCATGAAGGAATCGGTTGTTTGATGATTTCATTATTCGAAAACGGGACTTCTTATGAAGAGTTTCGAGAAATATTAGAGAAAGGGGTTCCGGGAGAACCTTTATCCATCCATCCCGGTCTGCAAGTATGATTAACGTGACAGGCGCCGTCCCTTACATTGGGCTGGTTCCATGCTTTATCTTGGCTAGGTATAGATTTTCAGATATTAAATTTCACAAGGCCAGAGGGAGGAAACCGAGTAAGTCGTACATTGTAGTACGTCGTCGAGGGTTCCGACCGATAACGCAGTGAAATTTAATATATGGAAATCTATAGGGAGTCTTACTCGTCTCAATAGGGACATCCTTATTGTACTTCATAGGTAAACTTGTCTATAAGCTTTTTTTCCTTGGTCAGCGCCTTTGCTATTATTGTATAAACGCCTTTTCCCTTTAAATTGATATCAGCGCCAAATCCACCACTCATGGCCATGGTTATAGTCTTATCCTTTTTACCATCCGGCCCTATAACCAGATAACCCACCTTTGCTTTCTCAACGTTGTGGCCGTGGGGAGCCTTGATATAGACCATAAGGTGATGGGTTGCTGACATGCCTTTCATTTCTTTGACATGTTTTCTCATGTCGATCAGATGGTATATAAACCCGTAACCATTAACGTTAGCTTCGCGGATCATTTTCCCCTTGTGTTTTGCGTGGTCCATCTTATAGCCGGTATGATGCATTTCTTCTGCTATAACCGGACTTAAAAAGATAGCTAACATTAATACTGAGATTGAAAGATTGATGATTGACTTTCTCATGATTTTCCTCCCTCTTCCCTTATGCTTTAATAAGCCTCCTTCGCTTCCAGATGTCATAAGCAGCCGGAATAATGATCAGTGTCAGCACGGTAGAAGATATCAGTCCACCCACCATGGGAGCAGCAAGACGTTTCATTACTTGAGAACCTGTCTCCGTTCCTATCATCACGGGCAAAAGGCCGACCAACGTGGTTGCAACAGTCATCAGCTTGGGGCGTACCCTTTCAACTGCGCCTTCGATAATGGCATGGTTAAGGTCCGTTGCGGCATGCATCCTTCCAAGACCATGGAAACGTTCATAGGTCTCATCCAGGTAGACGAGCATCACCACGCCTGTTTCTGCAGCAAGTCCGGCAAGGGCAATAAATCCCACCATTACTGCAACGGAGATATTGTAGTCCAGCAGGTATATAAGCCATATCCCCCCAACCAGAGCAAAAGGAAGGCTTGCCATAACAATGACGGCTTCAACAATATTGTGAAAATGTATAAAAAGGAGTATGAAGATCAGTAACAAAGTGACCGGAACGATAACGCTTAGTGTCTTCCGCGCCTTCTCCATATATTCGTACTGTCCCGACCATACGATAGAATACCCAGTGGGTAGATCTATCTCCCGGTCTACAACCTCCTTTGCCTTCTTCACATAAGACCCCACATCAACACCCCTAATATCCACATAAACCCACGCAGTCCGGCGGGAGTTTTCGCTCTTGATGCCGGCAGGCCCCTTGTGGATAGAAAAATCCACCAGTTGGGCAAGGGGAACCTGGGCTCCCGTGGGTGTCGGGACCAACACACGTTTCAGCCGCTCAGGATTATCCCGTAACTCCCTGTTGTAACGCAGGTTGACAGGATAACGCTCCAAACCTTCCACAGTACTGGTTACATTCATTCCGCCGATGGCCGTCATTATCACATCCTGAACGTCTGCTACTGTCAGGCCATACCTGGCAATATGGTCACGGCGTACCTTGAGATCCAGGTAATTCCCGTCTGTAACCCGCTCAGAATAAGCAGAGAGGGTGCCTGGAATATCCTGAACGATTGCCTCCATCTTTTCGCCCAACTCCGACAGGACATCCAGGTCTGGACCCATGAGTTTGATACCCACGGGTGTCTTTATCCCAGTGGAAAGCATATCGATACGGGTTTTGATGGGCATTGTCCAGGCATTTGTGAGCCCGGGGAATTGGATGGCCCTGTCAAGATCCTCGGCAAGCTCATCAATGGTGATGTATCTCTCGATGGGCCAAATTACAGTAAGCGGCCGGTTTATCCATAGGGGCCAGTTTGAAAAAAATCTGTCAACTTGTCTCTTTCGCCACTGATGAATTATCCGTCCCCTTTTTGTTTCCGGAAAGATCCATGTAATGAGCTTTTTCAAGAAGGGAGGCCAGCCTGAAAAGAACCTTTTGACCCTTATCGTTTCATACTCCACCTTTGGCCGAAGCATGATGGTGGTCTCTATCATCGATAAGGGAGCCGGATCCGTGGGGGTCTCGGCCCTGCCTATCTTGCCAAGGGTATGGTGAACCTCTGGAAAGTTCTGGATGATCTTGTCTGTCTGCTGGAGCAGTTCCCTGGCCTTAGTAATGGAGATGCCGGGGAGCGTGGTCGGCATATATAGAAGGTCTCCTTCGTTTATAGGGGGCATGAACTCGCTCCCCAACCGCGATGCAGGAAAAAATGACAGAATAAGGATGGAAGCGGCCAGAAACAGGGTGGTTTTTCTCCATTTAAGTACCAGGCGGATTATTGGCAGATAAACCCTTATGAAAAACCTGCTGATAGGATTCCGTGATTCGGATATGATCGTTTGTCGTTTTAAATAGACAAAGAAAAAAGCGGATAAAGCTAAGGCTGCCACAAGGCTCCAATCAGGCAGATCAATCCCGATAACAGCCGCCAGTATCACAATAATAACAGGACCTGCAATACAGGTGAACCATATCCAAAACCTTTGCCACTTATTCATGTCTGGGTTAAGGGTGTCCTCTTTGATGAAAAAAGTCATTAAAACAGGAACAATGGTAATGGCCAGAACTGATGATGCGGCCATTGCAAAGGTCTTTGTGTAGGCCAGGGGTTTAAAGAGGCGGCCTGACTGCTCCTGGAGACTGAATACAGGCAAAAAGGAAACAGTGATAATAAGGAGGCTGTAAAAAAGCGCAGGCCCAACCTCTTTTGATGCTTCAAGGATGACCTCTGTATGAGATTTGTCTCCTTTGTCTCTTTCAAGATGTTTATGGGCATTTTCCACCATAACCACTGAGGCGTCCACCATCACCCCTATAGCGATAGCAATACCCCCAAGGCTCATGATGTTGACGTTTATTCCGAGAAAACGCATAATAAGAAAGGAGATAAGGATGGCCACGGGAAGGGTGAAGATGGTGACAAACGCAGATCTGAAATGGAGAAGAAAAAGAATACAGATAACGGTCACGACACTCATCTCCTCGATGAGCTTCTTCTTTAGAGTTTGCACGGCACGTTTGATAAGCCCGGAACGATCATAACCCATCTCAATGATTACACCCTTTGGGAGGCCTTTTTGAAGCGATTCCAGCTTCTTTTTAATATTGCCGATAACAGTGAGGGCGTTTTCCCCAAAACGCATGACAATAATACCGCCCACAACTTCCCCTTCACCATTCCACTCAAGTATTCCCCGCCTCAGTTCCGGACCCAAATGGATATTAGCAATATTTTTAAGAAGAATAGGCGTCCCCACCTGATCAACCCCAACGGCAATCTTCTCCAAGTCATCAATGGATTGTATATATCCAAGCCCACGGACCATGAATTCCATCTCGCCCATCTCTACCAGTTTCCCCCCCACATCGTTATTCGATCTTTCGATTGCCCTCTTGATCTTTTGGATAGGGATGTTGTATGCAAGGAGCTTGTTCGGATCCACCTCAACCTGGTATTGCTTTACAAACCCTCCGATACTTGCCACCTCGGCAACCCCGGGCACTGCGGTTAGCTCGTACTTCAGATACCAGTCTTGCAAGCTTCTGAGCTGCTGAAGATCATATTTCCCTGTGGTGTCTTTAAGAACATACTCATAGACCCACCCCACACCGGTGGCATCAGGCCCGAGGCTGGGGGTGATGCCGGCAGGCAGCCTTGCTGAAATAAAGCTCAGATATTCCAGGACCCTGGAGCGAGCCCAGTAAAGATCAGTGCCATCTTCAAAGATGATGTATACAAAGGATAGCCCGAAAAATGAGTAACCGCGCACAACTTTTGCAAAAGGCACACTCAACATGGCCGTAGTCAACGGATAGGTGACCTGGTCCTCCACCACCTGGGGCGCCTGACCCGGATAATCGGTCTGTATGATTACCTGGACATCCGATAGGTCGGGTATAGCATCAAGGGGCATATTCTTCATGGCAATCACGCCGCCTATAATCACAAACACGGTAGAGAGGATAACCATGAATTTATTTCTAATGGACCATTCTATTATTTTCTCGACCATTGTTGGCACCAGTGGTATAAATGAAATTTATATATATGGAAATCCATAGTTCGTGTCCATCCATAAATGGCTATTTTCCGCAATCTCTGCGCCTGCCTGTGCGTAGCACGCAGACAGGTCAGACTCAGATTTTAATCCTCAAAATACTATATGTATTCCTGCGGTTAAAATCTTCGTCTTCCTTGACCTTGCAGAAACTATCTCATTTCTGGGCGGACACTAGTTCATAAGAAGTAAGCTAATAGCCATCCTGACAATGGCTTAAAGGCATAATTCAAATGAGTTTCAAAATTTATGATACACAGGATGCTACTCCATATCATCAAAAAAGTCATCTTCTGAGTCGTCTGTTTTTTTCTTAACTTCAAGCATCTTCTGCACAGCCTCTTTTAACTTTGATTCGGAATCGAGGAGAAACTGACCTGAAGTGACGATTGATTCACCCGGGGCAAGGCCTGTTAAGACTTGGACCTTTCCGTTGTCCAAGGCTATGCCCAAGGTCACTTCTCTTAGCGTAAACTTACTTTCTCCCCGTCTCACAAAGACTACGTTTCGTTCGCCGGATCGGATAATCGCCTCAGAAGGGATGATAATGCCCTCCTTTTTAGGCGTTGTCATTATCCGGACATCGGCATACATGTCCGGTTTGAGGGCCAGTCCCGGGTTTCTAAATTCCAAACGGACGACCACGTCTCTTGTCTTCTTCTGTAGATAGGGGTATACATATGTAACTTTTCCCGAGTATACTTTTCCCGGCAGATAAGGAAGAGACATTTCCGCTTTCTGCCCCTGTGAAATCCCGGACAACTCGTACTCGTAGATGTGCGCTTCAACCCAGACACTGGAGATATCCGCAATGTTATATATCATCGTTCCAGCCTTTATGAAACCTCCTTCAACAGTATTTTTTTGTGTGACAATCCCTTTATAAGGCGACCGGATCGTCATGGTCCTACTTACTATACCGGAGGATTCAATGGCCTTAATCTCCTTTTTTGCCACATCAAAATAACTGAGCCGCCGCCGTATTGAGGACAACATATTATTTTCGCCCTTTCCAGGACGAAGCTTAAGGTTTCTGTAAGCCTCCAGGTATTCCTCCTGTGCTGTAATTAGCTCAGGAGAGTAAATCTCAAAGAGAGGGTCTCCTTTTTTGATTCTTTTGCCGGTAAAATCCACATAAAGCTTTTCAAGCCATCCATTAAACTTCAAGTTAATTTGGGCGGTGCGGGTCTCATCATAGGTGATATGTCCATAAGTTCGAATCGTGTAAACCAAGGGACCTTTCTCGACAATTGCCGTGCGTATTCCCATGTTTTGTTCTGTTACCGGGTCGATTTTTACCGCAACCCCTCCCACAAGCTCATCTTCATATACAGGGACGAGATCCATTCCCATGGCGCTTTTCCCTGGTTTATCATATATCTCTGTTGGATTCATAGGCGCCCGCCAGTAGGCGATCTTTTTCTCTTTTTTTTCTTCGGAAGCATCTGCATCTTCCCGCTTTGGGGTGAGTTTCATCCCGCAGATGGGACAGTCTCCGGCTTCTTTCGTAATTATCCATGGATGCATACCACATGAAAAGAGGGGTGCGCCTTTCTTATTTCCCGACACATCAGAAGCGCTTTCTATACCAGAAAGTTTTATGCCTTCCGGAGAGAGATATCCCAACAAATAGGCAATGCTTCCAGTAAGAATCAGTGTTACAATTACCGTTACCACGACTGTATAAAATGGAAATGGCGCTTTATGTCTGGTGCTGTCCTCGCTCATGGTTGGCCATCCTGTTTGATGAGGCCGCCGATTATCTCCTCCAGTTCAGCGTGTCTCTGGTAAATCGTGAAGAGATATCTTTTTGCCTTAAGTTCGAGGCGAAGCATTCGAATCCTGGCATTGATCATCGTATCAAACGCTACCTTTCCCACACTATAGGCTGATCTTGAAGAGAAGGACCATTGCTTTGCCTGGGGCAACAGGGTAGTGGTGAATAATCGATAGCTTTCCGCAATGTTTTGAATTTCGTTGAACAAGGCATCCACCCTATATGGTAGAGACCTTTTCATGTTCTCGTAGGATTTTATAGCTGCTTCTCGCTTCTTTTGTTTAGCTGACAACCTCTTGTCCTGCCGGTTTTTTTGCCATAGAGGGATATTGAAGACAACGGATGTAGAAACAAAATCAGCCCAATCCATACCGTTTTTGTCATCGTCTCTCTGGCCGTAAGCTACCTTGAAATCCATATCCGGCCAGTAGTCCTTCCTGGCAAGCTCCACTTGCACAAAGGCCTGATCCGTATCGAACGTCTTAACCCGCAACCACGGGTTATGCTTCAAGCTTATGGCCTGTAAAGTTTTCAGGTTGAGTCTCAACTCAGGGAAAGGCAAATCGCCAGGCGGGGCTACATGGGTAAAGTTTTCCCTGTTGAGTAGCGCATTAATCCGATCTTCCAGGATGGGGTGGTTTTTCTCAAGGATAATTTTCTCATCCAGGAGCTTGCTCAATTCCACCTGGGCCTGCAACACATCCTGCTGGAGTCCCTTTCCCGATGAGTATCTCACCTCAGCCACTTTGATGAGTTGATTTACCATGTCCGTCAGACGTTCATTTATCTCCAGGCTGCATGCAACGAAACCTAATTCATAGTAAAGAATTGCGATCTTTCGCGCCAGCTCCAGACGCCTGGCTTCCAATATTGCCTGCTGTCCGTTGGCCATTAATGTTTTGCTCTTTTTCTTGAGATTTAACTTGCCGAACCATGGGACCTTTTGGGCGATGAATAGCTGCTTCTGCGTCATTGGCTCCTGATCAAAATCAAAGGTATTTGTGGGTAGATTCAGTATTGCGATGCCAATGCGAGGATCATCAAGGGAACTTGCTATGGGGATCTCTTCCTTAAGGCTTTCCACATTGGCTTTCAGGCTTTGGAGTTCTCTATTATTGGCCAGGCCCTCTTTGATGAGTTGGGATAGGGCCGGAGATTCCAATATGGGGCTAGCGGCCCAGATCGATTTTACTGTTACGACGACCAATCCCATAGTTCCAATCACTAAGATCAACAGTCTGACAACTGCACCGTACACCTCTTTGAGCCCCCTTTTTCTCTTATCGTGAAACCTATCCCCAGACAACGACACCCTGTAAACTTACACTTCAGAAATTTTGAAACTCAATTATGAGCTACAAATTGTCGACCTGTGCAGTTGGTCGGAATATGACTTGAATGATCTTTGACGAACCTTCTTGATTCATTTTGAGAAAGATTCTTAGTGAGTGAAGCTGAAAATTGCAGATTGTTTGAGGGAGCTTGCGACTG
>Ga0209345_10007000_pt1 | contig 10080 bp, 8 predicted proteins | sample Cruoilmetagenom7_FD_187294 | JGI IMG/M metagenome (GOLD analysis project Ga0209345, IMG submission 187294) | Oil polluted marine microbial communities from Coal Oil Point, Santa Barbara, California, USA - Sample 7 (SPAdes) (version 2) | ecosystem: Environmental > Aquatic > Marine > Oil seeps ... | reverse complement strand
GGGCCACCTATTATCCGCTGATTGTGGAGAAGAAGGGTATCAGGATCGCCCTGCTTAATTATACCTATGGGACCAACGGGATCAAGGACCGCCCGCCTGCCATTGTCAACCGCATCGACAGGGCGCAGATGGAGAAGGACATGCAAAAGGCATCCACTGCAGAACCCGATTTTATCCTGGTATGCATGCACTGGGGCCAGGAGTACCAGCTGACCGAAAATAAGAAACAGCAGGAGCTGGCCTCCTATTTGTTTGAACTTGGTGCCGACGCTGTGATTGGCTCCCATCCCCATGTGGTACAACCCATCCGGGGTGAGGGGGCAGGAGACCTGGTAGTCTACTCCATGGGTAATCTGATTTCCAACCAGCGTACCAGGCCCAGGGATGGAGGGATCATCTTCGAGATGGTATTATCAAAAGAGGAACAGGAGATAAGCAGCTTCGGCTACCTTCCGGTATGGGTCTGGAAACCGCACACAAAAAAAGGCACCGGCTTTGCGCTGGTGCCTGCTAATCTTGATCCTGCATCCGTTGCCCTAAAGAGCATGTCTGCCGAGGATAGAGGAAAAATGAAGCTGTTCCTGGAAGATACCCGTTCCCGCCTCTCAAACAGCAGGGAGGTAATCACTCCATAAAACGCTACTTTGTCAATTCAGTGTCCCTGGAGTCAACAAGGATCCGTCCGCAATATTCACAGACGATAATCTTTTTCTTGGATGCGATATCCAGCTGACGCTGAGGAGGAATCTTATTGAAACAACCCCCACAGGCATCCCTTTCAACCGGCACTACAGCAAGTCCGTTCCGGGCATTTCCCCTGATCTTCTTATAGGCCGAAATCAAACGCTCCTCGATGATACCCTCCAGTTCGGCGGACTTCTTCTCCATCACGTTCTCCTCCTTCTGGGTCTCATCGATAATATCCTCTAACTCCTTTTTCTTATTCTCCAGATCCAGTTTACGCCCTTCCAACACTTCGGTGGACTCTCCGATTACCTCTTTCTTTTCGTCAATCTGACCGGTAAACTCCCTGATGCGCTTTTCCGAAAGCTCGATCTCAAGAGTCTGAAATTCAATCTCTTTGGAGAGAGAGTCATATTCCCGGTTATTCCTGACATTGTTCTGCTGCTCCTCGTATTTCTTGATAAGCTCCTGGGCCTTGGCAATCTCCTGCTTTTTCCCGCTGATGGACTTCTCCAGGCTTTCAATATCATCATCATATTTGGAAACCCTGGTCTGCAGTCCTTCAATCTCATCTTCCAGATCCTGAACCTCAAGAGGCAACTCACCGCGAAGGATCCTGATTTTATCTATGGCAGTATCTACCAGCTGCAGGTCATACAATGCTTTTAACTTCTCAGCAACTGTCATCTCTACGACCTCTGCATCTTTTTTTGCTTTCGCCATTTACTAAAAATATTTAATTGGATTTTTTTCTGTTTCCGATAAACGGACTGCAAATTTAGGGAATTTTTTCATAAGTAGATCATAAAAAAGCTCCCGTGTAAACTGCTCACTTTCAAAATGCCCGATATCCATCACCACAATCTTCCCTTCAGCTTCAAAAAACTGGTGGTATTTCATATCGCCCGTCACAAAAACATCGGCTCCGGCAACTTTAGCCTTTCCCAGCAAAAAACTGCCCGATCCTCCACAAACAGCCACCTGCTTCACCTCTTTACCCAGGAGCACACTATGCCTGATAAGGCCCGTGCGGAAGCGGTCTTTCAGAAAACTCAAAAAGACCTCTTCATCCATGGGGTGTTCCAGTCTGCCAATCAGTCCCATACCCCTCTGCGGATCACTGTTTTCCAGGGGGTATATATCATAGGCCACTTCTTCGTAGGGGTGGGCCGCCGTCATGGCCATGACCACTCTATTTACCAGGTTTGCCGGAACGATGGTTTCCAGCCGGGTCTCGGCTTCCTGTTGGAAAACCCCGGCTTTCCCGGCAAAGGGATTGGTACCTTCACCTCCCCTGAAGGTCCCGGTACCCTCCAGATTAAAACTACAGCTGTCATACTTCCCTATCGCACCGGCTCCCGCATCAAAAATGGCTTTCCGCACCTGCTCCAGTTGTGCAGGGGGGACAAAGACCACCAACTTCTTCAAGGAACCTCGAACCGGATCCAGTATTCTTTGATCCACCAGTCCCAGCCTGTTTGCAAGTGCACTATTCACCCCTCCTGAGACGGAATCAAAGTTTGTGTGGCCGCTGTAAATGGCTATCTCCTTTTGTATGGCCAGTTTCACGATACGCTCCGGTGTGCTACGCCCGGTCAGCGATTTAAGTCCTCCAAAAATTACCGGATGGTGCGAGATCACCAGGTTAAATCCCAGTCTTTCCGCTTCAAACACCACCTCTTCACTTACGTCCAGTGCCACCAGGATCCCACTTACCTCCATGCCGGGATCACCCACCTGTAATCCTGAATTATCGTAAGATTCCTGGAGTGAGAGAGGCGCCAGGCCCTCCAGGTAGCCGGTAATCTCTCTAAGCGTGATCATGAAACCAGGTCTGTGAGCATCTCCTTGATCTGTTCCAGGGACCTGATGATTTCGAAATTATGTTCTGTATCCTCCTTATTCTCTTTCATCTTCTTCTTGGCCCCTTTGAGAGTCATTCCCTTCTCTTTTACCAGGTGATAAATAATATGAAAATTATCGATATCCTTCTTGGTAAAAAGCCGGTTTCCCTTTTTATTCTTTTTGGGCTTAATGATATCAAACTCCTTCTCCCAGAACCTGATCAGGGAGGTGTTAACATCAAACATTTTTGCCACCTCTCCAATGGAGTAATAGAGCTTTTCTACTTTGGCTTCCTTGTATGGCATAGGACACTAATTTTCAGTTAAACAGACTTCAATTTAAGCATTTCCTCCATAGTTTCAAACACTCTTGGGCCCTTGCGGACTACCTCTTCCACATTATTCCATCACTTTCCACCACCAGCCCCTGATCAGGAAAATCAACTTCGGTCAACTCTTTCAGTCTAGCCAGAGCCCTGCCGGCAGGATCAATCTTTGGTCCGCCCTCTCCGGGCTGATAGATGGAGACCACCTCTGCCTGCATAAATTCACCCTCTCCGTCTATGGTCACTTTCACTATGGGGGCAATTCCATTGGGCCCCCTCAGGTTGAAGCGCCTGTACGTGGCAAAATTCCCCAGGCTGTAACAGATCAGACGATCTCTATACAGCTCGACAGCCCTGGTCACATGTGGCCCGTGCCCAAAAACAACATCGGCCCCGGCATCCACTGCCGTATGAGCAAAACGATATACACTTCCCCGGTTGTAACCCAGGTACTCTTCATCACCACGCACCACATGCTGGTGATCCTTTCCCTCAGCGCCCCCATGAAAGGAGATTATTACCACATCTGCCAATGAATCGAGCATCCGGGTGATCTCAGCTGCTGCAGCATAATCCTTCAGGTCCATGGTGCCCCTGTTGGGAGCAAATGCTGCAAAACCATAGCTCACGCCCTCCTTTTCAAACAGGGTCCACGGGTGGGTCACAAATCCGGCATATGCGAGCCCTGCCGAATCGAGCATGGCAGCTGTGGATGCCCTGCCTGCCGGTCCGAAATCGTTTACATGGTTGTTAGCCACACTCAATACATCATACCCTGCATCCAGGATACATGATAAAAAATGGTCCGGCATCCGGAATACATAACAAGAGCTATTGTCCTTGCATTTTTTGGGGGTTCCTCCCTCTGAACAAAAAACCCCTTCCAGGTTCCCAAACAGAAGGTCGCCCGATTGGAGGACCTCATGCACCGGTCTCAACAGGGGGCTGCAATCCTGACCCGGAGGCAGATAACTTTCTAAGGGATAACTGGTTCCCAGCATGATGTCTCCCGTACCTACAATGGTAAGGGCACTCTTTTCCCGCTCATCTTCCAGGTAAAGATAGGACCAGAGCATGGAATCGCTCAATGCAGGATTTGGAAGTCGCCGGGGAAGGGTATCCCTCAGGTGCAGCACATCTGTCTGGCCCCACAGACTGTCCTGCATCCAGTATTCAGTGGATGGTCCGGGGAGAAACAAGGGTTGATTTAGGGAATCTCTTTCCTGAGCCTGCAAATTGAGAGCAAGCAACACCACAAAACCTGCAAACACAAGCTTCATATCATACTTTGGATCAGTTTATATCAAACGAGGGATCTGCATTTGAGAGCATATCGATCATATCCTCAAACTCTTTGGCTGACAGATCGTTGGCATAATAATTTATGGGATCCACCGGTCGGCCGTTCACGTGAACTTCGTAATGAAGATGGGGCGATTTGGAAAGCCCGGTGCTCCCAACCCTGGCGATTACCTCTCCCCTTTTTACCTTTTTCCCGACCTCCACAAGAATCTCATCACAGTGTCCGTAAACGGTGCGGTATCCATAGCCATGATCGATCAATACCTTTTTTCCAAAACCGCCTGCCCTGTAACCGGCCTGGAGCACCTGTCCGTCTGCTGTGGCATAGATATTGGTCCCTCGTGGAGCGGTCAGATCAATGCCTTCATGGGGCCTGATTACCTTCAGAATGGGATGCATCCGTGTTCCGAAGGAGGACCCAAAACGTATCAGATCCTTCCTCCCGATGGGCTGGATGGCAGGGCGGGCAGCCATCCACTCCTCCTTGGTCCAGGCCAGATCAATCACCTCATCGAAAGAAGTGGATTGCATCACCAGTTCACGCTCGATCTGTTCCATATTCAGATAGGTCTCTCCGAGCAGGTCTGCATATTTCTGCTGCTGCAACCAGCTGTATTTTTGAGATCCCCCCACACCTACGCTTCGAATGGACCAGGGTTGAACTTCAAAATAGACCCGGTAGATATGATCGTCATTAAAAGCCATCTGATCAAGTTTGCGTTCGTAGTCAGCAAAGTCGCGGTTCATCAGGCTCAGTTCATAGGTAATCTTCTGCTGGGCGGCCTCCAGATTTTCAGTACGGGGTGATGTCAGATAAAGATCCCTGAAAAACAGAAACGCGAGAGAAATAGAGAGTGTGAGTCCTAAAAAAGCCAGGAAGCGCTTGATTTTTCGCTTCTGGCTGAGTTCGATCTTCTGGTAGGATAAGGTCTGAGGGTTAAATCGAAATCTCTCCATACGGGATGCAATATACCAAAAATGTGTATTAATCAAAAGACTGTCCCGACATCGTCGAAATTACGATTAGCCGGTCGTATTCTTCAGGTGTCAGGTCCAGAAAAAAATAGTTGATGGGATTCATGGGATCCCCATTCAGGTGCACCTCATAATGCAGGTGCGGAGCAACGCTAAGTCCGGAATCGCCCACTGTTCCAATCTGATCACCCCGTTTCACGCGGGTTCCCTGCCTCACAGTAAATTCATCCAGACAGGCGTAGAGGGTAGTGTAACCAAAGCCATGGTCTATCCTGATCTGGTTCCCCAGTCCGCGTGCCGATCGGGTTGCGGTCTGTACCAGACCATCTGCAGTTGCATAAACAGGTGTACCCACGGGGGCAGAAAAATCGATCCCGTTATGCATTTTGAAAATCTTATAAATGGGGTGAATGCGGTGACCAAATCCCGAAGCGACCAGGGTCAGGTCCTCATTCTCGATGGGTTGTATGGCAGGGATGGCCGGAAGCATTTCCAAATGGTTCTCTCCCTTGATCATCAGCATGTCGTACATGGATTTATTCTGGTTCAGTTGAGTGATCATTGAATCCAGTTTCCCTGCCGAGCTGAGAACAATCTCTTCATCGGGAGTCTTTAAAAGCTTCTGATAGCTTAGTCCGGTGGTCTGAATCTCATGTGATTTAACCGGCTCTGTCTCGAATATCACCCTGTAGATGTCCCGGTCGATCTGTTCCACCTCCTGCATCACCGTATCGACCATTTGTTTTCTCTCGCTAAGAGCCTCATACTGCTCCATGAGCATTTCGTTCTCCCTCCGAATCTGCCGCTCCCTGGGGCTGTCAAAGAAAAGGGAATAGACAACATTGAGCAGAACGGCGATCACCAATACAGCGGCCACATAGATAACTATGCGCCATATACGTGCCCCCAGACTATCATCCAGCTTCCTGTAATTAAGATCCTCCGGGTTAAATTTAAACTGCGATTGCTCCATATCACACAAGATCGGTCCAACAATTGTGTGCAAAAATAGAAAATATTTCTGGCTCCTGGAGAATTATTTCTGGCTCAGTGGATTATTTCTGACTCAGTGCCATAGGCTGATACGGACCCTCCGGAACACTTGCCTTGGATGCAAGAAGAGAATACTCATCGATGGAGAGATTTTCGTAGAAGAAATAGTAAGGATTCACAGCTCTGCCATCTTTCCGGATCTCGTAATGAAGATGGGGTCCGGTGGATCTTCCTGTGCTGCCCAGGGTCCCAACAACTTCGCCCCGCTTCAGCTTTTGTCCCGTCTCCACATTGATATCATGCAGGTGAGCATAGATGGTGGTATAACCAAACCCGTGATCTACTACGACCTCTTTACCGTAGCCGTAGCTGTTCATCTTTGCTTCTACCACAGTTCCGGCACCGGTGCAGTGAATATCCAGTCCAACCGGCCCGGCTAGGTCAATACCATGATGGGCAGACCGTTTACCGGTAAAGGGATCTTTCCTGAGCCCGTAGTTGGAGGTGAGCCAGTAGGGATCCGCTGGAGAAATGGGGTTGATGGATGGCCGGCACGCCAGGAAGCGCTGCTTCTCTATGGCCTCCCCCAGAACCGTGTTCAAACTGCTGTTCTGGACTCTTACCTTATTTGATATGGTTTCGATTCTCTGGGAAACGTCCAGAACCATGCCAGGTTTCCGCAAATTTCTCAGGTGCTGGTCTCGAAGAGCTCCACCTGTACCCACCCCGCGGATGGTGCTCGAAATCGGATCAAGGCTCAGGATGGCCCTGTAGAAACGATCGTCCCTGTTTCTCAGATCCACAAGTTGCGATTCAACCTCCAATAATTCTGAATTCAGGGCGGCATATTCGGCCCTTAAAGTGTTATTTTCTTGTTCATAAATAATTTGACGCGGAGTGGGGTAAATCCTCTCAAAACCGAATCTCATCAAAATTGCCAACGAAATTAGTCCAAAAGAAAATAATCCCACAAAACGGATCAACTGCTTTCGCGTCCTTGTAACGCGCTCATACCGAAGGCTTTCCGGATTTATGTAATACTTCTTCCTTATCATCCGCTAGATTATGGGGGCTAAAAATAGAAAAAGGCTATTTATTACCCAAATATTCGTCAAAAAAGTTATTTTTAGTTTCTAACATGGTTTTATTTACGAAATTTGTCCCCCCAGGTTACCTTTTTTTTAATTATCAAAAGATATGCAGATAAGTTCACAGGAGATCAGGCAGGCATTTTTGGACTTTTTCAAGGAGAAAAAACACCAGATTCTCCCCTCCGCCCCCATGGTACTTAAAAATGATCCGACCCTGATGTTTACCAATGCGGGAATGAACCAGTTCAAGGACTATTTCCTGGGAACCCGCAAACCCTCTTCCCAAAGGGTGGGCGATACTCAGAAATGCCTGCGGGTGACCGGCAAACACAACGATCTGGAGGAGGTAGGTCATGATACCTATCATCATACCATGTTCGAGATGCTGGGAAACTGGTCCTTTGGTGACTATTTCAAAAAAGAGGCCATTGCCTGGGCCTGGGAATTCCTGACTGAGCGAATGAAACTGGAAAGCGACCGTATCTACGTTACTGTATTTGAAGGTGATCCCAAGGACGGAGTAGAACGCGACCAGGAGGCTTCTGATTACTGGAAGGAGTTTCTCCCCTCCAAGCGGATCCTGGATGGATCCAAGAAGGATAATTTCTGGGAAATGGGCGATACCGGGCCCTGCGGACCTTGCTCTGAGGTTCACCTGGACCTGCGTGAAAACGCGGAGCGAAAGAAGGTTCCCGGTGTGGACCTGGTTAACCGCGACCATCCCCTGGTAATCGAGATCTGGAACCTGGTTTTCATACAGTTCAACCGCAAGGCCAGCGGGGAACTTGAGAACCTGCCGGAAAAACATGTGGACACCGGCATGGGATTTGAAAGGCTCTGCATGGCCATCCAGGAGAAAAAATCAAATTATGATACCGATCTCTTTCAGCCCATTATCGGGGAGATTTCCAGGATATCCGGCACCTCATACGGATCGGACCACCTGACAGATGTGGCCATGCGCGTGGTATCCGACCATCTGAGGGCCATCTCTTTCTCCATTGCAGACGGACAGCTTCCCTCCAACAACAAGGCCGGTTATGTGATCCGCAGGATCCTTCGAAGAGCGGTTCGCTACGGCTATACCTATCTGGACCAAAAAGAGCCCTTTATTCACAATCTGGTTCCCACCCTGGTCCAAACCATGGGGGGTGCCTTCCCTGAACTGGAAGCCCAGCAGGAACTGATCATGCGAGTCATTAAGGAAGAGGAGCACTCCTTCCTCTCCACCCTGGAAACCGGCATGGGGCTGCTGGACCGGCTGGTGGAGAAAGCCAAATCAGAAGAGAGCCGGACCATCCATGGAAGAGAGGTATTTACCCTCTATGATACCTTTGGATTTCCGCTGGACCTGACCGAGCTGATCCTTTCCGAACAAGGGATGAAGGTGAACCGGGAGGAGTTTCAGGCAGAGATGGATAAGCAGAAAAACCGCTCCAGGAAAGCAGCCGAGACCGAGTCGGGCGACTGGACCGTTTTGATGAATGATGATACCGAAGAGTTTGTAGGTTATGAGTACCTCCAAACGGAGGTCAGGATAACACGCTTCCGGAAAGTCGTCTCCAAAAAGAAAGAACTCTACCATCTGGTATTCAACCTCACCCCCTTCTATGCCGAGAGTGGAGGACAGGTGGGTGACCGGGGTATTATCGAAAATGAATCAGAGAAGGTGGAGATAATCGATACCCGCAAGGAGAATGAACTGATCATCCATGTGTGTAAAATATTACCCAAAGATCCCTCTGCTATTTTCCTGGCCAGAGTAGACCAGGGAAGAAGAACCCGGACCGCCAATAATCATACGGCCACCCACCTGATGCACCATGCTCTCCGGGAAGTTCTGGGCGATCATGTGGAACAGAAAGGTTCGCTGGTGGAACCCGATTACCTGCGTTTTGACTTCAGCCATTTTCAGAAGGTCAGTGACGAGGAGCTCCGGAAGGTGGAGCATATGGTGAACCGGATGATTCGACTCAATAGCTCTGAAGAGGAGCATCGGGCGGTCCCCATGAAACAAGCAAGGGAAATGGGAGCTCTGGCACTCTTTGGAGAGAAGTACGGCGATGCCGTCCGGGTCATCAAATTCGGAGAGTCGGTGGAACTTTGTGGCGGAACCCATGTGGCAGCCACCGGACAGATCGGCATCTTCCGGATTTTCCGGGAGTCCTCCATTGCTGCAGGTATCCGGCGCATTGAAGCCTTTACCGGCGAGGTGGCCGAAGGCTACATTGATGAACACCTGGAAATTGTCAGGCGGATTGCAAGCAATTTCGAGAACCAGAAAGATCTGGTTAAAGCAGTGAAATCTGTCCTGGAAGAGCATAGCAGCCTGGCCAAACAGGTGGGGAAATTCCAGAAAAACATGCTGGGTATTCTGGCCAAAACTCTGGAAGACCAGATGGAGCGTATTGGGGATATCGCCCTTGCCTCCTCAAAAGTCGAGCTGGATAATCCCGGACTCCTCAGGGATCTGGCCTTCCAGGTACGCTCCCGGTATCCAAAAGTGTGTCTTATTCTGGGCGCAGAAATCGATGGAAAAGCACACCTTGCCATTCTGCTGGCCGATAGCGCCATTCAGGATTATGGTCTCAATGCCTCTGCGCTGATCCGGGAGATAGCTGGTGAGATCCAGGGCGGTGGAGGCGGTCAACCCTTCTTTGCCACTGCAGGCGGCAAGAAACCGGCCGGCATCGATGCAGCCCTGAAGAAGGCCAAAAAGATCATAAAAGAGGCTATCCGGTGACGCTGCTCAAGAACAACACTGGAATACAGATAAGTAAAGAGGCTGTATCAAAAGGTACGACCTCTTTTTCGTTATACCGACGGTCGCTTAAAATCTTTACATCGTAAATATTTATAGGCTTC
>Ga0209345_10006999_pt1 | contig 10082 bp, 7 predicted proteins | sample Cruoilmetagenom7_FD_187294 | JGI IMG/M metagenome (GOLD analysis project Ga0209345, IMG submission 187294) | Oil polluted marine microbial communities from Coal Oil Point, Santa Barbara, California, USA - Sample 7 (SPAdes) (version 2) | ecosystem: Environmental > Aquatic > Marine > Oil seeps ... | reverse complement strand
TATAACGGTTTCGCTCATTGTCTTCTAATCGATTTTAAGTTGATAAGAATTATTATCCTCTATAATAACGATAATATGTATCTATATTTATTATTATTCCTTTCAGTTTTATATTGTTAATCTTAGAATTATGATTATTAACTGCTGTAAGATTCCGAAGGCTGGTACTCCTCTCTCGAATTATTGAGACAATATTCAAAATTTGTTCTTTGAAGTTTATTAAAGTTGCATATTCATGAAAAAATCGATGAATAAAATTACGATTATAGGTAAGTTAATACCCAATAAAAAGATGCGATTAAGTGAATAAATTAATTCGAATAAATCTACTCCGTAAATAACTATAAAAAAAAAAATTAAATTTAATCTCTTTGTCCTAAAACTGTGACGGAAGCTACACTAAACGCTCCGCCAAGATTGTGACATAAACCAACCTTCGCGTCGGGTACTTGTCTTCCCTCTGCTCTACCTTGCAATTGTTTTGTAATCTCTTGAAGCATTCTGCAACCAGTTGATCCAATCGGATGACCAAAAGATTTCAATCCTCCAGAAGGATTGACCGCAGTCTCCCCATCCCAATTAAATGTTCCATTCTTAAGTTCCTCAGGAGCCATGCCACGATCGCAGAATTGTAAGTCTTGGCAGTTTATAAGCTCAGTTATCGTGAAACAATCGTGAACTTCGGCGGCATCGATTTCTTTTCTTGGATCAGTAATACCCGCCTCTTTATACGCGTATTCGGCTGCTTTAACGGTCGCAGGAAAAGATGTAAAATCCGCTCCGGGGCCGTTAGAAGGAATGTACCACGGAGTATTAGTCCTACATGATATAGCATTCGCTTTCACTACAATGTAATCATCCGCGTGAGCATAACTTTCTGCAAGCTCTGGTGTAGTCAATATTAACGCAGCCGCTCCGTCCGACATTCCGCAGTTAAGTCTAATTGACTTAAGCTTTTGCGCAACAGTCGAAGCGGCCGAGAGGGTCCGCAATCATCGGTGCCTTCATTACTTGGTCAACCGTAATCTTGCTATGAAAGTGGGCTTTTGGATGGTAAAAACCGTTATCGTGGTTTTTAACCGCCACGCGCGCTAAATCCTCTTTTGTCCAGCCAAATTCGTGAAAACATCTAGTTGCTGCCATCGAAAACATAGCAGGAGCTGAAGGCAACGGTAAAACGGGGTGCCCAAATATTTTAAAGCCGGGTAAACCGCTTCCGCCCTCGTCCATGAGTCTAGAGCATATTAACAAAGTGTTAATATTGTTTCTCCACTCCACAGGCGAGGACTACATCGTAAGCTCCACTCGCTACTCCGAAGCAGGCGTTCCTGAAAGCGTCCATACCTGAAGCGCAATAGTTCTCAGTACGCGTGATAGGAATCCCATCCAATCTTAGAATATCCTCCACTGTCGCACCGGACAATCCGGTGAAGTAGTAGTAGATACCGACCCATGCTGCTTCAACCTCGTCCTTTTTAATTCCCGCATCTTTAAACGCATCTCGTGAGGCTTCAAATAGCAAGTCGTATTGGTTTTTATCCCATCTTTCGCCATATTTTGTGGCATCACAGCCAATAATGGCTACTTTATCCCTAATTCCTTTTACTTTACTCATTTTTTTTTTCACCTCTAATGTCTTAAGGGCCGACATTTCCAATAGTAATTATGGAAATCTGCTCCTTCGTGTTCTTTTCTGAAAGTAAGTTCAACTTCCATACCAATTTTTACATTCTCTTCTGGTTTCTGGATTTCTGTCATGTTTAATAACACGCGTCCTCCACCATCTAAATCGACCACACATCGAGGGACGGGTGTAGCTAAGTAAGCCCCTCCAACTAGATGATCTAGAGTATACGTAAAAATAGTTCCTTTGTGTGCAAGTTTTATTGGCTCAAGCTGATCGTCTGCTCTACATGTAGCGCACGAACGCGCTGTTGTAGGATATTGAACGGTTCCACAGCTAGTACATTTAAGACCATACCATTTATAAACAGCTGGTGCATCTCGCCACATGGTTACAGCAGAACTTTTTCGGATGTATCGGTCTTTTTCGAGTAATTCTTTGTTTTCAATAAATGCGCTATAATTCTTCAGAGAAATCATCGATTTTTGATGTCCTGCTACGCCCAAATGATTCTTAGAAAGTTCCCTTACAGCTTTCCTGTCTTTTATGTGCATTAAAATAGCATCAGCCCCATCTCCATATCCCGCCAAAATTACTTTTGCATCTTCCTTAGGTCGTTTTAAAGCAGCCATTAGTAACATAAATGACATCGGGGTTCCAAAATCGCCTAACTGTAAAAATAATCCGTTTTGAGCGGCTCCTTGTGGAAACTTCATCATTTTTGAAATTCTCCCGTGAACTCTAGGGTTGTTGTAATAATAAGCGGCAATATCGACTTCTTCTGGCTTTAAATTGTTCCTTTTCATAATTTCAGACATTACTTTTGTAATACTATTTATGTAGAATTGAGCGTCCATTTTGACTTCAAAAGTTCTTATAAATTTATCTTCGTGTGTTCGCTTCCAAGGTCCTGTTACATTTGCCGAGATCGAATAATAATCGTCAATAACAAGCGGTAAATCGTCCCCTTCTGCTACTAATAAAGCAGCTGCGCCATCAGCATAACCATATTCCCACATGGTGGACGGTTCAGGCACTCTAGTATCAGCAGCGACAATAAGAATGCTTTTTATATCTTTATTCGCTTTGATTGTATCAATAGCTCTAGCTAGGGCAGTAGTTCCGGATTTTAATGAATCAGTAAAATCTGCTGTTATAATCCCTTCTCTTAAATCCAATACTGTAGCAATTAAAGAAGCTGAGTCCTTTTCAGTATAGACTTGAGTGGTTGAGGCAAAAAACAATCCATCAACACTTTTTGGATCGATACCAGCTAAACAATCTAATCCTGCTTCAACCGACATGGTAATACTATCTTCGTCCTCACTAGCAACTGCTTTTGAGCCTGGAATAGAAGGAAAGTCCCATGCTTTGGCAATAAGCTCGCGAGGAAGCAACCAGCGCGGTAAATACGCGCCATAACTTTTAATACCAATTGGCATATTAAATTTCTACCTCTAATATTTTTATTTTTATAATTAAGATCTAAATTAATTAGTTATGTGATTTTCAATTTTTTAGAATAAATATATTTTGTTTTTTAAAATAGCACAAGTATTAAATTTAAAAAGGTCGCTTATTTAAGAGAGAAGAACGATAATATTTAGATCTATTTGGTTATTTGGTTTGAGCCATTTAAAAAGAAAATCTTAGTTTTAATCAAACTTTTTCTCAAGGACAACAATTATAGGTTCGAAACCGACTTTTCCAAAGATATCTATCAATCGTTTTACGCCTTTATATGCCATATTAATTCTTACGGCTTCACAACCCCAAGATTTTAAGATTTGTATAGCTCTATCCGCTAAGATTTTACCTACTCCTTTTCCGATAAATTCTTTCTTGGTAGCCCACGAATTAAGATAGCCGATGTACTGCCCTAAATTGTTTTTTACTGCTTCTAACATTCCCATTGAAGCAACTTGTCCAGTAGATTTTAATTCAGCAATCAAGGTTATACGTTTCAAATTGGGTTTAAATTGTCTTAATCCAGAAGTTTCTCTCCATTTAGTTTCGTCTAATCCAATGTTAAATTGGGTTTGGAGTTCTCGTAAAATTTCTAAAGTTGCTTGATAATCAGATGTTCGATAATTTCTGATTATTATTTCTTCTTTATCAATTAATTCGTCAGACAAATTTCTAGCACCATTTTATTAATTATTTAGTTTTTTTATAAGATTTAAATCAATTCTTTTTGATAATAACTTCTCGTTACTTACTTCATCTATAATAAAAAAGATATACTCGTCAATGTGGGGGATAATGGGCGAGATAAATACCAATTCCTCTTCAGCGTACCAAGAATCAATCAATTCAATCATAATTTCTTTTTCGAAATATTCTCTAAGATGAGTAATTTTTACAACTAACCCTTTTTTTTCATTAAGGGAATTATTTTGGACTAATATCTCCAATTCTTGGCTATCTTCGGCGATATTAATTTTAAGTAATATAAAGGGCTTCTTGTCAATAAAATTTACTTCTCCTTTTTTGTTAGGGTCAAATAATTGAATACTTGAGAAAGAACCTTTGTAATTTTCACTATGTATGTGCGATACATCTATACCTTTAAATGCCAAGTAAGCAATCGCTTTTTGCATTCTTATTGAACTAGCGTCAGCTTTTTTAATTATAGTAGAGAAAAAGTGATCCGTCGTGTTATCAATCAGTTCCCTTAATTGTTTCTTAATATTATCGCCCGCGTCTATAATCTTCTTAGTTTTTGGAGATTTAATTACGTCATCTTTCAATATCTCAGATTCAATAATTTGAAAGATTTTTTTTTCAAAATTTTCTTTTATGTCTTGAGTTAAATGTCTAATGAGGTCATCTCCAAAAAGTTCAATCTTGTTTGGTAACGATAGTATAATCACGATATTCTCAGGAGTTTCCCCTGTGAGTCCAGCTCTTCTTTTTTCTCTTCGAGAGTAAGCCCTAAATTTTTTACCAAAAAAAGTATAGCCTTTAAATTCCAAGTCTATGTGATCCAAAGCGTCAGATTCGTTTACACTTAAAAACCAAATAGGGTGATACTTAATCGGGCGCATAAATGTCTTATCATCTTTATATCGGTCATCCGGGTAGATTAATAAGGGCATATGACCACGAGCTTCGTCAAAATATAGGACATAGATTACGGTTAATTCCTCGAAGGGATTTTTTCCAGATGACGGTGAACCAAATAATTCAGCCACGTGTGAACCCGTTTAAGCGATTAATTAGTAATACGATAGAATTAAATAATACTTTGTCTAAAAGTTTAATTAAAATATATATATTATTTTTATTAACATTTTTGATGTGAATTCTTATGCAAATAACAGATGTTAAAACTTATGTTTTAAAATTGAATTTTAAAATTAAAATTGGAAGTATGCCAAGATTTCAAGCTAGTGGTCTTTATACAAATCTCAAAACAGATGAAGGTTTTGAAGGATGGGCGTTAACACATTGGAATTTGAGCAACCTAGCTCAAAAACAATTCATCGATGAAGCCCTGAAAAAGATAGTTTTGAATAAAGATCCTTTTATGATTGAGCAAATCTTTCACGAAGTATATCAAAACACTAATAGAATTATGTTTGGAATACCTCAAGCTACCTCTGCTATACAGATTGCATGTTGGGATATAATAGGAAAAGCAACTAAGCAACCGATCTATAAGTTGCTCGGTGGTCGGAAAAAAGAAGTTAAATGTTATGCTTCTATTCTACGAGGTTATAAAGCAAAACAGGTGGTTAAAGTAGTTGAAAATGCATTAAATCCTGAATTGGGAGGTTTTAAGGCGGTAAAATTGCGAATAGGAATGGGGGTTGATCGAGACGAAGAAATTTTGAAGGAAGTTAGAAACTTTTTTCCAGATATCAATATTATGGTTGATGCAAATTCAGCATATCAATCAGTTAACGAGGCTTTTAAATTAGCAAAAATTTGCGATAAATATGATGTTTTATGGTTAGAAGAACCAATTCCTACAGATAACCTTAATGGGCTCGCAAAATTAAGGGCAAAATCACCTGTACAGATAGCTGGAGGAGAAAACGATATGGGCATATTTCGGTTTGAAGATATCCTTTCCAGAGAATGCTTTGATATAGTTCAACCTGATGTAACGCGTAGTGGAGGCTTTTTACAATTAAAAAAAATCGATGCGATGGCAGAAGTGAAAGGAGTGCGCTGCATACCGCATATTTTTGGTTTTGGGCATATTTTAGCTGCAAATCTACATTTTGTTATGGCTTCGCGTTGCGATTGGTGTGAATTTCCATTTATTCCAGACGAGTATCAAATACTTGAAGAACCAATAAAGTGCGAAAAAGGAAAAGTTAAAGCGTTAGATAAACCTGGTTTGGGCATTGAAATTAATCGAAAGATGTTTGAGGAAAATGTTCTAAAAATCTAATTTTTTATTTTTACTAATTTTGTATTAAATTTCTATTAGATGTTTTTTGGATATTTTATTATATTTAGACGATTTTTAACTTAATAGTGATTTAAAAAAAAATAAAAAGTCATTATTAATTCATGAAACTTGTTAATAAACTCGAATTAATTTATATTCCAGCATCTTATTGGAATGAGCCATTAAGTGGGTTTGAATTAATTTCTAAAGAAAAAAAACTTCCTAGAAATTCTAGTTTTTTTTTATTGTGGAATCCAGCAAATCCATCAAAAAAGGAGCTTACTGAGGGAATTAAGCTCAGTTTTCCAAATATTCCTGCAAATAAGTTATTAACTTGTAAGATCAACTTTGCAGTTCCAGTACATTCATTAAAAGCTGATAATGATAAGATACTTTCCACGCAATTTTTTGAAGTATCGTCGTTCATTGGAAAAATCATGCCTATTGCTCCTACTGTAAAATTATTATTTCAATTGGAAATAATTGGTGGTCAAAATCGAGGTGTGAAGCGTTTTAGTAATTCTATTAAGACGTGGGCGTTTTTAACAAAATTAATATTTGAACTATTAAACAACGGAAAATTCATTCCTATTTTGGAAACTATTACAAGAGAAAGATACAACGGCCAATGGCGCTTATTACTAAAGTCTCAAAAGGATAAAAATCGTTTTAAAACGATCTTGAATAATAGTTCTTGGCCTGCTTTTTGTCTACCTATAAATTTCATTCGAGTAAATGGAGCTTTTAAATCAGATGGTCTTTGGCACCCATCCTTTGTTTTTTCAATCTTCATGGATAACATAGGAGATTATTTAATACGTTCTACGCTCAATAAAAGTGATTTTCAAACTTTTAAAGAATTTTATAGTACAGAAATTAAAAAGGAAACAGATCCAGACTTTAAATTGGGTTGGGATTACAAATTTCTTAAAAGTCTCGTAAGAAAAGACCCTAGTTTCAAAGTAGAAGAATTTTATGAAACTATTTTACCAACTTTAATAAAGAATTGGACTCAATCTGCTCAAGGATTTACGCTAAAACACGGGTTTACTTTCAATTTAGAATTGAAATACCCTAAAAAACCAGAAGATGATTGGCCATTATTATTTTACCTTTCTTTACAAGACGGGGCAAAATCTATTCCTTTAAATGAACTCTGGGAAGGTAGTACTTTTAAAAATAAAGATTTTCAAAAATTTTTTGAAAACGATGGACAATTTTTGGAAATAATTTTAAGAGCTTTGGGTGTAGCAGTAAAGATATTCCCACCAATTAAAAGAGCTTTACTAGAAACCATAAAAGGCGAGATCAAACTTACTTCCAGAGAAGTAATGGATTTTTTAAGTTATCCAAAAGATTTATTGATTCAAAGTGGATTTAATATTATTCTTCCTGCTGTATTTGGGAGGGGGGGAAAGCAACGTTTATCAGCAAAGCTAATTATTCGTTCAAAAAATGAAAAGAAGGTAGAAAAAGGGACATACTCTGTTTTACCATCAATGTTTGATATTAATTCAATGCTAGAATCTAAATGGGAAGTCTCTCTTGAAGGGAAAAAGATTTCGGATGAAAAATTCAATAGTCTGATTAACTCCAACGATCCATTAATTAACTTAAGTGGAAAATGGATCTTAGTTGATCAGCAAGATATTGAAGATTTAAAGAGCATTAAGGATTCTGAAATAGAAAGTTACACTGATGCTATTAAACTTGGATTAACGGGAAAGACTCAACTACAAGAAAACGGTATTGAGTACGAGGTAATTGTCGAAGGAGAATTAAGCGAGATCGTTGAAAAATTACAATCAGTAGAATCATTTGAGGAAATTCCTTGTTCTTCATCGTTTAACGGAAAACTGCGTCGTTATCAGCAAGAGGGGCTGACATGGATGGCAAATATGGCAAGATTTAACTTTGGATTGTGTTTAGCTGACGATATGGGGCTTGGAAAGACGATCCAAGTCATTGCATTTTTAAGTTATCTTAAAGAGCAATTTCCTAATAATCAGGGAAGTGTTTTAATTATATGTCCTACCTCAATACTATTCAATTGGCACCGTGAGTTAAAGAAATTTGCTCCAGATTTAGATGTAGTACTTCACCATGGAGCTAAGCGAATTACTGAAGCTTCAGGAATTCCTGAGTTTTTAAAACCGCATCGAATTTTTCTAACGTCTTATGGAACTATTAGAAACGATGTCGACTTCTTAGAAACAATTGATTTTAGCGGAATCATCGTTGACGAGAGTCAAAACATGAAAAATTACGCTTCAAAACAAACTAAAGCAATAAATAAGCTAAAAAGTCAATTTAGGATTTGTTTGAGCGGTACTCCAATAGAAAATCGTTTAGTTGAACTCTGGTCGCTTTTTAATTTCTTAAATCCCGGTTTGTTAGGAAGTAGGGTGGAATTTCAAAAGAAGTACGTCTTACCAATAGAACGATTTCAAAATCAAGATATAATAAATAATTTAAAGTTAATTATTGCTCCCTTTATCATGCGCCGCGTCAAATCAGATAAATCCATTATAAGTGATTTACCTGAAAAAAATGAAATGAAAATAATTATCGAATTGACCGAGGAACAAGTTAAACTTTATCAAGAACTTGTAGAAAATACATTGAAAGAGATTGAAACTTTGTCAACAGATAAGAGAAAGAAGAAAGGGTTAATATTAGCCTTATTAGTAAAATTAAAGCAGATTTGTAATCATCCCTCTCAATATCTTAAAATAGATACATCATCGATAGATCTGGATGTAAAAATGGAGGAACTTGTCTCCCAATCACAAAAATTGGAGAGATTATTAGAAATGACTGATGAAGTCATCTCAAATGGAGAGAAAGTCTTAATCTTCACTCAGTTCACGCAAATGGGAAATATCTTACAAAGAATCCTTGAACACAAGTATAAATTCAAGATTCTCTACTTTCATGGGGGCGTGCAAGAAAAGAAAAGAAAAGAAATTGTTGATGAATTTCAATCAGAAAATATTGAAAGCCCTCCAATATTAATTCTGTCTCTAAAAGCGGGTGGAACGGGTTTAAACTTGACCCAAGGAACTACAGTTATCCATTTTGATCGATGGTGGAACCCAGCAGTTGAGGACCAGGCAACGGATAGGGCTTATCGAATAGGTCAAAAATCAGTAGTAAATGTTTATAAATTCATTTCTAAAGGAACTATTGAAGAAAAAATCGATTATTTACTGGAAGAAAAGCGAGATCTAGCAGATAAAATCGTCACCTCCACAGGAGAGTCTTGGATTTCAAATTTAGATGATGAAAAGTTAAAGAAATTGTTAATATTAAGTAATTAAAAACTATAAGTGATAAAAATAGACAATCGTAGAAAAGAATTCATGGAGAATCGTCGTAGTAGGCGCAAAGAACCTACCAAGCCACAAAGAAAGACCGAATACGAGAAAGAACGCACTCGTGAAGAAGTTGAACAAATTAAAAAAAATCTCGTAAATTTTGCCAAAACTTCTTGGGGTAAGCAGTGGATTCAATCAAATTTAAAAGTAGGACGACCATTCAGAATGCAAAGGGGAATTGAATACGTTAAAGACGAAAGACGAATCGAGAATCTTTCTATTAGTACGGGTCAAATCTTCGCAACCGTACAAGGTACGGCTCCAACACCATATCGGGTAAAAATAAATTTTGAACCTATCCTCGAAGAAGGATGGAAAATTATACTTAAAAAACTAGCAAAAAAACCCATCAATCTAATAGAATTATTAGAGGGTTTCTTACCGGAAGATATAATTAGAATTTTTGATGAGAATGGATATTCGCTATTTCTAAATGCTTCGAAAGGCTTAAATGCAACTTGTTCCTGTCCCGATACAGCAATCCCATGCAAGCACATTGCTGCTGTAATTTTATATATCGCCCGCGTTTTGGATTACAATCCTTTTTTACTGTTAGAATTACGAGGAAAATCTAAAAGTGAAATTCTCAACGAATTAAGTTTAGAACAAGGTGTAAAAAGTAAAAATGAATCAGAAAAAATTTCTACTACAAGTAATATTGAGTTTAAATTTAACGTTC
>Ga0209345_10006997_pt1 | contig 10083 bp, 10 predicted proteins | sample Cruoilmetagenom7_FD_187294 | JGI IMG/M metagenome (GOLD analysis project Ga0209345, IMG submission 187294) | Oil polluted marine microbial communities from Coal Oil Point, Santa Barbara, California, USA - Sample 7 (SPAdes) (version 2) | ecosystem: Environmental > Aquatic > Marine > Oil seeps ... | reverse complement strand
AGCGACCAGAATTCATCGCTCCCCTCCCACGGGTTTTCGCGCTGCAATTCATAGGGCACGCCCTTCTCGCTCATCAACAAGCGGACCTTGCGGCTAAAGGGGCACAGCGGAAATTGATGGAGACGCCACATGGCATCATTCATGGCGCAAGCGGTGCTTAGCGTCCACCGTCTGCAGCGCCATCATGCAATTATCCTTGGGGATTTTCAGCTGTGATATGGCGGACCAGTCAAAGACCTGATCCTTCGAGCATTAACAAGCAGGAAGGCATGATCTTTTCCGGCCCGCCTTCGCTCCGCAATTGCTGCGCTGCAGCCTCCAATGCGCTGGCCACACCATTACGATCCATACCGGTTGCATCCATCAGCCGGGCACTGGTTCGCACAAAAAATTCGCGGCCGCGCTGGTCCAGCGCTGGATAGGCCAAGGCATTTTTTGCCCCTTTTGCCTGCCCCCGGGCCACGATTGCAAAGGCGGCAGAGCAGCGCAATCCGGCCTGGTCCTCAAGACTGAGCGGTTTGGGTTTGGCCTGCGAAAGTTCTGGAGCAGGCTCAGGTTTTGAATCTGGAATTGGAACAGAAGCTGGCGCGGCCAGAAACAGCAGGGCGGACAAAATGGTTGGGTGGATCATGTTGCCTGAATAGCGCCCCACAGATTAACAACAACAGACCAAGGGATATTCGATAGGCCAGAAACATCTGCCAAAAAACCGGCCCTTGCAGGATTTAAGCAATTGCGGGCGCCAAATCTGCTAGGCAGGGCCCAGAACATGTCCGGATACACATGTCCGGATTAACAGGTCCGAATACAGGGGAGCTCTCATGATCGACTATCCATCCCTTAATTTGCTGATCGGCGGCGAGAAAATTGCCGGCGGCGGGCGCGCCACTGATGATGTGATCGACCCGGCAAATGGTGATGTGCTGGGCGCTGTGCCATTGGCCGATGCTGCGGATCTGGACCAAGCGCTGGACAATGCGGACAAGGGGTTCAAAATCTGGCGCGCCGCTGCACCGGAAAAACGGGCAAAGGTGCTGCAAGAGGCCGCCAAACTGCTGCGTGAACGCGCCGGAATGATTGCCCAATGGCTGACCCGCGAACAGGGTAAGACGCTGGCAGAGGCCAAGGGTGAAACGATCTATTGCGCGATGCTGTTTGAATTTTATGCAGGCGAATGCAAACGCAATTATGGCCGCACCTTATCGCGCAATGCGCCCCAGCGCGCCGAAGTGCGCTATGAACCTGTTGGGCCGGTCGCAGCCTTTGCCCCTTGGAATTTCCCTGCGCTGAATGTTGCCCGCAAAGTGGGCGGTCCGATTGCTGCTGGTTGTTCGGTGATTGTAAAGCCATCAGAAGAAACGCCCGCAGCAGGATTGGCGGTGGTGCAGGCGCTGCTGGATGCAGGATGCCCGCCCCAAGTGTGCCAAGTGGTCTTCGGCGTGCCCGATATGGTCAGCCGCCATTTACTCAGCTCCCCCACCATCCGCAAACTAAGCTTCACCGGATCTACCGCCGTGGGCAAACATCTGGCCCAGCTGGCAGCGCAAGACATGAAACGCACCACAATGGAACTGGGCGGGCATGGGCCAGTGCTGGTCTTTGCCGATGCCAATATCGACCAGGTGCTTGATACAATGGTCGCAGCCAAATTCCGCAATGCCGGACAGGTCTGCGTCAGCCCCACCCGTTTTATCATTGAGGCACCAGCCTATGAAAAATTCCGCGCCGGATTTGTCCAGCGGGCCAAAGCGATCATAGTTGGAAACGGCCTGACCGATAACGTCCAAATGGGCCCGATGGCCAATGCCCGCGGGCGCGAAGGGTTGGACACAAAAGTCGCGGATGCAAAGGCGCGCGGCGCACAATTGGATCTGGGCGGTGAACGCATTGGCAATCAGGGGTTCTTTTATACCCCGACCATCCTGTCAGACATCCCCCGCGATGCCGAAATCATGAACGAAGAACCCTTCGGCCCGGTTGCCTTACTCAATTCCTATGCTGACGAGGCTGCAATGATCGAAGAGGCCAACCGCCTGCCTTATGGCCTTGCAGCCTATGCATGGACACAAGACCCTGCCCGCCGCCGCCGTCTTGCCGATGGGATCGAAGCGGGCATGATTGCGATCAACAGCGCCAGCGTCAGCGCGGCCGATGCGCCATTTGGCGGGGTCAAATGGTCTGGCCATGGTAGCGAAGATGGCGCCGAAGGTGTAAGTGCCTACATGGTCACCAAAGTGGTTCACGAAAGCTAATCCGGCCATTAAAAGCTAATCCAGCCCATAATAGTCACGGAGCAATCACGCATCATGAAAACCCGCGCTGCGGTTGCCTTTGACCCCAAGCAACCACTCGAAATTGTCGAATTGGACTTAGAAGGCCCCAAGGCAGGCGAAGTGCTGGTTGAAATCATGGCCACAGGCATCTGCCACACCGACGCCTACACGCTGGACGGGTTGGATTCAGAAGGCATCTTCCCCAGTATTTTGGGCCACGAAGGCGCAGGCATTGTGCGCGAAGTGGGCGCGGGCGTTACCAGCGTAAAGCCCGGCGATCATGTCATTCCGCTCTACACGCCGGAATGCCGCCAATGTAAAATGTGCCTGTCAGGCAAGACCAATTTATGTTCCGCAATCCGCGAAACACAAGGGCGCGGCGTGATGCCCGATGGCACATCGCGCTTTAGTTACAAAGGCCAGATGATCCATCATTATATGGGCTGTTCAACCTTCTCCAATTTCACCGTTCTGCCCGAAATCGCAGTCGCGAATATTCGCAAGGACGCGCCGTTTAAAACCAGCTGCTATATTGGATGCGGGGTCACCACCGGGGTTGGCGCTGTGGTTAATACAGCGCAGGTTAAACCGGGCGATAATGTGGCAGTGTTCGGCCTTGGCGGGATCGGCCTGAATGTGCTGCAGGGCGCAAAGATGGCAGGGGCAAACCGCATTGTCGGGGTGGATATCAATCCCGCGCGCGAGGATTGGGGCCGCAAATTTGGGATGACCGATTTTGTAAACCCGAACGAAATTTCCGATGTGGCGGCCCATATCGTCAACATGTTGGATGGCGGCGCAGATTATAGTTTTGATTGCACCGGCAACACGGATGTCATGCGCACAGCGCTGGAATGTTGCCACAAAGGTTGGGGCACCAGCATCATCATTGGCGTGGCCGAAGCGGGCCAGGAAATTTCAACCCGCCCATTCCAATTGGTAACGGGCCGCAATTGGCGCGGAACGGCATTTGGCGGGGCCAAGGGCCGGACCGATGTGCCAAAAATTGTCGATTGGTATATGAACGGCAAGATTGCCATCGACCCGATGATTACCCATGTTCTAACCCTTGATGAGATTAATAAGGGTTTCGACCTGATGCATGCAGGCCAAAGCATCCGCAGTGTCATCGTCTATTGAATTCATAATTCGCGGGGTTTTAACCCCCCGCAATCACCCCAAAGGAGATAATGCCAATGTTTACGCACGTCATGCTGGGATCAAATGACCTCCCCCGCGCCAAGAAATTTTACGATGCTTGTTTCGCTGCATTGGGCGCCAAAGAAGGGGTGTTCGATCCCAAAGGCCGCCTAATGTACATCCGCGATGGCAAGGTGTTCTTGCTGACCACGCCGATTGATGGCCAGCCAGCCAGCTGCGCCAATGGCATGACCATTGGTTTTGCCATCGATACCCCCGAACAGGGCGATGCATGGCATGCAGCAGGTATCGCCAATGGCGGCACCACAATCGAGGATGCCCCCGGCATCCGCGAAGCGGGCGACATGAAAATGTATCTCGCCTATTTGCGCGACCCTGATGGCCATAAAATCTGCGTCATGAAACGGATGTGATTTTCCGTTCTTGACGAAATTTCTGTTTGAAAACTGATTATTGGGCGGGGTGCATGGGGTTTATTCCCATGCGCCCCGCCGCTCAGGAACAATGAACCATATTTGGGGCCAGTTGCGCCAGGCCCGGCGCATTTGGCTTTACCGGTTTGAAAGTGCAGGGCCCCTCACCGGCTCAATTCAAACACCGCATATTCAGCCCGCCAATTCGCGCCGCGCGCGCCAATTTCACGGTCTCCGGCGAAGAACCATTTACGGTCCGCCGTCACGCCCTTGTGGCGCAGCAATTCACAAAAATCGGTCACCGTAACATGGTGGATATTCTGCGTTTCATACCAGCTGACCGGCAAATGGCGGGTCACCGGCATCCGCCCATTCAGCAGCAGCGCAGCGCGCATGCGCCAATGGGCAAAATTGGGGAAACTGACAAAGGCGCGGCGGCCCACCCGCAGCAATTGATCAAGCATCAAATCAGGCCGCGCCGCGGTTTGCAATGTCTGGCTGAGGATAGCATAATCAAACGCACCATCAGGATAATCGGCCAGATCTCGGTCTGCATCGCCCTGCACCACCGACAGTCCGCGCGCGACGCAGCGTTCAACCTCCGCCGGGTCGATCTCCAGCCCGCGTGCATCAACCTGTTTTTCATCGCGCAATACCGCCATTAACGCACCATCGCCGCAGCCAATATCCAGCACGCGGGTGCCCGGATCAATATGGTCGGCAATCGCGGCAAGATCCGCGCGCAATGTCTGGGCTGTGTTCATTCAAGGAACCCTTTTATCACCCGGTCAAGCGCGGGCACATCCAGCAAGAAGCTATCATGGCCAAAGGGGGCGGAAAGTTCGACGAAACTGACCGCTGCGCCCGCAGCGTTGAGGGCATGAACAACATAACGCGATTCTGCCGTCGGATACAGCCAATCGCTATCGAAACTGACCAGGCAAAAACGCGCTTTGCTGCCCGCAAATGCATTACCAAGATGGCCGCCATGTTCTTCCGCCAGATCAAAATAATCCATCGCGCGGGTGATATAAAGATAGGAATTGGCATCAAACCTGCGGGTGAAACCGCTTCCTTGATAACGCAGATAACTTTCTATCTGAAAATCAGCGTCAAAACCAAAACTTTTCGCGCCCGCGCTGCCATCGGCCTTGTCCTGCAGGCGGCGGCCAAATTTCTCGGTCAGTCCTGCCTCGGACAGATAGGTGATATGCGCTGCCATTCGGGCAACAGACAGGCCCGCATCGGGGCGTTGATCATTGGCGTAATAATTGCCCTCTGCCCAAGCGGGGTCGGCCATAATCGCTTGCCGGCCAACTTCGTGAAAGGCGATATTCTGGGCCGAATGGCGCGCGGTGGAGGCAATGGCCAACACCCGCGCGGCGCGGTCTGGGAAATTGGCCGCAAGGCTGAGCGCCTGCATCCCACCCATCGATCCGCCGACCACCGCATGTAATTGTTCAATTCCCAGCCCATCAAGCAATGCGATTAACCCACGCACCATGTCGCGTATCGTAATAACCGGAAAACGCATGGCATAGGGTTCACCATCGCCGCCCGCTTCGCTCGGCATTGGGCTGGCGGGGCCGGTTGAGCCCATGCAGCTGCCCACCACATTGGCGCAAATGACATGGAAACGATCCGTATCAATCGGCAAGCCCGGGCCGACCATACGTTTCCACCAACCCGGCTTGCCCGTCATCGGATGATCCGACGCGAGATATTGATCGCCGGTCAAGGCATGGCAAACCAGGATTACATTATCCCGCTGCGCAGACAGCGTGCCATAGCTTTCATAGGAGATCGTCACGCCCTCCAGCCTCTCCCCGCTATCAAGCGGCAAGCTGGCGGGGAGCTGATACAATTTTGAAGTGGTGTGCATGGTCATCAGCCGCGTGATTTGCGGCAGGCTGAACACCCTGTCAATTAGCCTATCGATTGACCAACCAATTATCGGGGCCGGTTGGCCAGTAGGTTGACCAGAGGATTGACTAGACGATTGGTCAAACGGGCCGCTTACCAATCGGGCTGTCAATATGGGGGCAAACCGGCTATTCGCGCCGCCAATATGGTTACACATCCAAATCCTAAACCATGGATTGCAAATATCCATGCCTATGTGCCGGGCAAAGGGCGCAGCGATGATGGGCGGCAATTGGTCAAATTATCAGCCAATGAAAACCCGCTTGGCACCAGCCCGGCTGCGCTGGCGGCGCTGGCCCGGGCGGGGGCGCCTGCCACCTATCCCGATCCGGATTGCGCCGCCCTGCGCGCGGGCCTGGGCAATCTGCACGCGGTTGATCCGGCCCAAATCGTATGCGGAACCGGATCGGATGAATTACTCACTCTGGCGGCGCAGGCCTATGCTGGCCCGGGCGATGAGGTATTATTTTCGCGTTTCAGTTTTGCAGTTTATGATATTGCAGCAAGGCGTTGCGGCGCAGCGCCAGTGGCGGCGCCGGACAGTGATTATGGCGCTGATGTCGATGCCTTGCTGGCCCATGTTACCAAAAAAACCCGCGTGGTATTTCTGGCCAATCCCAACAATCCAACCGGCAGTTATATGCCCGCTGCGGATCTGGCGCGATTGCATGATGGATTGCCCCGCGATGTATTGTTGGTGGTGGATCAGGCCTATGGCGAATATCTTGGTAATGGTGAAGATGATGGCGCAATGGCGCTGGCTGCGGCCCATGAAAATGTGCTGGTAACACGGACATTTTCAAAGATTTACGGCCTGGCCGGTGAACGGATTGGCTGGGCAACGGGCGCGCTTGATCTCATCACCAATTTGAACCGCATTCGCGGGCCATTCAATGTCACCAGTCACGGCCAGGCAGCTGCGCTGGCGGCATTGCAGGATCAGGATTTCATTACCCTTTCGCGTGATCACAATGCGCGCGAATTGGCCCGCTTCACCCATTTCATCGGCGGGCTAGGCAACCATGGGCTGCGCCCTTTGCCCAGCAAGGCCAATTTCCTGTTGATCCTGTTCGAAGGCGCCGTCACTGCCGAAATGGCGCATGATGCCTTGGCAAAGGGCGGCTTTGCCACGCGCTGGTTGGCAGGGCAGAATTTGCCCCATGGGCTGCGGATCACCATTGGCACGGCCAAGCAAATGGATGCCATCATGAAAATTCTGCGCGATCTGGTAGGGGGCATATAATGGCGATTGAACGTGTGGCGATTATCGGTCTTGGCCTCCTGGGCGGGTCGGTCGGGCTGGCAATTAAAGAATTCCTGCCGAATGTGGCCACAAGGGGTTTCGACACCGATCCCCAAGTGCGCGCCCGCGCGGGACAGCTCGGGCTGGTTAATACCATCGCCAGCAGCCCGGCACAGGCTGTTATCAATGCTGATCTGGTGATTTTCTGCGTGCCCGTAGGGGCCATCCCGCAGGCTGCATCCCAGCTTGCCGATCATTTACCCGCTGACGCGATTATTTCCGATGTTGGATCATCAAAACAGACAGTAGCCGAAACATTGAAAGCCGCCCTGCCGGGCCATACAATCATTCCAGCACATCCGGTTGCAGGGACCGAACGAAGCGGCCCTGATGCTGGCTTTGCCACATTGTTCCAACATCGCTGGTGCATCTTGACCCCGGGCGCCGATGTCCCGCCACAGGCGCTGGCTGATCTGCGCGCATTTTGGGAAGGGCTAGGCGCGCGCATTGAGATTATGGAGGCGGCCCATCACGATCTCGTGCTCGCCGTCACCAGCCATATTCCGCATCTGATTGCCTATACCATCGTCGGCACAGCATCGGATCTAGAAGAAGTGACCCGCAGCGAAGTCATCAAATATTCTGCTGGCGGATTTCGGGATTTCACCCGCATTGCAGCATCCAACCCGACCATGTGGCGCGATGTGTTTTTGCACAATCGCGATGCTGTGCTCGAAATGCTTGGGCGGTTTACCGATGATTTAACCGCGATGCAGCGCGCAATCCAGTCAGGTGACGGGGATGCCATGTTTGAACTGTTCAGCCGGACAAGGGACATCCGCAATTCGATCATCGAAATGGGTCAGGATGATCCGCGCACAGATTTCGGGCGCGCCGATCACACCAGCGATCCTGATGATTAATTTAGCGCGTTAATCGCATCTGTTACCCGCGCCTCGATTTCGGCGCGGGGCAGACCGGGCGGTATTTTCTCCCCAATTCGGTAAGTAATTGTTCCCGGGCGTTTCCAGAACCGATGATACAGCGGGCCGCTGTTCACCGCGACCGGAACCACTGGCAGCCCGATCAATTTATAAAGCCCGGCAAATCCCGCCTGCAATTTTGCGGTTTCGCCATGGCCGGTGCGGGTGCCCTCTGGATAGATCACCAAAGGCCGCCCTGCCTTCGAATATTCGCGCGCTGCAGCAACCATTTTACGCAGCGCCCTTGCGCCCTGGTCACGCTCCACAAAGATCATCCCATATGCCTTGGCCGCACGCCCCCACCCTGGGATAAGCGACAATTCATGCTTGGCGAATGTGACCGGCGTTTCATACATTGCAGGGGCATCAATCGCCTCGAAAAAGCTTTCATGCCGAACGGCATAAAACACCGGCTCATTAGCATGATCGCCCTCGATCATAATCTTGATCCCGAGCAGATGGCGCACACAGGCGCGATGATAATTTGACCATGCAGCAACGGCAGATCGAAGGGGCCCGGCGCCAAACGGGATCGCCAATACGCAGCCCAAAACATAGAGCATGCCAATGCCATAAAAGGCGATATAAAATAATATGTTACGAATCACAATCATGGAAAGATCATCCTGACCACAAGAGAGAGCCGGCTGGCAATTAATTTGTGATATTCTAAAAATAAGATACGCAATGATGGCCGGGATGGCACTGCATCTTGCACAATAATAACACCCTCTGGCAATGTCTGGCGCAATTCTGCGCTGGCGCGCCACATGTGCCAATCTGTGGTCACTAGCCGCACCGAAGAATAGTCATGGGCCCCGATCCATTCGGCAATTTCTGCTGCATTGCCGCGGGTATCCACTGCGGCGAAACCAAGTGTGATGCAGCATTTCATAATCCGCGCGGGAACCTGAAATTGCGCAGAAAATTCGTCCGGTTTCACCTCTGGATCAACCCCGCTGACCAGCAAATGGGCAGATGATCCACTTTCCAGCACAGCCAGACCGCGTTCGATCCTGCCTGCCCCGCCGGTGGCCACAGCCACAGCATCGGTTTTTACAATCGCAGGAGAAAGTGTAACTCCCCCGGGCAGGGCCATCGAAAATGCCGCAAAACCAATCGCCCACACAATAAGGATGGCCGCAGCCAATCGGCCGATCACAACATGCGCCTCAATGCGGACAGCACGGTCAGCCGCGCGGTCAAAATGGCAATAACCACGCCCGCAGCTGGCACAATTGCCAGCATCAGCCAGTCACTCCACCTTAGCCAGCCCCCAGAAATCATTCCAGAATCAAGCCCGGCGAATTGCTGGCCCAGCAGCAATACCGCCCCCAGACCAAGGGCCAAACCCGCCGCCCCGCCAAGCATCGCATCAAAACCAATGGAACGCTGGAATATCTGCGCAATCTGGCTGTCCGTTCCGCCCAGCAAATGAACCACCTCGATCGTATTGCGATTGGCCCCTAAGGCGGTGCGGGCCGCCAGCCACACTGCAGCGGCGCTGGTCAGCCCAAGCAACACGGCCAGCGCGCCGGCCAACCATTGGAGCGAAGAAATTGCGGCAAAAACCGGTTGCAACCAGCTCGATTGCGCGTCGATCCGGGCACCGGGCGCGGCATCCGCAAGTAAACGGCGCATTGAATCGAGCTGGTCTTCATTTGCCGCGCTGCGAAGCCGTAAATCAATCAACGCAGGAATAGGCACCACTTCCTTATCCGCGCCCACACCAAGCCAAGGTTCCAGCAATCGATCGAGTTCATCATCAGGAACCCGGCGAAGGGATGCCACCATCGGATGCTGGGCCAACAATGCCTCTGCCGCCTTGGCCTGAGAATTGCGCTCTATTGCAGAAGCTTCCACGATCTGGACGGTCGCCCCGCCCGACAATTCGCTGCGCGCGCCTTGGGCCAGATTGCTTAACGCCAACCCGCCAGCAGCGGCAATCACCGTCAATGTGACCATGATTGCGATCACCCAAGGCATAGGGCCCGCCAACCGCGCCTGCGGCACCAATTGCGATGCGCTGTCTCTGCGGATGAAGGAAATGCCGCGCGCGGTAAAGCGGCCAATAGCTGAACGAGGTT
>Ga0209345_10006994_pt1 | contig 10085 bp, 7 predicted proteins | sample Cruoilmetagenom7_FD_187294 | JGI IMG/M metagenome (GOLD analysis project Ga0209345, IMG submission 187294) | Oil polluted marine microbial communities from Coal Oil Point, Santa Barbara, California, USA - Sample 7 (SPAdes) (version 2) | ecosystem: Environmental > Aquatic > Marine > Oil seeps ... | reverse complement strand
GCACAAAGTGCTTATTGAACCAAGATTTATCAAACCTGGTTAGATTTAATAAATCAGGAAGGTGGCTTAACTTTTCTTCTTGATCAATGGAACTGATAAGGTATTTATTGTTCTCCAACCTTAAACTGGAAAAATAAATTGTAGAATACAAATATAAACTAACAATTGTACCGACAATAACTAAATATGAGTATATTTTTTGATGCATATCCTTATCGTAACTTCATTCAATATCAACTCTTTTCATCGCGCGAACTTGTATGATATCCATAATGACCATAGTAGTTCCCTTCATACCTGTAATATCGCCCATATCGAGCTTTATTTGTCTTGAGCCTATTTAATGTGACACCAATCAGCTTGGCTGATGCCCGTTTTAATCTTGTCACAGCACTTTCAACTAACTGTGATGGTGTGGATTCGTGCTTAATAACAAACAATACACCATCAACTTTTTGCGATAACACCAAAGCATCGCTAACCGCCATAACTGGCGCACAATCAATAACTACAAATTTATACTTTTGTTTTAACTTATTTAATAGTAAATCGAACTTGTCTGATGACAATAACTCCAAAGGATTTGGAGGTATAACTCCCGATGACAATATATGTAACTTCTTAGACTTTGAGTCAACAATAACACTTTCTGAAAATTCAGACTCGCCGGAAATCAAAGACGTCAATCCTTTCTGGGTACTTCTACCCATATTCTTTTTAACCATTGGTCTTCTTAAATCAGCCTCTACTAATATTGTATCTCCAAGATGGGACAAAGAATGCGCTAAATTCATAGCAATTGTTGTCTTTCCTTCACTTGGAACAGTAGATGTCACCAATATTGATTTATGCTCATTATCAGGTAACGATAACAATACACCTGTTCGCAATGTACGTATTGATTCTGAAAAAGCGGATTTCGGGGCCTCTATAAACTGGGAAGACGGCGAAATATCACTATCTTTTTCTAAGATATTCGGCAACATACCAATAACCGGCATATTTAATTTACTTTCGACTTCTTCGCTAGACTTAAAAGTATTATCCAAATGCTCAATTAAAAAAGCCAAACCAAGACCCAGTAATAAACCAACAAACAAACCAATAACAACCATAATCCTTTTATTAGGCTTATAAGGCGCACTTGGAACTAAAGCTTTATTGATAACTCGGGCATTAATTGTTTGAACAGACGCCGTCTTAACTGCATCGGTTTCTTTTGACTGCTTCAAGAATGCTGAATAAATTTGTTTATTATAATCATAATCTCGCTTCAATGAATCATACTCAAAAGCTAATTCACTGTTACTTGATATCTCACTTTTAATTGAAGTAACACCGGCTTCCTCATAAGCAATTTCTCGCACTATAGAATCATAGTCTGAAATAATAGAGTCAGCAGTAGTTTTCAGAATTGAATCATAATCTTTTTGGGCCAATCTTTGCGCCTCCATAGCTCGCTTCATTTTAGGATGCTTGGGGCCGTACACCAAGCCAAGCTCAGAAACCCTTGCCTGTGAAGTAGATAGCTTTCCTTTCTGACCTGCAACCTGCGGCCTTTCAAGCAAATCAGGAATTCTCGCCAACTTATCCGTATCTTTTGCAACGCTCTTTAAACGACGATAAACTGACTCTAAATTCAATCGACTTCTTTTAAGTTCTGTTATCCTAGCACTTAATTGACCAAGTTCCTGGACTGCAATATTATCCCCACCATCAGGCATATATATTTTATGCTTTGTTTGAAATGCCCTTAATGCTTTTTCGGACGCAGCTACTTTTTTTTCTAATTCAGGTAATTGTTTTGAAATACTTTCACCTGTTCTTTGCTTAGCATTTATTCCTGACTCAATCACTTCTTCAATATAAGATTCCGCCAAAGCATTGGCTTTCAACGTTGCTAAATAAGGGTCATAATCATCGAATGAAATGTTAAAAACACCACTGCCCTTAGATTGCGATACCGACATAGTACTCTGGACATTGCCAATAGCCATCGCTAGCAGTTGCTCTTGAGTTTTATTAGAATTATCCTGAGAACCATTTCCCGGTAATAATTTTTCATACCACTTTAACTCTCTTTTCTTAGGAGCAAACTTTTCAACACCTATAGTTTCAACAACGCGTTGAGCGACAGGCTTAGATCTCAAGATATGAATTTGATTTGGATAAAACTCTCGATTCATTCCCATCAACCCAAACAATTGATCAAATGAACCCGCGCGATTTTGCCTTTCAATCATTAACGCTGAAGAAGACTGGTAAACCGGCTTTGCTTTAATTGCCAGGTACAATGAAAATAACGAAGATAAGATGACCAAAGTCAAAATAATTAACCAATGCTTTTTTGCCAATGACAGAAAATCTTTTATATCAAAAGCTTTTTCTTTGGTACTAAATGTTTCTGGATGAGAGTCCATTAATAATTCATCTATTTTGAAGTTATATTGATAAAGAAATTAGAAAAAACTTTCTTTAATAATAATGACATCACCCGAGGCAATTTCATGTTCTAAAGAAACTTTCACTTCTTTTCCCGATTTGTCACTTGCCTGAGAAAGGAATATTTTTTTCTTGCTTGCACGTTCAGTGAAACCCCCTGCTAAAGTGATAGCCCTTCCAACAGTCAAACCCGATTCATAAGTATAGGAACCAGGAGACTTAACCTCTCCTTGAATAAAGAATGGTTTGAAGTTTTTTACAAATATTGTTAACTGAGGATTAACAAAATAACCATCTTTTAACTTATCAATAATTTCTTTTTTGACTGAATCAACCTGGCTCCCATTGACATTAATTTTTCCTACGAAAGGATACTCGATAAAACCTGAAGAATCTACAGTGACATCAAGAGACAGTTCAGCCTCCCCATACACCTCTAAATGCAAGACATCACCAGAGCCGATATTGTATGCAAAGGCTTTTGTCGCACATAAGATTGCCATTATAAATAATAAAAAACTGTTTTTATAAGATTTCATCTTCGATTAACCTTTTGTTGTGAGCTTACTTCGACAACTCAAATGTAAATAACAAAGAATCATCATCATATGAAAAATCATCAATACTAGAATCTCGCTTAACATGCTTATACCCTAGACCAGACATAAACCATTCAGTAATTTGATAACTTGCCGAAACACCATAGTAATTAATCGAGTCATCACGCAAGCTACCCTTATAGTATTCATCAGATGCTCCAATGTTTGCATTGGTACTGAACCTATCTTTCCAAAAGTGCGTCCAACCCAAAGCTGCTGAATTTCTAACAACATAGGAGCCATTGCCATTTGTCTCATCTGTTTCACGAGCCAAAGTCAAATCAAATGTAGAATAAGTTCTCGGTCTCCAAGTAGCACCTACTTCAACTGCCAAACCACTAAAATCTTCATGTTGTGGCTCATCAAAGTCTTTTGTTAAATAACCCACCAAAGCACGGGCACTGGTTTTACCCGTAGCATCCCACTCAGCACCCAACATCATACGTGTTTCAGTACTATCTAACGTTGCATTGTCATAATCAATATTAGAACGTCTAAATTGTGCCAAATAACTCGTTTTTGGTGTCACCTGGTGAGAATAGGTGCCTCCAAAATACTGGATTTCACGATCTCGTGTTGCAGTAAATTCTCTATTATTATCGTATTCTCTATCGATTGTTCCTACCACTAAATCAATCGCGCCTTTTGCACCAACTCCACCATAATGCCATTTTCCATCAAACCCCAAAGAATGCCACTCATCTGGATCCAAATCTAGATCAATGATCCCACCCTGTTGGTTAGCCGTACCAATTCTATCGGTACCTTCATAATATTCAGCACTCACACTGAAATTCGTACGGTTTGAAATACGATGACCTATATTGCCTAATAAATGATGCATTTCTGTATTGTATTTTGAATCAAAATCAAAATAAGTTTTAGTGATATCATACTGAGCTAAGAAATTAGTTTTTTCACCAAATGACTCCAACCTAACACCAGGAGAAATAGCTATATACTGTGATCCTTCTTGATTGTTTTCATCTTGATAGAGGAAATTATTTTGGTAACCTGAACTTAAACCAATTGTTGGAAACAAGGTAAATGCACCAATCTGAAGACCATCCTGTTGTGCAGAAACACCGCCAATAAGAAAAATTGACAGCAATATTAAAATTTTATTTTTTTTCATAATTTCTTCCAACTCCCATTAACCACTTATTTTCTCATATAGAATTATAAAAATGAACCTATCTTAAAATTAATTCCATAAATTTAACAATTGTTTGTATTATCGACCAAATTTCTTCGTATTATTGACACCTGACATTACTATTCTGCCATAAATCATGGAAATTACTACGATTATTGTCACAACATTAGCAGGAATTCTTGCGTTAAAGTCCATATTTCCATGTAAAAGCATATAAATCATACACGAAATGACACAAATTCCTAACGAGTTATAGAATCTACTTTTCGTTTTAAATATAAAAACAAAAATTCTATATAAGAAAACCAACAACATAGATAATAATAAAAGACTAAACAAACCATATTCAACAATGAACTCCACATAGTCATTATGCGCATGATCAAAATAATAAAGTTGCTCTACTGACCTATGATTAACAAAGAAAACTTGATAGGCACCGGGCCCGACTCCTGAAAACCAATATTTAGGAAAGTGCTCTATCGCTTGTTCCACTGCCAACAAGCGCCCCTGAGCTGACTGCATAACATGATCCGCACTATTTTCAGTATTTTGTCCTAACGAGTCCATAAAATAATTAACATCATCAGCCACTGCAATCAATAATATTATGACGAAGGCAAATCCAACCAGAATTTTTTTATAGCTAATTAACTTTATTGATTCACTCACATTCATTTTTTTACTAAATAAAACAAATAAAAACAGAAAAACGAGTGTTAAAGTCATCGAAGCCAAACCCGCCCGTGAATGTGTACTCCATATTCCTGCTAATAATAAAAAGAGACTAAAGTCTAACAACCTTATTGGTTGGCCAATAAATCTAACCAGTCTAATTTTAAAATCAAGATGTGACATATCTGGATAGTTTCTAGTTAAAATCATCCGCAAAGCGATCCCCATGATCAAACACATAGATAAAAAGGCCACTAAATGATTTTTATTAATGAACGTTCCCGATGCATGCCCAATATCAACCGAATTAATTTGAACCAAAGTACCTGTTTGACCTATCGACACTAGGTACATACCATAAACCGCTTCAAAAACACCTAAAGCCAGGAACAATGCCAAAACCACCTTTATCCTCTTACGAGAGTTGATTAAAATGACACCTAAAATAAACAAGGTAAAATAGTACAAACCCAACATCAATATTTGATAAGTGGCATAAACATCAAGACTCAGGTAACCAAATGATTGATTAGCAGCTTCATACGCAGAAGCAACCGTAGGACTTAAAAAACCCAACAAACCCAATGGCAAAGGAATCAAATAGAGAAGGTTAATGACAAACCAAGCGCCTATTAGCGACAATTCTGTTCTCATTTTTTTCAATCGATGCCAGCTAATACATTCCGTTGAGAACAACGAACAAATCACCATTAAAATAAGTAAGCTTGAAGCAATCATCGCTTCAAATGACCACGCCCATGTTCTATTCGAACCTAAAGGGAGAGGATTAATAACCACCAACATGCAAAATACAACAAAAAACAATCTTTGTCTTTTGCTACCTATTTTTTTACTTTTCTTTGAAAAATTCATAATTAATAAGTTAGCTTTCCTGATTCCGTTCCCATAACCGTTGTAGTATGAGGTAATAAACAACAGACATAAAACAAAATAAATAAAATTGATAATACTCAGGTGATCCATTTTTCAAAAACACAACACCTAAAACAATAAACACTACTTGCAAGGCAATCATCAATATCAACGTCTTGATTTGTGAACAACCATAAGACAAAAACAAATGATGTAAATGCGTATTATCTGGTTTAAAAGGTGAATTACCCGCAAAAATTCTTCGCAACATAACAAATATCGTATCATAAACTGGAAGTGCAACAAGATACAATGCAGTCACAGGTTTCATGATTGCTGTACTACCCTGGCTAAAATAAACAAGCAGCCAAGATAAAATAAAACCTAACAACAAACTTCCAGAATCCCCTAAAAAAACTTTAAATCTTTTTGTTTGATTAAACACAACAAAAACCAATGCACAGCAAACCAGTAATAAAAGCCAAACATTGAATGTTGCTTCACTAGATAAAAACACCAAGGCCAATACAGGAGAAATAAAAGTCATGGCCGCCAAACCGTCAATGCCATCAGCCATATTCAATGCATTAATCACCCCTACAACACCAAAAATAGTAATTGGAATAGAAAAAACAGCTAGTTGCATATCCCATTCTGAATACAATAAGTATCCAAATGTAGTCAATTGTACATCGGAAAAATAAATAACGACTAGACTGGCCAAAATTTGAATAGTAAAACGCCACAAAGCAGACAACTGAAACAAATCATCCAACAACCCAACAACAACAACCATCCCTGCAGCTAGTATTAAATAGAAGCTAAACACATTAACGTTATTACTCAGAGTTAATAACCCCACAGCCATTACAAATAAAGCCAATCCTCCAACCAGAGGTATTGGCTCTTGGTGTATCTTACGAGAATTTGGAACATCAACCAAACCTGTTTTCAAAGCTACGAATCGCAGGCATAACAACAAAACTGCCATAGAAACAACAGTTGCAATTAGCATTGAATAGGTAAAAGGAAAAGACATCATTTAACTTTAGCATGAGAAACCAAAGTATTAAATTTTTATTTTGCTAGAGGCTGTAAATATTAAGCATCTGCTTATTCACAACATCATCGGAAAAACTTTCTATTGCCATAGATCGACTCTCTTTGCCCATACTTTCTCTTAGTTTTCGATCAGAGGCTAGCTCTATAATCGCTTTGGCTAATGCTTTAGGGTTCTGCACAGGCACTAATATGCCATTGCTTTTGGAATCCTTAACCTGCACCATTTCTCTACAACCAGCAACCTCCGTTGTTATGATCGGACGACCACAACTAGCAGCTTCCAGTAAAGATTTAGGTAGCCCTTCACGATATGAAGGTAAAACAGCTATATCAGACTCTCGCCACACCTCAACTATATCACTGCGAAAACCGTGCCATTTAACCAACCCCTCATCTTGCCAAAGCTTTAATTGTCGTTCAGAAACACTATAAGGATTCACCGCATGAGGCATACCAATCAAGTTAATTCGGATATTGGTTTTGCCTTGCTTTTGAATAATCCGAGATGCATCAACTAATTCTTCTAACCCTTTGTCTTTTAACATACGTGCAACAAATGTCACTTGAATACAATCAGTTTGTGGAGGCTCTAGGTATGGAAACGCTTCAGTGTCAACTCCTGACCCACGAACCAAATGCAATCTATCTTCATGAACAAACCGATTCTTCACACCCTCAAAATCATCTGAATTTTGTACTACCAATCTAATTCTCCGGGTGCTAAACATGACTTTAAAAGCTTTGGTGACAAACCATTTGATAATACGAATCATGGGATTACTTGCTGTTTCCAAATATCCCATGCCTGTTAAAGTAGCGACCATCTTCTTCGACTTTGACAGCCAAAAGGCAATCGTAACTAAAAACATCATGCGCATAGAAACCGTATGAATCAAATCGGGTCTAGTACGATTAATAACCTTTCTTGTTTGCCAAATCAATTTAATATTATCAAACAACCCCAACCCATGGGCCCGTTGATTAAAACAGATAAATTCAAACCCATAAGATTTAATTATATCTGTAAACTTTGTATCATTTTCGTAGGCTAATACAGTTATTTCATAGCCATTATCCTTAGCTGCTTTAGCTAAACCTAAACGGTGTGACAAAAAATAATTGTCATCAGAGATTATATAGAGGAGTTTTTGAAACTTATTATCAGACATCCCAATGTTCTCGCCACATTTGAAACATGAGAATAAACCACAAAACATTGACATTAACGTGATTTCCAGAATAAAAGTCTTGTTTAATATTCAAAACTTCCACAATATTAAATACCTCTACATCTAAATGACTCGCATTGATATGCTTGTCTACCAATGGTTTTAAATCTTTTAACATCCAATCAACTAAAGGGATTTGAAAGCCTGCTTTGGGTTTATCAATCATTTTTTGAGGTATGTGTTTATACAAAATTTGTCTAGCTAAATACTTTCCTTGCTTGTTTTTGTATTTGATTTCTTCGGGTACACGTGCCATAAATTCAATAATGCGATGATCAAGCAATGGTTCGCGCCCTTCCAAACTCACACTCATGGTTGCTCTATCAACCTTGGTCAAAACATCATCTACCATAAATGCCTGATAATCAGTTAACATCATATTATCCATAAAAGATAGATCACCATGGAATTCGAATTTATCGAAAATGTTAGATTCTATCTTTAAAAATTTATTGATGTCTCGACTATCCACATAAGACGATGCATTACAAAACATCTCAGCCAAAGAACTGGAACTCATAGCGCGTTTGAACTTGATGTATTTATCTTGTATATTTGTCGCTTGATATTTTTTTGGGAGCCAACCATTCAATCGCTCGGCCTGTTTTTCATTAAAAATACTGAGCAAACTATTGACACCACCTTTTTTCAATCCATTATTAAAAGTCGATTCAAACCGTTTCAACATAAAATATTTACTATAACCACAAAACACCTCATCACCGCCATCAGCAGACAAAGCTACAGTCACATCTTTTTTTGCCAACTCTGCAACAATCATAGTAGGTATTGCCGAGCTATCCGCAAATGGTTCGTCATAATGGTAAGGCAACAACTCTATCTTATCCAGCATATCTTGATTACTAACATAATACTCAGTGTGTTCAGTATTAAAATGCTTAGCTACGGCTTTGGCGTGTTCTGCCTCATTGTATTTTTTATCTTCAAAACCAATGGTGAATGTATGTAACCTCCTGTCTCTATCTTGAGCTAATAACGCCGTGACCAATGTTGAGTCATATCCACCACTTAAAAACACACCCACAGGAACATCTGACACCATCCGCAAATTCACAGCATCAGTCATCAATACTTCCAAGTCAGTTGTTAACTGCGCTTCATCAGTGTCAAATTTATCCTTGTGGTAATGATCTGCCACATCCCAATATTTAACAACTTTAAAGGGCTCAGCACCCTTATTTTCTTTTAAAGAATTACCAGAATATAAGGGTGCTGACCCCTTTAAAAATAATTGCAAATAATGCCCCGGCATTAACTTATACGTATCCTCAAAAATAGTATGTGGTGCAGGAATATACCCAAATTGAAAATAATAAGGTAGTACTGATTTATTTAATTGTTTTGTAAAACTCGGCAGCTTATGAAAAGATTTCATCTCAGAAGCAAAAGCAAATTCATCACCATTAATATAATAATAAAGCGGCTTCACTCCTGCCCTATCACGCACCAAGGTTAATCTCTGTTGTTGCTTATCCAAAATAGCAAAAACAAACATACCAATAAACTTATCTATACAAGCAATTCCCCAGTGCTTAAAAGCATAGAGAATAACCTCTGTATCCGAACCCGAGATAAATGTCTGACCTAATGCCTCAAGCTCAGCACGTATATCTTTAAAGTTATAAACCTCACCATTAAAGACCAATACATAGTTTTCACAATCCGAAACAAATGGTTGATGACCTTTTTTAGAAGTGTCCTGAATGGATAAACGATTTTGTCCTAAATGAACAAAATGACTTTGAATTGGATTGATTAATGTACCACTGTCATCCGGTCCACGATAAGCCAACACACCCAGCATATCATCAAGAACATTTTTTTGATTATGACTACTAATAAATCCTACTAAACCACACATAGAAAACCCGATATTTATAAGATGGGCCCCGCCCACCATGAATTATTTAATTTCAATTGATAATTACCTACCCGTTTCGTCATCCTCGACTACGATCGGGGATCCAGTTCTTGATCTTTAATTGCTCTTAAGTGTTCATTGTACATTGAAAACTTTACATATTTAAA
>Ga0209345_10006993_pt1 | contig 10085 bp, 6 predicted proteins | sample Cruoilmetagenom7_FD_187294 | JGI IMG/M metagenome (GOLD analysis project Ga0209345, IMG submission 187294) | Oil polluted marine microbial communities from Coal Oil Point, Santa Barbara, California, USA - Sample 7 (SPAdes) (version 2) | ecosystem: Environmental > Aquatic > Marine > Oil seeps ... | reverse complement strand
TGTCTTCAAAATATAAAATAACTGTATCTTTACTTTATCTAAAAAAATCATAATGATAACTAAAACCAAACATACAAAAATGAGCCTAAACACTATAGAAGAAGCCATTGAAGACATAAGACAAGGCAAGGTTATTATTGTTGTAGATGATGAAAATCGTGAAAACGAAGGAGACTTTTTAGCTGCAGCAGAAAAAGTAACTCCGGAGATGATAAATTTTATGGCTACACATGGTCGTGGTTTAATTTGTGCTCCACTTACAGAACACCGTTGTGAAGATTTAGAATTAAACATGATGGTAAGAAATAACACAGACCCAATGGAAACTGCTTTTACAGTTTCTGTAGATTTAAGAGGTAATGGTGTAAGTACGGGTATTTCAGCAAGCGATAGAGCAAAAACGGTACAAGCTTTAGTAAAAAAAGACACCAAGGCTTTTGAATTAGCAAGACCAGGTCATATTTTCCCTTTAGTTGCTAAAGAAGGTGGTGTTTTAAGACGAACTGGCCATACAGAAGCAGCCATAGATTTTGCGCGTTTAGCTGGTTTTGAACCTGCAGGAGTTATTGTAGAGATAATGAATGAAGATGGTACAATGGCACGCTTACCACAATTAATGAAAGTGGCCAAAAAGTTTGATTTAAAAATTGTATCTATTGAAGATTTGGTGGCTTACCGAATGGAATATGATTCTTTAATTGAAAAGAAAGAAGACTTTGAAATTGAAACACGTTTTGGTAAATTTAGATTGAGAGCTTATTTACAAACAACCAATAACCAAATTCATATTGCTTTAACAAAAGGAACTTGGAAATCTGACGAGCCAATTTTAACACGTGTTAATGCTACTTTAGTAAACAATGATATTTTAGGTACTTTAACAAATAATGCAGACAAAAAGCTAGATGATATGTTTAATGTAATTAATACAGCTGGTAAAGGCGCTATTATATTTATTAATCAACAAGCTGAGTCTATGAACTTACTAACACGCCTTTCTATTCTTAAAGAAAACCAAGTTGAAGGAAAATTAGTTAAAGCTCCAAGTATTGGTATGGACACTAAAGATTTTGGTATTGGTGCTCAAATACTACACGATCTAAAAATAAGCAAGCTCAAATTAATATCCAACAGCTTACAAACTAAACGTGTTGGGATGATTGGTTATGGTTTAGAGATTGTTGAATATGTAGAATATTAAAAATAAGAAAGCCACTCCCTACAGTGACTTTCTATACGTTCCCATAAACATGAAAACTTCTCAAATATTGAGTTTTTTTTTATAATTTATACTACTCTTTAGTTCTTTTTTCAGACTTAATATCTTTTGCTTGGTCTAAACTATAATTTTGTATTATTTCTGAATTATTGTCTTGTGAGGTTTCGTTACTATGATTCACTTCTTCGCTTTTATTTTCTAAAACTTGTATTCTTTCTTTATTTTCTCCAAATTTTCTATTTAAAGGTTTAAAACGCATATCTGTATATTTAGAGACTAAACCACCTCTTTCTTCATCTGCTCTAGTTGCTACGATTTGATAACTAAACTTTGTGTTTGAATCGCCATTGTTTAACTCAACAACCTCAAACCCATGAGCTGTTTTGTTGGTGACATAGACACCATTACAATCTCCTTCTAATTGCACAAATACTTTCATAGGATGATTTTCATCTACTGCTATATTCTTTGTTAAAATAGGGTCGAGCTTAATAAAGGCTCTACCGCTACTTAATTGACCTATTCCATAATCTTGAAACAATGCCTCTGGAGCCTCTGGAGCTACCATAATTCGCTCTTCTCCAGCATTGTCTTTTACTAATGTTGAAACAGCTCCAATGCCTAAAATTTTGTAAGCTGTATTATCTATTATAGAACCAACTGTTGCTATTGCAGGAATAGTATAGGTAGCTGTACCATTGTAACCTGCAACATAGAATAATCCTCCCATTTTGTCATTGGTAGTACTTACATTAACATAATCAGCCTTACCTTCTACTCCTATTTTTGTTGCGGCAGCATTAATACCTGTAATTCCATCTGTAAAATAATAACCATTTGATACCCATCCTAAATCGCAATAAACATTATTAGAACTCACAACAATACCATGGTTGTCTGTTGTTGTTGTCGCACTTATAGCTCTTCCAGTACCTCTTTGTATTACAGTCATTGCATCAACATTACCTGTAGTTTTATCAATATTTAAACCTCTTACATTAGCATTAGATCTAATGTCTATTTTTGCTGAAGGAGCTGTTGTACTAATTCCTATTCTGTCAGTTTCTCCATTTACAAAAAACATATTGGCATCATTATTAGACTCAATTCTAAAATCATTATCTCCACTTGTTTCATTAAATACAGCAGAGCCCCTAACGTCTAAAGTTGATCCAGGTGCTGTTGTACCAACACCAACTCTATTTGTACTTGCATCTACATAAAACGTATTATAATCAATGCTTAAATCTCCATTATTACCATACTGCAAATACATTAATGTATCGTCATTTGTTATAACTTCATTGCCATCTAATCGTAATGAATTACCTATTTCTAAAACACCAGAGCCTGGATTTCCATTAGCATCCGCAGTATTTGTAAACTCAACTCTGCCTGAATTTACTTGAAAATCACCATTCGTTGCGTTTATTATTCTACCAGCACCTGGACCCCCTTGATTATAAGCTTGATTTAAGGTATTTCCACCACCTAATAAAGGAGTCCAAATACCATTCCAGTAATAATAACCTACTCCGCTTCCTCCTGTGACAGTCGGATTGGTATTCCATATTAATAAACTTGCCGTAGGTGAAGCGATTGGCGTAGTAGCATTGGTAACATTTACTAAACTTACACGCGGTATTAACAATCCACGATCTAAAGAACTAATATCTAATGCTGATGATGCATCTGGATTTGTTGTACCTATGCCAACTTGAGCATAAGATAGCACTGTTAGTAAACAAAAACTGATAATAATGGCTGTTTTTTTCATGGTTGGTTATTTTGATGGTTGGTTATTTTGATGGTGAACTTATTCTTTGCTAAAATGTGTGCTTTTTATAATCTTATTTTTATGTACTATGTTTAAATTATAAATACCTTTTTCTAAAAGGTTAACATTTATATATATTTTATTTGATGACAATTTTTCAATATTGCCCACAAGCTTTTCATTAGTCATAAAGCTATTAATGAAGGGTTAAAAATTTTAATTAGTAAGGAAGGGTATTACAATTGTAAAGTTAGTTGAGACATAACTATCTAACTATAAGACATGTAACAAACACTATGATTTATGTAACATCTCAATGAATACAAGCGCTACGAGTTATGAAGAGCATTAAATTTAGCTCAATAAATGGAAAAACATAAGATTAATTACTGCTTAGAAATAAATTCTGTTGGAGTACAACCATACATTTCTTTAAAACATTTTGCAAAATAAGAATGGTCATTAAAACCCACCGAATATCCAATCTCAGAAACATTTGCATCGCTCTTTTTAAGCAAGTCTGCTGCTAATTTTAAACGTTGAGAACGCACAAATTCTGTTGCAGACAAACCTGTAAGTGCTTTTAATTTTCGGTGTAATTGCATACGACTCATACCTAATGCTTTACTGAAATCTGCTGCACTAAAAGTTGGTTCTGTTATGTTTTTATCAATAACAGTGTTTAGCTTTTCTAGAAATTGAGCATCAAAACTACTAATAGCTATCTCTGTTGGTTTTAACACCAATTCTTGACTATAGCGCTCACGAAGTTTTAACCTTGAATTGATTAAATTTTTCACTCTAATTTCTAATGCTTTTGTTTTAAAGGGTTTCGTAATATAATCATCTGCACCAGTTTCTAAACCTTTAAACGTATCTGTATCTTCCGTTTTTGCTGTTAATAAAATAATTGGGATATGACTTGTTCGTTCGTCTTGTTTAAGAATTTCAGATAATTGGAAGCCATTTAATTTTGGCATCATTACATCAGATATAATAATATCTGGGACTAACGCAATAGCCTTTTCTACTCCTATTTCGCCATTAGCAGCCTCAACCACTTGATAGCTGTCTTTAAAAACCGATTTAACAAAAGTTCGTATATCCTCATGATCATCTACAATCAATAAAATAGGACGGTTCTCATCTATAACCTCTTTAACTGCTGCTTTTTCTACTTTAATTGTATCCTCTTTTTGTTTAATCATTGAAGGATTGGTAAAAGCATCTGCGAAATCACTGGGCTTAAATTGTGACTTAAGAATGGGCAAATAAACTTTAAATAGTATTGTTTTATTAGAAGTATTTTCTACAGTAATTTCTCCATAAGATAAGTTAACAATCTCTTTTACTAATGATAAACCTATGCCGACTCCTTCTGTATTTTCATCTGCTTGATAAAAACGGTTAAAGATATTATCAACCTGCTTTTTGGTTAATAAATTACCTTTATTCTCTACCTGCAGTTGTAATGTATCATCTAGAACTAATGCATTAAAATTTATAGCACTATTTTCAGGTGTGTATTTAAAAGCATTAGATAGTAAATTTATAACCGTTTTTTCAATAACATCTTTATCAAACCAAACGTTATTTAATTCATCTATATTAATAGTATAGTTTATGTGTTTCTGAGTGGCTTGATGTTGAAAAGAAGATGCCATAGATTTTAACAAAACAGATAAATCTCCTTGACTTACTTTTAGTTTTAAATGACCAGCCTCTAACTTAGATAGGTCCAACAATTGATCTACTAAATTGAGTAATCTATCCGAATTACGTTGAATCATTTCAAAATCAGTTCTATCTTCTTCTGTAAGGTTTGAACTGTTTATGCGCTTATCTATTGGTCCAGAAATTAAGGTCAATGGTGTTCGAAACTCGTGAGATATATTGGCGAATAATTTTGATTTAAAATCATCGAGTTCTTTTAATTTTTTTGTAGTTTTTTGTCGGTTTTGAAATAGAACAAAAAAGAATAATCCCGCTATTGTTGTTAATCCCAAACCTCCTAAATAAAGATTGCGCTGATTAGTTTTCTGTTCTTCAGATAATTTTTTTTGCGATTTTAACAGTATGATTTCTCGCTCTTTTTTAGCCGCTTGATATTTAGCATCTAATTCAATCGCATTTTTACTATTTTCCTCTTTAAATATAGAATCCTTAAATACAAACGCTTTCTGCATATTCACAAACGCATTTTTATAATCATTCTTTAACTCATATAAATAAGCATAATCTTTATATAAATTCTTTCTTCTATCGTCGGTAGAAAAACCATGCGTTTTAAAAATAGCGGCTGCAGAATCTAAATATTTCAACCCTTTGTCTGGCTGGTTAAATCTTCTAAAAACAGAACCTAACCCATAATAAGCTTCACTGATTTTTACAGAATCATTTGATTTTTTAATAACTTCTAATCTTTTCTTATAATTAATCTCAGCTGCTTTATAATCTTTGCTCGAAGCATCTATAGATGCCAATGTATAATACACATTCGCAATAAATTTGTAATTCTTTTCTTTTTGATAATATTCTAGGACCTTATTAACGTATATCCTTGCTGTATCTAAATGTTCCTTCGTATCTCTTGCCTGGGACATAAATCCGTGCCACTCACCCAACCTATATTTTGTAAGGTTAATTAATTTTTCGTCGTTAGTCTCCTCCGCAAGATTTATCGCCTCCAATATATAATCCTTAGCCTTTAAAACTCCTGGCATCGTCAATCTGAATTTAGAGATTTCTGCACGATAAATTTTCGTCATTATGTAGTCCTCAGTAATGACCTTCTCTATTTGATATAATGAATCTATTTTATTGAAAAAAATTAAAGCAACATCATCTTTTTGTTGTTTGTAAAACAATTTACCTTGCTGTAAAAAAGCTTTACTTAATAAATCTTTATCACGTAATCTAAGCGCTATTTTTTCGGTAGTCTTCGCGTATATTTTACTCGAATCACGATTTTTATTCTCAATAAGTTTTGAAATATTTAAATTAAGTTGTGCTTGATGTTGACTAATTTCTGTGTCTGACAAAAGAACTTTTAATGAATCTAACTTCTTTTGGTTTTGCCCATAGAAAACAAATGATATGAGTAAGAAAATAATAAAAAGCTGATATTTCATAAAATATATTATAATACACTTAAAGATACGCAATATTATGAAAATGAATAATTTAAGATTATAATATTTGTAACACGATTTGTTACATGCTTTATAATAAGGCAGATTTTATTCTATTTTACTCGCTTTTGTAACATTAATTTTAACTTCCCTTTCCGCATTAAATAATGTAATTAAACAAATAATTACACCTATAGATATAGCACTATAATTACCACAGAATAGACTCTTAATTGAAAATTAATAAGCTTATGTACGCTATTTTACATACATATTATGTGCGATTAAATTGTAAGATTAAGGTGCCTCATTGGCATTATAAAACCTTGGCCTAATATTTAAATAATACTTTTTTGCCTAAATTCTATAATACGCTGTTTTACAGATTTTACACCACCAACAACCAACTTTAATTAGATAAAGCAGATTAAAAATAATGCCTCTCATTTTTTAACAGCTATATAAATAAGAATTAAGCGTTTAAATACCTAGACTAATTGTAAGAATGGTAGGAAATAAAATATAGTTGGTAATTTTAAAAAATACTTTTGATAGCTTTTGCCATTTTTTCAGCACGTTCATTAACTTCTTCTTCTGTCCAAGACAATTTAATTAAACAAGAAATATTTCGAGATATATAATGGTCAGACTGTTCAAAGGTTTTTGTTTGTAGATATTTTAAACCGTCTCTAACTTCATTTGATATAGGGAATAAAGATTTTAAATCTTTAAGATGATCCCATTTTCTAATATAATGCCAATTGTTTTGGTAATAATTCCAACATGCATCAATGCCGTTTTCTTTAAATGCGGCCATAACCTTTTGAGCAGATTCTGCATCTGGTAAGAAAAAATTTAAAAAAGCATAACTTTCTTCTCCCCCTTTTGGAACCCGTCTAAAAGTAACTCCTGGAACTCTAGCTAATGCATTTCTTAAAATTGTATAATTGCGCTTTTGAATAGCTATAAACTCAGGTAAACGTCTCACTTGTGCCAATCCTACAGCAGCATGCAACTCTGAAATTCTAAAATTATAACCTAAAAAAGGATGGGTTTCTGCACCTCTGTCATGACCTATATGGTCATGGCCATGGTCACTGTAATGATCGGCATTAATATAATAATCTTTATTATTGGTTACAACAGCGCCACCTTCACCACAAGTTATCGTTTTTACAAAGTCAAAAGAAAAACAGCCTAAGTCCGCAATGCTTCCTAATGGTTGCCCTTTATATGTACCTCCAATAGCTTGACATGCATCTTCAACAAAAACCAGATTATGATTATCACAGATTGATTTTAAAGCATCCATATTTGCCATGCTTCCACACATCTGTACTACCATTACTGCTTTTGTTTTTAGAGTAATCGCAGCCTCAACAGCTTTTGGATCTAGTGTCAAAGTATCATCTATATCAACTAAAACGGGAATAGCTCCTAGCATCATAATAGCTTCAAAACTCGCAACAAATGTAAACGTAGGCATAATCACTTCGTCTCCTGCTCCCACTCCAGCTGATGCTAAGGCTACAGAAACGGCTGCGGTTCCACTTGATACTAATTGTACATGATTAGATTCAAATGTTTTTTCTAATTCAGCTTCTAACTCTTTAGCTTTCCAATGGCCATTTCTCATACCATCAAAACCATAGCGCATTAAAACACCATTGTCTAAAACATCATTTACTTCGTTTCGTTCTAAATCGCTAAATAATTCGAATCCAGGCATAGATTGTAATAAATATTAAAAGTTGAATTTAAGCTAACAAATATACAGTTTTGAGATTTTTATTTTCATAAAAAAATTACAATTCTATAATGGTTTCAGATAAATCCTTTCTTACTTTTTTAAAGTCCGCAAACATATCATCATTGGCTCTATATCCTACTGGTAGAAGCAACACAGACTTAAGACCTAAAGCATCTATTCCTAATATCTCATCTAAATCATTGGAAATAAATCCTTCCATTGGGCAACTATCAATTTCTTCTACAGCACAGACTGTCATTAAGTTTCCTAACGCAATATAAGCCTGTTTAGTCGCCCAATCTATCTTTTTAATACTAGGCATTTGATTAATTGTTGACTTTAATTGTGATTTAAAAGGATATAAAACAGAATCTGGAGTATTTCTTATGGCTTTTATGGTGTCAAAATGTGCTTCAATATCATTATCATCAATTTCTGCCTGAATACAAAGCACTAATAAATGAGAAGCATCTACAACTTGACGTTGGCCATAGGAGACATCGACTAAACGCTCTCTAATAATTTTATCTTCAACTACTATTAATTTTAAAGTTTGTAAACCATATGACAAAGCTGTTAAATTAAAAGCTTCTTTTAGTGTATTCAACTTTTCTTCTGAAAGTGATTTAGTAACATCAAACTTTTTAGTAGCGTAGCGCCATTTTAACTTTTCTATGATAGACATATCATTTTTTTTGTAAAAATACGGAATAAACTTATGAGTTGGTTTGCGCGAATTAAAAGTCTATTTACTTAAAAAGCTGAATGATTTTATTTTTTGTCATTCAGCTTTTTAAGTAATGTTCTTAATAAAATACAGTTATTTTTTTAAAGTAAAATGCGCTTTGTATTCTTTACGTTCATTAGTTATTGGTTCGTTGTACTCTACTCTAAACCAATAGTCGCTTGTTGGTAATGCGTTACCATTATACGTTCCGTTCCAACCGTTTCCATCTGGACTCAATTGTTTTAATAATTTTCCGTAACGGTCAAATATGTAAATTTTTGCACTACTTCCAATACCTTCAATGTTCCAAGTTTCATTTTTACCATCTCCATTAGGTGTAAAATACAATGGATAGTCAATAACAAACTTTGGTTCTGTTGTTAAACCACAACCATTTTTGTCTCTTGCCGTAATATGATGTTGGCCTGCAGATACATTAGTGAAAAGCCCCTCATCTTGCCATGCTCCTCCATCTAAACTGTATTCATAATCTCCACTTCCACTTGCCGTAGCTTGTAAAACATGATTTTCTGCAAATGCTTGTGTTAGTAAATCGATAACCAGTGCTGGTGGCTCACTTACTATAACCTCTGTACTTAATTCACTCTCACAAAACGTACTGTCATTAATTACCTTTACACTATAAGTTCCTCCTTGGGTTGGCATTATACTTGGTCCTGTTTCCCCTACGATTGCCGTACCATTATAACTCCACTCAAAACTATATGCTGTGGCTGATAAGCCTGTATCTAAGACTAATGGATCTAAGACTTCTGACCCATTGGTATTTAAACATAAGGTATAACTCTGATTAAAACCAAACTCTGGTAATGGATTAACTTGTAAGGTCACCTCGGCTATAGCATAACATATAGAAGTGTCATCTCCTGCTACATCTGGTGTGTCATTATCTACTCTTGCATAAATAACTTGTGGATTAACGACATTTTCATACAACGTTGGTAATGGATTCACCTTATTATTAGCATCCTCTTCTGTCGCGTAATACGTTACAATATAATTTAAAGGATCTTGACCATCTAAGACCTCTGCATCTTGAAATGTCAAATCAAACTGTCTACTATCGTTTGTCGTATCCCCATCCGTTTCCATATTATCATCACACTCTTCAAAAAGAATTGCTTCCATATCTGGATTGGCCTGTGCCGCTTCTTGCACTTCAATATTAAAACTTTGTGTACTGATTGAACAACCTGTAATAGTATTAGTAATGGTCACAAAGATTTGTTGTGGGTTACTAAGGTTAGGATATGGACTTACAATACCATTCATTCCTAATTCTGCATCTAATAGGCTTTCATGATAGCTCACTGTAAATTGTGTGGCATCTTGTCCGTTTAAGATTTCTGCATCTTTAGTTGTTAAATCAAAGTTATCAAATCCATCTGTATTCAATTCACATTGTATAAAGTCTGTTACAGCAACTACTGATGGTAATGGATGCACTACAATCGTAAAGT
>Ga0209345_10006991_pt1 | contig 10087 bp, 12 predicted proteins | sample Cruoilmetagenom7_FD_187294 | JGI IMG/M metagenome (GOLD analysis project Ga0209345, IMG submission 187294) | Oil polluted marine microbial communities from Coal Oil Point, Santa Barbara, California, USA - Sample 7 (SPAdes) (version 2) | ecosystem: Environmental > Aquatic > Marine > Oil seeps ... | reverse complement strand
TAAGGTTAAAGTATATAAAACGATAATATATGAGAAGGGGTTGAATGATAATCAAGTATGTTACATAGGCGATGATCTGGTCGACATACCGTTGATGGCGAAAGTCGGTTTTTCTGTAGCGGTGGCCGATGGGTCTGAGTATGTCAAAGAAGTGACTGATTACGTTACTGCAAAGAATGGCGGAAATGGAGCGGTTCGAGAGGTATGCGAATTGATCCTGAAGGTTCAAGACAAGTGGGATATGCTTACGAAAAAGTACTTTGGGGGTGGTGAAATAACACAAAAAAGCCGAATATGAAAAAAACAAAACTACTCATCATTTTATCGATTATTTTAGCAATCTTCGCTGTTGTTAAAGTATTTATAATTGACCAAGATGACAATGAAGATCATGAAGAGACCATAGCCTTGACCGCCGACAAAAGTGATATTGCAATTAAAAATGTTCATTATGTAAAGACCAACCTCGGCGTTAAGGAATGGGAACTTAGAGCAAGTTCAGGGCAGTATTTTAAGAATAAAGATCTGGCAATCTTTAAAGATATAGTGCTTAAAGTGTTCCCTAAAGATGGCAAACCTTTCGTACTGGTTGGAGATGAGGGTAAGGCTACAACCACCACTAGAGATGTTGAAATACAAGGGAATGTAGTTGCAAGTTCTGATAATCAATATAAATTTTACACACAGTCATTAAAATACGACTCAAAGAAAAGGAGAATCCATACTGCGGATAAGATTAAGGTTGCCGGTCATGGTATGGAAATCAGAGGGGTTGGAATGACTGTTGATATTGACAGAGAAAGATTTTTTGTGCTAAACAGTGTTTCAACAATACTAAAAAATGTAAAAATAGATTGATTGTATCTATCGGTTGAGTTATTATGGAAGTACAAACCCTAAAAAGGGTGCAATTCTTAGTTTTAATGGTTTTAGCATTGTTTTTTGGCATGGATACGTCTTCAGCGTCTGATACCACATCCATATCGGATAAAGGAGGCATATTCAATGTGGATAATAAGAGACAACCGTTGGTAATTAATTCTGATCATCTTGAGGGGGATAATAAAAAGAAATTCGTAAGATTTAGTGGGAACGTAGTTGTTGAAAGAGGTGATATAACGATCCGTTCGGATATTACAACTATAGTGTATGACGAGGCTAGTAACAGCGTAAAGGAGATTATTGCCGAGGGCAATGTGAGGATAAGTCAAGGGGATAGAGTAGCCACTGGGGGAAAGGCCGTGTTTATTAGTTCTGAGGACAAGATAATACTTACGGGAAACCCAAGGGTATGGGAGGGAAATAGCATAATCAAGGGGGGAAAGATAATCCTCTTTTTGGCCGAGGATAGGGGTGTTGTGGAAGCTGATGAACATACTAGGGTAAATGCTACAATCTATTTAGAGAAAGGTATGAAAGAAAAAGGGACTAGATGAGAACCCTCCGGGCCGAAGGACTAGTAAAGGCATATAGGAGTAGAAGAGTTGTTAATGATGTGACGATAAAGATCAATACCGGAGAGGTTGTTGGGTTATTAGGTCCCAATGGAGCCGGGAAAACAACGATCTTTTACATAATCGTTGGTTTAATTAAGCAGAACAAGGGAAGGGTGTTTTTAGACAATGAAGACATTACGGATTTGCCCATGTATGTACGGGCAAGGAGAGGGATTAATTATCTCCCTCAAGAATCTTCAATATTCCGTAAGTTGACGGTGGAAGATAATATATTGGCTATCCTGGAGACTTTGGATTTATCTAAGGAAGAAAGGAAGGAAAGGTTGCGTAGCCTTTTAGATGAGTTAGACATTGCCTCAATTGCAAAAAATAAAGCTTACTCCCTTTCCGGAGGAGAATGCCGGAGAGTAGAGATTACCAGATCTCTTGTAACATCCCCCTCTTTTATTTTACTTGACGAACCCTTTGCTGGAATAGATCCGATAGCGATCATAGATATTCAGAATATTATAATTCAATTGAAATCAAAAGGGATCGGGATTGTTATCTCTGATCACAACGTCCGAGAAACCCTGGGAGTTTGTGATAGGGCATACATCATAGACCATGGCAGCATTGTGGAAACCGGGGACCCTCAACGGATTACCGACAGCAAAAAAGCAAGAGAGATATACTTGGGTGAAAATTTTAGATTATAATTTTTGGACTGGAAATTATAGTGGCCCTTCAAATTAAACAGACTGTAAAATTAACGCAGCAAACGATTATGACGCCGCAACTGCAGCAATCAATAAAGCTGCTGCAACTCTCAAGATTGGAATTGTCGGATATTATTCAAAATGAGATTATAGAGAATCCAGTATTGGAAGATGTTCAGGATTTTGATGATGGAGAAGATACAGCCAAGGTTGACAGTGAAAAAGAACTGGAATTCGGCAAAACAGATGAACTGACGTATGATGGGGGAGATGAAAATCTGGCTGATAAATGGGAGAATTATGCAGGCGGTATTTCTCCCCAGGGGGTTGGCCCCGGCATTGAAGATGATGATAGATTATCAACAGAAAGCAGATTAGTCAAAAAGACATCATTGTATGATCATTTAATATGGCAGCTTTATCTCTCCAATACTACTAAAAAAGAGGAATTTATAGGTAGTTTGATTGTAGGGAATATAGATGAAGAGGGTTATCTTCGTATTGCATTAGCCGATATCGCTGAGATAGGCGAGATAGATGAAGCTGCGGTTGAGGACGTTTTGAGGAAGGTCCAAGAGTTTGATCCTCCTGGTGTTGGAGCGAGAAATCTTAAGGAGTGTTTGCTTCTTCAAGTAAAACACTTCATTGAGGATAATCCTATTGTGGAGGGGATTATATCCCACCACTTGCATGATCTGGAAAACAGGAAGTATCAAATAATTGCTAAAAAGTTGGATGTTCCTCTTAAGAGAGTTATTGAAGCTGTGGAGTTAATTTCTGAATTGGACCCCAAACCAGGCAGATATTTCAACGATGAGGAGACTCACTATATTACACCGGACATATATGTTTACAAGGTAGAAGATGAATTTTTTGTAGTTCTTAATGAAGATGGTATGCCTAAGTTGAAGGTAAGCTCTTTTTACCGCAATGCCCTCTCCAAGGAAAACCTCACTTCAAAAGTAACAAAGGAATATATACAAGGAAAGATCCGTTCTGCTGTATGGTTAATCAAGAGTATTCATCAGAGACAGAGAACCATATATAAGGTTATGGACAGCATAATCAAGTTTCAAAGAGAGTTCTTTGAAAAAGGTATAGGGTATTTAAAACCCCTGGCTCTTAAAGATATAGCGGAAGATACCGGTATGCACGAATCAACTATTAGCCGAGTTACTACAAATAAGTATGTCCATATACCTCAAGGGATTTTCGGCTTGAAATACTTTTTCAATAGTGGGATCAATTGTTTTGTGGGGGAAAGCATTGCCTCTGAGCGGGTGAAGGAGAAGATTAAACAGATTATCCGTAGTGAAAACTCCAAGAAGCCATATAGTGATCAAAAAATTGTAGAGATTCTTAACGGATTAAATATAAGTATTGCTCGTAGAACAGTTACCAAGTATCGTGAGATGATGAACATATTACCTTCGCCGAAGAGGAAGAAGGTTTTTTAAGGGGTGCAAGAGATGCAGATTACAGTAACTTTTCGACATATGGATGCTACTGAGAACCTAAGAGAGTATGCTAAGGAGAAAGTTGCCAAAGTAAGCAAATACGTTAATAAACCCATTGAAGCGAGTGTTGTGTTGTCAGTAGAAAAACACAGGCATATAGCTGAAGTAAATATTATAGTCAACAGAATAGTAATAAATGGGAAAGAGGAAACAGTAGATATGTATTCTTCAATCGATCTGGTTATGGATAAGATTGAGAGGCAGTTACGTAGGTACAAAGAAAGGTTGAAGAAACATAAGACTATAAGTGCCAATCTAAAGAACCTATACGGCAAAATCAATGTATTAACCCCTGAAAGTATTGAGAGCGACGGGGAACCACAGGTTATAAAGAGCGAAAGTTTCTCCATAAAGCCCATGTTTGTGGAAGATGCTGCAATACAAATGAATGTGTCAAACTATGATTTTCTGGTCTTTACAAATGCCTCATCAAAGAGGATGAACGTAATCTATCGAAGAAAAGACGGGAATTACGGTCTAATTGAGCCTGATCATTAATACAAGCTGTTCAAAGGGGAAACGGATGAAAATTACTGATATCCTGGATGGGGATTTAATCATTCCCGAGTTGACCTCAAAAAACAAAAAAGAGGTTGTAGAAGAACTCGTCAGTGTTATTGCTGAACAAGACAAACGAATAGATAAGGCGGAACTCACTGAGGTTCTCTTAGAAAGAGAAAAGTTAGGGAGCACAGGTATCGGTGATGGCATAGCTATCCCTCATGGTAAACTCAAGAGTATTGATACACTGCGAGCTTCTTTTGGGAGAAGTAGAGAGGGCGTTGGCTTCGAATCCATGGATGGGAAACCCACTCATCTCTTTTTTTTATTGGTTGCACCTAAAAATTCTGCAAGTATTCATTTGAAAGCATTAGCCAGAATCTCACGCCTGTTGAAGGATGGTCCTTTTAGGAAAAACTTAATGGAGGCGAAGTCAAAAGAGGAACTCTTTAATACTATTATAGAAAGGGATGAGAAAGAAGATCTTCTGAGAGATAATAGATGAAGAATTTTCGGGTTGTTATTGTAAGCGGCCTATCAGGTTCCGGGAAGAGTGTGGCAATAAAGGCTCTGGAAGATATCGGTTTTTTCTGTGTAGATAACTTGCCGATAATTTTGCTTCCCAAATTTATAGAATTGTGCCTTCAATCTCTGGGGGAGATATACAAGGTAGCCTTGGTAATGGATGTCAGGGAGAAAGGTTTTTTAAAGGAATACCCCCGTATCTTTGGAGAGTTGAAAGATAAAGGCTATGTGATGGAGGCGATATTCCTTGAATGCAGTGATGAAATCCTGCTCAGGCGTTTCAGCGAGACCCGGAGGTCTCATCCTCTGGCAGAAGGCAAATCGGTTATTGAAGGGATTAGGATAGAGAGAGAAAGCCTGGCAGATTTAAGGAGCATAGCGAGCAAGGTTATCGACACTTCTAATTATAATGTTCATCAATTAAAGGATGCTATTTACCAATACTTCAGTGAAATCTCTTCTTTAAAGAGGATGGCTATCAATTTACTCTCATTTGGGTTCAAGTATGGGTTACCATATGATGCTGATTTGGTAATGGATGTCAGGTTTTCCCCAAACCCATACTTTATTGAAGGATTGAAGAACCTCACAGGTGAAGATAGAGAAGTCTCTAATTATGTCTTGAAGAGGAGTGAAACAAAAAAGTTCGTAAAGAAATTTTCTGGTCTGGTCCATTTTTTGATCCCCCTATATGAAAAAGAAGGGAAATCCTACCTGACTATCGCTATTGGATGTACAGGAGGGAGACACCGCTCTGTAACTATAATAAATGAGTTGGCCAAATCTTTAAATAAAGAGCAATATCTGGTAAATATCAGGCATAGGGATATAGAGGCAGCTTGATCGGTATTATTAGTGTGGAGGTATAATGGTTGGGATTTTAGTAGTAACTCATTATAATCTAGGTAATGAGCTAGTTGCGGCTGCAGAGATGATAGGAGGAAAGATAGAGAATATTCAGGCCATATCTGTTGATCCGAAGATAGACACAGAGATATTAATGAAAGAGATCTCAGTTGCTATAAAAGAGCTGGATAATGGCGACGGGGTTTTAATAATGACCGATATGTTTGGAGGTACACCCTCTAACCTGACCCTCTCTTTTTTAGAAGAAGGAAAAGTGGAGGTATTAACAGGGGTGAATCTTCCTATGCTTATTAAACTCTCTACTTACCAAAATGATAAAACATTGAATGAATTGGCAATGAATATAAAGTCCTTTGGTCGGAAGAATATCAACGTGGCAAATGAGATTATGAACAAAAAGATTGACAAGTAAGGAAGCCTTCGCCTAAAGGCGAGGGTGTATTTTATGGGTTTGACATCTCAAAACCTTCATAGAAATAATCCTCAAAGGAAAGACTTAAAGATAATCGAGATGGAAGAGGAAGATATCGATGATGTTTTGAGCATTGAAAATCTATGTTTCACCTCCCCCTGGACGAGACATTCCTTTAATCAAGAACTGAGTCTTGAGTATTCCAAGATCTTGATAGCAAAGAAGTTCACCAGAGATCATGAGAGGATTGTCGGCCACATCTCTTTTTGGTTTATAGCAGATGAAGTTCACATCCTAAATCTTGCAACCCACCCCGATTTCCACCGGCAGGGAATAGCAACCAATCTAGTCAATTCCTGTCTTGAGTCTGCCATCCTTACAGGCGCAAAGGCCGTGACATTAGAGGTCCGCAAGTCAAACCGTCCTGCAATTACACTATATGAAAAATTTGCTTTTGAGGCTAAAGGAATAAGACAGCGATATTACTCAGATAACTCTGAAGATGCTGTTATTATGTGGTTGAAGCTTGGAAATAAAAAAGACAGGCTTTACCTTTAAATTGGAGCACAAATGCATCAAGTATCGTCAAAGATTCTATTTAATATAGAGATATCTTCAACCTATTTTAAGATGGAGCTCGATTGCCCTGAGATAGCCTCCAAAGCAATCCCCGGTCAATTTATTATGGTAAGAGTCAGTAATCAGTGGGACCCTTTTCTGCGTCGTCCATTTTCAATACACAGGATTAGAAGGTCAGGCGACAAAGGGAGAGGAACGGGCAGAGATGCTCATATAGATATCCTCTATAAGGTGGCTGGGAAGGGGACAGAGATAATGTCAGAGATGAGGGAGGGTGATGAGATTGATGTTTTAGGCCCAGTGGGCAATGGCTATATAATAGATAGTAACCCAGGGACGGTAATTTTAGTTGGGGGAGGGATTGGAGTAGCGCCGCTCCTTAGTCTGGCAGAAGAGATAATATCACAGTATGGAAAGTTAAAATCTATTTTACTTTTCCTGGGTGGGAAGGGAAGGGATGATATCCTGTGTGTGGAAGATTTTAAGGGGTTGGGTATAGATGTTAGGGTGGCTACAGAAGATGGGAGCCTCGGTTATCGAGGAGTTGTTACAAATATTTTGTCTGATTATATCGATTCCGGAGATTATACTCAAGGCCGTTCTATCCTTTGCTTTGCATGCGGTCCGGAAAGTATGTTAAGAGAAGTTGCAAAGATTACCTTTGAAAAGAAGATACAGTGCCAGATATCCCTGGAAACCAGGATGGCCTGTGGCCTGGGTGCATGCCTGGGGTGTGTGGTTAAGACCGGGGATAAAATAAGGGGCCGGGAATCCGCAATTGATTACAGAAGGGTTTGTATGGAAGGCCCGGTATTCGATAGTAATGATGTGATTTGGGAGTAAACGATCTTCATGAACCATGAGCCGGTTGACTTATCCATAAATATTGGCGGGGTTCAATTAAAGAATCCTGTGATGACCGCATCAGGCACCTTTGGCTATGGTGAAGAATATGCTCCATATGTGGACTTAGACAAACTGGGAGCCATTATAGTTAAAGGTATTTCAATAAGGCCGAGAGTCGGCAACCCCCCTCCCCGAATCGTTGAGACTACTGGAGGGATGCTGAACTCCATCGGTTTGGAGAATATTGGAGTTGACCGTTTTACTGAAGAGAAACTCCCCTACTTGATAGACACCGGCACGCCTATAATTGTAAACATGCATGGCAGGACTGTAGAAGAATATCGTGATGTTGCAAAGAAGTTGGATTGTATCCACGGCATCTCAGGGTTAGAGATCAACATTTCATGCCCGAATGTCAAAGAAGGTGGGATGATATTCGGAACACATCCTGATAGGGCCTATGAGGTGGTGGACATGGTACGACGATCCACCAGGCTCCCTTTGATCGTAAAACTTTCCCCCAATGTTACCGATATAACAGAGATTGCCAGAAGCGTTGAGGATGCTGGAGCTGACGCACTCTCTCTAATAAACACAATAACAGGGATGGCAATAGATGTGGAGGCCAGGGCTCCCATGTTGAAAAATGTAACGGGAGGGTTATCTGGCCCGGCTATAAAACCCATCGCTTTGAGGATGGTTTGGGAAACAGCAAGGGTTGTGAAAATCCCTGTAATCGGTATAGGGGGTATAATGACATCCGAGGATGCACTGGAATTCATCATTGCCGGGGCTTCCGCTATCCAGGTGGGAACGGCAAACTTCGTTAACCCCCGTGCGAGCATGGATATCCTTTCAGGTATTGAACAATACTTGAGGGATCATAGAATCAATGACATCAAGAGTCTAATCGGATTGCTGAAAATTTGATGAAGATCTGAGCATTGATAAACTTCATGGTGGACAATAACTAACCCGAGCTCTAGTGTATGGATGGCTCATACCAGCATCTTGGATCTTCTGCCATCATATCACCTGAATAATAATAGGCTACCCCTCTATTGCCGCCACAAACAAACTTATATTCACACCGGCCGCATTTGCCCTTAAGGTTTTCTCTCCCTCTCAATGTACTAATCGTATCAGAGTTTTTCCATATCTCCTTCAGCGATTTCTCTCTAAGATCGCCTATATTAACCCTTAAAGTAGGAAAAGGCATCACCTTGCCGTTTGGCTTTATCCCATAACTGAGTATGCCACCGAGATCACCTATGATCATGGCATCACTGTATGGGTCAAAGCAGTTTTCCATAAATTTTTCATTGTATGTTATAAACCAGAAGGGATCGTCCGGCAGAGATGTAACAGGAGGTTCAGATTTAAACCTTCTCTCTGCCAGGTATTCACACATCCATTTCCTCTGCTCCTTGGTCAGGGTCTGATGGGATATATTCTCTCCCCTTCCGAATGGCAGAAAATCATTCACTTCAAGACAGTTTATATCGAAATCCTGGGTCAGCTTCAAGATATCAGGGAGTTCATGGATGTTTGCCCTGCTGACTGTATGCATAATACATACCTGAAGGCCTGCTTCCATGCAGTTTTCTATACCTTTTACAGCTCTTTCAAATGATCCTTCACCCCTTATGGAATCATTGGTTTTGGCGGTTGCTCCTTCCAAACTAATACCCATTACCCATATGCCGACTTCTTTCAAATTTTTTGCGTATTCTTTATCTATTAATACACCGTTGGTGCATACAGCCAATTCAAATCTTTTTCCAGCGTATTCTGCAATCTTAAGAAAGTCCTTTCTCAAGAGGGGTTCACCGCCAAGGAGCATCAGGATTCTCGTATCCGAATCTGAGATATTATCTATTAAGGCCAGGGCTCCGTCCGTATCCAATTCATCATTTTTGGGTTTGCCGGCAGCTAATCCACAGTGGTTACACCTTAAATTGCATGAGTGAGTAATCTCCCAGAAGGCAAAATGGGGCTCCTTAAACCGCAGAAGTTCCTTCTGATATTTGCTATGGGTAAAATCGAGAATATCATCTGGTGTAAATTCTAACTTCTTTGCCGGCATTGTTGCTTGGCATGATTGGCACATAACGTATTCTCCTTATATAAAGAACCTGTAAAAATGCCTTTAGTTAGTGCCCATCCATAAATGACTGTTTCCCGCAATCTCTGCGTCTTCCTTGACCTTGCAAAAAAATCTCATTTCCGGATGGGCATTAGTAGTTAATCGTCTGACCAAACTACTTTGGCGTTAGCCTATCAATTTCCATGGGGTTTGTAAAGGGGTTTTCTGACCATATCCAAACAACTGATATTTTGATTCTATACAAATTTACTGACTGGATAACATTCTTTGGTTACTTTGTCTATACACTTGAGATCCGTGTAGATATCTCAGATGGTTCCTTTGGCAACCTTGCCTTGAAACATCGAATAGGTAAAAAAGGCGTAGTAGTCATAAGTGTTCAAGATGAAATTCGGAGACTCCGGTTTGCAGAGCCGCTGGAATTATGCCAAGTCCTCTTGTGTAAGCTCTGACTCCACCCACGGCCAGCGCATCGCAAAGAGAGACACCATGAAAAGGGGACAGGCAAATAATACTCTTTGGGAAGACCCAAAACCTGGAGATGGTCATTTTTTTCACAGGTATTTACCACAACAAAG
>Ga0209345_10006990_pt1 | contig 10088 bp, 8 predicted proteins | sample Cruoilmetagenom7_FD_187294 | JGI IMG/M metagenome (GOLD analysis project Ga0209345, IMG submission 187294) | Oil polluted marine microbial communities from Coal Oil Point, Santa Barbara, California, USA - Sample 7 (SPAdes) (version 2) | ecosystem: Environmental > Aquatic > Marine > Oil seeps ... | reverse complement strand
CTTTAATAAGGTAGTGAATCAGAACGGTGACATTGTTCTGACCTACAACCCCCTGCGCATGCTCAAGGGTCGGCCGACTGACGACTAATAATTAATAGTGCGCACGAGGAAGAAAGCAGCACTTTATTGAAAGCGCTGCTATAACTTTTACTGAAAACCCTTCGATTACTTCGCAGGCTTCGCCCCACGCATACGCAGCTCTATCACCCATTTTTTAATTACCATCAATCGCTCGTCAACTGTCGCCATAGCCAATAGCGAGCGTTTGTGCGCTGGGTCAACCGGCAGCACGCCCGCCAAACGCCAGACCAGGGTCGCCTTGGTCAAGTCGGTCAAAAATACCGACTTATCAACGCCCATGTGCGTGGCAAGGCTTTCCAGCATATCCACCAGGTCATCTTCGGCGAAGCTGATGGGCTCACCATCATCGGCGGCGAAAATCTCGGCCTCGCCAAACATCAAGCCGTCTTCTTCAACTCGGGTCGTGCCAACATGAATACGCTGCTCACCCTGCACCGCAATAGACAGCAAACCGTTAGGTAGTTGCTCAAAATCGCGAATACTTACCAGCGTGCCCCAGGGGAAAATCTCAGGCGTAGCGCCTACCTCTTTGCCTTCCACGATGGGTAAAATACCGAAGGACTTTTCATCGGCCATCGACTCTTTCACCAAGCGTAAATAGCGCTGCTCAAAAATTTGCATGCGACTGCCGATGGTCGGGTACAGAACGGTCTGCAGAGGAAACAAGGCTATTTCTTCTTGGCGCAACATATAAGGCCCTCTTTGAAAGGTATTATTTTAATCCGTGCTTAAATTACTAATAATCGACCAATAGCCTCTCACCAAAAATTGATTTACAGACGGTACAGGCCATTGAGCGCAGCCATTCGATAAGCTTCCGCCATAGTAGGGTAATTAAAGGTCGTACTCACAAAATATTCTATCGTATTCGCTTTACCCGGTTGTTTCATTATCGCCTGGCCAATATGAATAATTTCTGCGGCCTGATAACCGAAGCAGTGAATACCCAGTATTTCAAGGGTCTCTCGATGAAAGTAAATCTTCAGCATACCCACCGCCTCCCGAGCAATTTGCGCCCGCGCTAAATTTGCAAAGCTGGCAGTCCCTATTTCATAGGGAATATTTTCCTTCGACAACTCTTCACCCGTCTTACCGACGGAGCTAATCTCTGGAATGGTGTATATACCTGTGGGCACATCATCAACAAAGTAATTATCCTCCCCCAGCAATGCCGCAGATGCCGCCCGCCCCTGATCATAAGCGGCGCTCGCCAAACTGGGCCAGCCAATCACATCACCGGCCGCATAAATATCAGGATGAGCTGTTTGGTAATGTTCATTTACCTCCAGCTGCCCTCTATGGTTAGCCTTTAGGTTGACCTTATCAAGCCCCAAGTTGGCGGTATTACCACTGCGACCATTACACCAAAGCAGAGCATCGGCTCGCACACGCCTGCCAGAATGCAAGTGTAAGGTAATATTTTTATCGGACGTTTCCAGGGACTTAAACGCTTCATTCTGGTGAATCACCACCCGCTGATCACGTAGGTGATAACTTAAAGCATCCGAAATTTCACTGTCCAAAAACGAGAGTAAGCGAGGGTTGCTGTCGACAAGGTCGACTTTTAAACCAAGGCCGGCAAATATCGATGCATATTCGCAACCGATAACACCACCCCCGTAAACCAAAATGCGTCTTGGCGTATGCGCCATCGACAGTATTGTGTCGCTGTCATAAACCCGCGAGTGCTCAAAGTCGATGTCGTCGGGGTGATAAGGGCTTGAACCCGTTGCAATGACACTTTTTTTATAAAAAATTAGATCTGTCGAACCCTGTTGTGTTTTAACTTCAATGCAACCCTCTTCACGAAAAGCTGCCTGGCCAAAAATAATATCGATGCGATTGCGCGCATAGAGAGAGGTGCGTAATTTAACCTGACTTTCGATAATTTTTTCTGTGCGCTTCAATAGATTAGGAAATGAGAACCAACGGGGCTCACCCACATCGCGAAACATACTGTCGGAATTATAGCGAATAGTATGGCGTACCGAATGCCTGAGCGCTTTGGAAGGAATCGTACCTAGATGCGCGCAGGAACCGCCAACTTCATGTCTATTTTCAATAATCGCAACTCGGTTACCACGCTTTGATGCTCTCATTGCGGCGGCTTCACCCGCCGGGCCAGCACCAATAATCACTAAATCGTAGTTAAAACTGGACATAACAATCCTTATATGGCGACGACACAAGGCGATAAGTTAACACGACATTGTTTGAGAAGAACACACAACGCCAAGCCTGGTCGACCACATTATATTTATCAAAGGCTTATTCAGTCATGAATTTTTACAAAGGTATTCGCCCATTTTCAGGATTTACCCCCAGTGATCGTTCGCGTAGCATGCGACCTTTACTTAACGAGAGACAATAATAATGAACTTACCAGAAACACTGACGATGAACCCTGCTCTTTTCGCCCTCGCAGGCTTTGCAGGCTGGACGGTATTGCTGTTATTAACCGTCGCCAATTTGCGTGTGGCGAATTTCCTCACCGGCAAAAAAGCCATTAATGCCTTTTCACCTACCGGCGAAGACTTACCCGGCTTTGGTCAGCGCGTAACGCGCGCCCATTTAAACTGTGTCGAAAACCTGCCAGTTTTTGCCGCACTGGTTACCGCCGCTGGGCTTTCCGGGCAGTTTTCAATAATGGAAGGCACGGTGATGTACGTGCTTTACGCACGCATCGGCCAATCCGTCGCCCATATGATTTCGACTGCCCCGCTGGTGGTTTGGGTACGCGCCACGTTTTTCTTTGTACAAGTTTTACTGATGGCCTGGTATGCCATTCAACTGATTTTTTAATAGACTGTCCGATAAAATTAATGGGCTGCTAGCACCAAACCCTACGATCAATGCTTATTAAAACCGGGCTGGAATAGCTATTTCAGACAATTTTCAAAAGTACCTGTAACAAACTGCTGAAATTCGCTCATTCAAGCCAGATACAAGGCAGAATCAAGCGAAAAAGTCGCATCTACCGGTTAAATAAACATATTCAACTTAGTTTTAGCGCAGTAGATGGCCGAGTCAGTAGAATTTCAATAGATCATTAAGAGCCCGCTCAATGCTGGAAAACACCCTACTGCTCGCTGCCGCCTGCATTGTTGCCGCACTGCTGTTTCACCCGAAAGTACGCCTTTCCCGTAATTGGCGGGCGACGGTAACACCCCTGGCATCTATTATTGGTAGCGGATTTTTAGTTGCAGCGCCGCTGTTGTCCCACGCCGTTAACGGCTGGGCTTTCTTTGCCATGGCCGCTATCGTGCTACTCGCCTACGGCATTGGGGAGGTGATTCGCTTTAATATCCGCCATGGCGAACCTCTGTTAAACAGCCCGCAGGCACCAGCGCTATTACTTAATTTGGAACGTCTTTCCAGCCTGGCTTTAAGCGCCGCCTATGTTATTTCAGTCGCCTTTTATTTGCGTTTGCTGGCGTCCTTTCTCTTACATGCAATGGCGATTGAAAGTGATTATTACGCTAACCTACTGACCACCGGCGTGCTCGTTAGTATTGCATTGATCGGACTATCGCGCGGGCTGGAGGGTTTGGAAAACCTCGAAGAATCAGCCGTTAATATCAAGCTGGCGATTATTGCCGCACTGTTACTGGGCCTGGTTGGCTACGACCTAAACTGGCTAACCCAGCCTGAAAACCAGATCAATTACACCCCATTAGCAGATTGGCCCCACTCTATGCGCCTATTGGCTGGCATCTTATTGATCGTGCAGGGTTTTGAAACCTCGCGTTATTTGGGCGCTGAGTACGATGCGCAAACCCGTATCCGCACTATGCGCTATGCCCAGTTACTTTCGGCGGCGATCTATTTATTATTTATTGGCCTCTCCCTGCCCCTGCTCAATAATTTTCATGAGCCACGTAGCGAAACCGCTATTATCACGCTATCGGCGATGGTCTCGCCCCTATTGCCGGCGATGTTAATTGTCGCCGCAGTGATGAGCCAGTTTAGTGCGGCGGTGGCCGATACCGCGGGTTCGGGTGGACTTTTAGCGGAATTCAGCCGCCAACGTTTAAGCCCGCGTTTGGGCTATGTCCTGGTCGTCACACTGGCCATTGTTTTAATTTGGTCGGCCAATATTTTTGAAATTATTACCATCGCATCTCGGGCCTTTGCCGCGTATTACCTACTGCAATGCCTGGTCGCACTAAGCGTTAGTTACGGCCGCAGACTCTGGCTGCAAAGCACGGGGTTTATAGTCATTGCCAGCATCTTACTACTGGTTCTGATATTTGCTATTCCTGATGGCGCGTAGTTTAAGGCACAGGGTTTAAGGCATTGGGCTTAAGACATCAAGTTTAAGGCATTACTTTCGCTCAGCTTGATGAAGCACAGTTGCTCTTTATTCGGCGAGTGATAAGCTGAAAGGATCGATACCCAGTGCAATACAACATGAAAAAAACGCTGTTAATCATCGTATCTATTTTGGTCGTTATAGCCATTTACTGGCAATTCAATCGTGAAAAACCGATTGCCGTCAGATTGACGAAAGTCGAACAGGGGCGGGTCGAGGCCACGGTTGCCAACACCCGCGCAGGCACCATCAAAGCGTGCCGACGCTCCCGCCTATCAATGCCCACTGGCGGGCAGGTTGCCGACTTATTCGTCGATGAAGGCGACCGGGTTGAACAGGGGCAGGTGCTCATTCAATTGTGGAATGATGATCAACAGGCCCGCGTCGCCGAGGCCAACACCCGAGTGACCGCCGCCCAGGAAAGCGTCAAAGAAACCTGCCATAACGCCGCCCTCGATGCCCGCGAGCTGAGGCGCAAGCAGGGCCTCGCGGCAAAAAAGCTCGTGTCGGAAGAAGTTCTCGATGCCGCGCAAACTCGCGCCAGCGTCTCCTCTTTCGCCTGTGCTAAAGCCCGTGCTGGGGTAGAAACGGCCCAGTCCACCCTGGCCCTGCAAAGCGCTCTGCTTGAAAAAACCCGCCTGCGTGCACCCTTCTCTGGAGTGATCGCCGAAATTAACGGCGAAGTCGGCGAATACATCACTCCCTCACCACCAGGGGTTGCCACCCCACCTGCCGTCGACTTAATCGCCCTAGACTGCCTCTATGTTTCAGCACCGATAGACGAGGTCGATGCCGCGGCCATCGCATTAAATATGCCAGCGCGCATTAGCCTCGACGCTTTTCGTGGGCAAGTTTTTGAGGGCCGCGTCAGTCGTATCGCGCCCTATGTTAAAGAGTTTGAAAAGCAGGCCCGCACCGTCGATATTGAAGTTGCCTTTAACGCCCTGCCCGAGGGCCTGAGCTTACTAATAGGTTATAGCGCCGATATAGAAATCATCCTCAGTCAACGCGAGAGCGCCCTGCGCATTCCCACAGAAGCGGTGATTGATGGCAACCGGGTACTGCGCTACGACGCAACAACGGAGCTACTTGAAGAGCGGCAATTTAAGCCCGGTCTTAGCAACTGGACATCGACGGAGGTTGTAGAGGGCCTCAGTGAGGGCGACGACATACTGCTCTCCCTCGATACCGAAGGCGCTATCGAGGGTGCGCTGGTCACACCGAGCGTTCAATGACCGGGCCTCACACTATGATTGAGCTTCAGCAATTGTGCCGCAGTTTCCAGATTGGCGACCAGTGCGTGCACGCCCTCGACCATATCGATCTGCAAATAAAACGCGGCGAATACCTCTCGGTAATGGGGCCTTCGGGTTCGGGCAAATCCACCCTCCTCAATATGCTCGGCCTGCTCGATATGCCCAGCGCCGGCGAATACTTGCTCAACAAGACTGCAACCAGCCAGCTCGGCGAAGAAGGGCGCGCCACCCTACGTCGCGAGCACATCGGCTTTGTTTTTCAAAGTTATCACTTAATCCCCCGGCTCACGGCGCGGGAAAACATAGAGCTACCACTAATCCTCGCCGGTATAGCTCCCAAACAGCGCAAGCCCCTGATCGACGAAGTGATTACGCGTTTAGCACTGACAGACCGAGCAGCCCACGCACCCAATCAGTTATCGGGCGGCCAACGCCAGCGTGTTGCCACCGGTCGCGCTATTATCATGAAGCCCCAGCTACTACTCGCCGATGAGCCCACCGGTAATCTTGACTCGGCCTCGGGACGTGAGGTGATCGAACTCCTCGAAGAGCTCAACGACGAGGGCATTACCCTACTGGTTGTCACCCACGACCAAAACATCGGCGACCGGGCCAGGCGCAAACTGAAAATGATAGATGGCCGTATTGCCAGCGATAGCGTAACCAATAGCGTCGCTACCAGTACCGCCCTCTAAACCCATGCGCGCCGCCGACCTTATCGCCTTCAACCTGAGACTGATCGAGCGTCAGCGCCTGCGCTCTGCCCTGTTACTGTCTGCCATCGCCATTAGCGTGATGGCCATAAATTTGCTGACAGGTATCGGTGAGGGCGGCAAGCAGTTTGTTCTCGGCGAGTTTAACCTGCTGGGTAAAAACGTGTTGATTATGCTGCCGGGCAAGAAGGAGACCACCGGCGCCATCCCCCCTTTAACCGGTGAAGCCACACGGGATATCACCCTGCGCGATGCCGAGGCCATCGCCCGTCTGGGCAATGTGTCGGCAGTGGCTCCGCTGATAGCCGGTAAAATGGAAATATCCCACGGCACACTTAGCCGTGAGGCCTTCACCATTGGCAGCAACCGCGCCTTCTTTGAAATTCGCCAGCTTGAGGTAGCTCATGGTAAAGCGCTGCCACAACTCCCCTTCGAGCAAAGTCAGGCAGTTTGCGCGATTGGCAGCAAATTGCGTAAAGAGCTCTTTGGCACCAAGCCTGCTCTCGGCCAATGGCTGCGCGCCGGTGACAGCCGCTTTCGCGTGGTTGGTATTCTTAAAGACAAGGGCGAGGGCCTGGGCTTTGATATGAACGAGGCGATCATCGTGCCCGTTGCCAATGCTCAAGCCTTGTTTAACCAAGAGGGCTTATTCCGGGTTTTTATTGAACTGCGCAGCCTCGATGGTTTGCAAAAAACCCAGCAACGCATTCTCGCCCTGCTCAAAGAACGCCACGAAGGCGAGGAAGATGTGACTATTATTACTCAGGATTCCCTGCTCTCCGCCTTCGAAAACATCCTCAATACACTGACTCTGGCGGTGGCCGGTATCGCCGGCATTAGCATGCTGGTGGCGGGCATATTGATTATGAACGTGTCGCTAATCGCCGTGAGTCAACGCACCCGTGAAATTGGCCTGCTCAAAGCACTGGGTTGCCCGGCGCGCACCGTGGCGCTAATTTTCCTCAGCGAAGCCAGTATTATGGCGCTGAACGGGGCACTGCTTGGCATCTTAATTAGCGAGCTATTATTATACGTAGCGCGGGGGTTCTACCCGACGATCCCCTTCACTACACCCTTTTGGGCTCAATTCGGCTCGGCGCTAATTGCCACAATAACCGCCCTGCTGTTTGCCGCTATTCCCGCGCAAAAGGCCGCCAACATGACGCCGGTTGATGCTCTGCTCGATAAAAAAGCGGGGCAAGCATGATAGCGCAAGATGCCGTGCGTTTAATCTGGAACTCGGTGTACCACAGCCTGGGCAAAAGCCTGCTCACCGCCCTGGGTATTGGTATCGGTATTGCGGCGGTATCGCTACTAACTTCTCTCGGCAGCGGATTGCAGCTCTATATGCTTGATCAATTTTCCATGTTCGGTACGCGGATTATCGCCGTCAATCCGGGCAAGGATATTACCCACGGCATGGGCGGTTTGCTGTCGTCAGTCAGGCCCCTCAGTTTGGACGATGCACAGGCACTGGTTTCATTGCCGGGCGTAGCGTTTGTTGTGCCGGTGGTACAGGGGGTGGGTGCTATCGAGTACGGCAATCGTCAGCGCAACAGCGATATTCTCGGTGTCGGCGCACAAATGTCCAAAGCCTGGCAATTTAAAGTCAGCATGGGGCGCTTTCTACCCGAGGATTCTAATAGCCATAGCCGCCCCTATGCGGTACTGGGTTACACCATGAAGCAGGAGTTATTTGCCAATACCAACCCCCTCGGTAAGACCATTCGTGTCGGCGGCTTGCGCTTTAAAGTCATCGGCGTGATCGAAAAGAAGGGCCAAATGCTGGGTTTTGATATGGACGATATTGTCTATATTCCGACCGATAAAGCCCTGCAACTGTTCAACCGCGAAGGTCTAATGGAAATCGATATCAGCTTCACCTCCGCCACCGGTTCAGCGCATCTGGCAGAGCGGGTAAAGCGGGTATTGATAGAGCGTCACGGCGATGAAGATTTCTCTATCACCACCCAGGATGAAATGCTGCTAAGCATGAGCAATGTGCTCAATGTACTGACCATGGGCGTTGCGGCACTGGGTTCGATTTCCCTGTTTGTCGGTGCCGTGGGCATCGCTACCATTATGACCACCACGGTGCGTGAACGCAGTGCCGAGATAGGCCTGCTGCGCGCCATCGGTGCCAGTCAGCGCCAAGTCCTCGGCTTGTTTTTGGGAGAAGCCGTGCTAATTTCACTGCTCGGTGGCGTTATTGGCCTCGCCTTGCTTGCGGCAATTGCTGCCACACTCTCGTTCTTTATCCCTAACCTACCTTTGGCGCTTCATCCTTTCTTTCTCATTCTCGCCCTGCTCGCCTCTGCCTTCATCGGGCTTCTGGCCGGGGTTATACCCGCCTACCACGCCAGCCACCTCAACCCCATCGACGCACTGCGGGCTGAATAATATCTTGATGCCAAGTTAAGAGCCGAATAAGCACCCTGTAGGCGATGCCTACCCCGCGAGTAATCACACACCACAAAAACATCGATGAAAACATGGCAGCCCAAGGTAGGGCCGCGCTGAGCCAAAGCCTGTTAACCGGTTAACACCTTTGACATTTTCGGCACTTTTAGACCCGAAAAACCCTCTAAACCCGTCAATAAAAAACTTTTTTTCAGTCATAATGATTATAAGTAAATTTTATTCAAGAATTAAAACCAAGCTGACAACACTAACGAAGCACTACTCAGGAACGGAACTCTACAGTGAATATCAATAAGTCGCGGGCACTAATCACTGTTATTTCTTTGATGGCTTGCCTGGCAAGCTATCAACTATCTGCCCTTGAATCACAGGGCCCCCGTTATTCTTTTAATGGCTTTGGCACCCTAGGCGTGGTTTATTCCGATGAAGATGAGGCCGACTTTGTCTCTAGCTGGTTCCTTCAACCAAACGGCGCTGGCCACACCAGCAAGTGGCATGCTGGTATCGACACCAAGCTCGGTGGCCAACTCAACGCCCGGTTTAATGATCGCTTCTCCACAGTGATACAGGCCGTGCTCGAACGTCAAGAAGACAATGCCTGGACCCCCAGTATTGAGTGGGCCAACATTCAATATCACTTCAGTGACACGTTCAGCCTGCGTATCGGGCGCACAATGCTTGCCCCCTTTATGGTCTCCGATACACGACTGGTGGGCTATGCCAATCACTGGATACGCCCTCCACAGGAGCTCTATCAGGTAATTCCCCTGACCAACCTGGATGGCCTAAATGTAATTTATAACCGAGACTTTGGCAGCTGGCGCAATACCTTACAATTAACCTATGGGCAAACCGATCAAGACTTAGTGCACAAGGCCGAACTTCAAGGCAGAGAGGCGATAATACTCAGTAACAGCCTCGAATATGGATTCGCCACCTTTCATTTAGGCTATCTTTCCGCCAAAATCCACCTCTACTCACCCGCATCTAGCGCTCTATTCAGCGCCTATGACGACCTAGGCAACACTTTAGCCTTCATTGCAGGCCTGGAAGACGCCGCCGTCCAGGCCAGTGCAATCAATGAGCGTTATTCTCTGGACGATACCGCCATTGAAGTTTTCAGCACCGGCCTACGTCTGGAGCCTGGCAATTGGTTATTCATGGCAGAGTGGGCTCGAAACACCGAGGCCAATATCCTACAAAAGTCCGAGGCCTGGTACGCCTCCCTCGGCTACCGTTTTAACACCGTGACACCCTACCTAACACTGGCTGAGGTCAATGGGGATACATCTCGGGAACCCGGTG
>Ga0209345_10006989_pt1 | contig 10089 bp, 8 predicted proteins | sample Cruoilmetagenom7_FD_187294 | JGI IMG/M metagenome (GOLD analysis project Ga0209345, IMG submission 187294) | Oil polluted marine microbial communities from Coal Oil Point, Santa Barbara, California, USA - Sample 7 (SPAdes) (version 2) | ecosystem: Environmental > Aquatic > Marine > Oil seeps ... | reverse complement strand
CCCTGCCAAACGATTGCAGCTGCTTGAAGAATTGGAAGCGGAATGGCCGCTGGCTGAATTTATTGAACAGCAGCAAGAAACTGGAATATATATTCAACAAATCTTTTCAAAAACAAAAAGCAATATGGAAAAAAGATTTCACCTGTACCTGAAAGGAACTAATTTTCAGATACAGGTGTGGCAGGCCTTACTTACACTTCAGCCTGGTGAAATCGTTACCTATCAAGATGTTGCTGAGCATATAACTCGACCAAACACAGAACGGGCAGTTGGAAATGCGATTGCGAAGAATCCGGTTGGATATCTGATCCCCTGCCATCGGGTAATAAGAAAAACTGGACAGGTACACCACTATCGATGGGGTTCAGAGAGGAAGAAGGCCATCTTAGGGTGGGAGGCCAGCCATTTAAACGTTTAATTTTTCAATTTCCTTTTGGTTGGCAACTGAAATCGTAATTTAGATTATTTTAGAGTGTGAGTATTCGTATGTTGATTTTCACCACTGGAAATTAAGATTAATACACTATAGCGTGATAGGATAAAATATATCAATTAAGGTGAGATTTTTATTAAGGTGAACATATGGTTGTTAATGAAAAGAAAAAAGTAATAACAAATTGGCTGGATGAAAACACGGCCGATTTTTTTCAAATGGCGGATCAGATCTGGGAGAAACCCGAGATCTCTTGGGAAGAAGTGTTTGCTTCTGGTTTGCAGGCGGATTATCTTGAGTCGGAAGGATTTTCTATCACCCGCAATCCCATCGGCATGCGGACTGCGTTTATCGCGGAATGGGGAACAGGCAAACCGGTCGTGGCTTTTATTGGTGAGTATGATGCACTGCCGGGTTTATCACAGGTGAATGAGCCTGTAAAAAAAGCAGTGGTCGAGGGAGGGGTGGGACATGGCTGCGGGCATCATATTTTAGGCGTAGCTAGTGTTGCAGCGGCCGCAGCGATGCAAAAGTGGTTAGAAGCGAATAATATTTCTGGCACTGTGCGCTATTATGGCACACCGGCGGAGGAAATGGGTGGGGGGAAGGTGTTCATGGCAAGGGAGGGGCTGTTCAATGATCTGGATGCAGCGCTTACTTATCATCCATCATTTATCAACATGGCTTCGAAAGCTTCAACCGTTGCTGTTGTATCTTCCACTTTCCGCTTTAATGGAAAGGCGTCTCACGCGGGCGGCGCACCACATTTGGGGCGCTCAGCTCTGGATGCAGTAGAACTGATGAATGTGGGTGCTAACTATCTACGCGAGCACGTGCTTGATGGCACGCGCATCCATTATGTGATCACAAATGGCGGACAGGCAGCCAACATTGTCCCAGAGACGGCTGAGGTGTTTTACATCCTGCGCGCTGAGAAAGTGGATTATTTGCTTGAAGTTGCTGACCGTCTGCGTAACATCGCCAAAGGCGCGGCACTGATGACGGACACTACCTTTGAAGAGGTGGTTGGAAGTGGATATGCCAGTATGGTGTCCAACCATACTATCGCAGACCTGATGTATCAGGCATTAGAAGAAATTGGACCGATCCAGTATACGGATGAGGAATTAGCATTTGCTCAGCAGATCAATGACACTTTCGGGGGCACAAATGCAGGTTATATTGAGCAGCGGATTGACATGCTTAAGCTAGGTAAACAAGCTGCGGTTACACTGCGTGCGCATAGTGATCAACCATTGTTGAGCGCGAATTTTCAGGCGATAGATGAGGGGATCATATATAAAGGAGCAACTGATGTGGGTGACCTCAGCCAGGTGGTACCAACCGGCGCATTAGAGACCGTTTGTTTCCCAACATGCAGTCCCGGGCACTCATGGGTGAACACTGCCTGTGGTGGTATGTCAATTGGACATAAAGGATTGATGCATGCGGCAAAGGCACTGGCATTAACAGCGGCTGTTTTGTACACCGATAAAAAAACTTTAGAAAAAGTGCGGGAAGAATTTGAAGAACAAATGGACGGAAAAACTTACACGCCGCTTATCCCTAAGGAAATGCGCCCGCCGCAGTAGCCAATGTATAAAAAAATCGCCAAATTTGTTTTTCGGCAATTTTCTATATTATTACCTGAAAACCAAGTTAAGAAAAAATATTTTTGAAAAACAAAATTTATTTAGATGACTAATTCAGCACTTAAACTTGATTTGCGTTGTGCCATTGTCTTTATTTGACTTGACAGATAGTTATTTTTCTTTTAGACTAATGCAAATTCTAAAACACAAACAATGATGAATATAACATCCTATCGTCTTCGACCTCGATCAATTCACTTGACTTTAATTTGAAGTCCGGTTATTTGATGTTTAGGCAGGATTTGTAATTTTTCTAGGTAAATCAAAAAAACCCCGGATTTCCGGGGGTTTTTTTTTAGGAGAAGAGTATGAAAAGTGTAAAACTTGGCGTATATGGAGGTACAGGCTATTCGGGTTGGGAGCTAATTCAGTTGTTGTTAGGGCACCCGGAAGTTGCGATACATTTTGTTACCTCTGAACGCTTAGCTGGTAAAGACCTGTCAAGTGCCTGGCCTTTAGCCCCAAAGATTCCCCTGCAATCCGTTTCGGACGTTGACCTTCAACAGGTTGACTGTGTTTTCTTATGCCTGCCTCATACTCGCTCGGCAAAAATCGCTGCCAATGCAAAAAATGCTGGTGTATCTGTCATTGACCTTTCAGCTGACCTGCGCCTGAACAATCCTGAAGACTATCGATATTGGTATAAAGTTCCTCATGCAGCCCCTGATCTACTGCCTGTAGTTTATGGCCTTCCTGAACATTATCGAGCGCAGATAAAAGGGGAAAAAATGGTGGCAAACCCCGGTTGTTATGCCACTGCTATCCTCCTGGGCTTGTTGCCGTTGGCTCAGGCTGAATTATTAACTGAAGATAAGCCCATCGTTGTTGATGCTAAATCTGGTACAACTGGTGCAGGCCGCAATCCCAAACAAAATACTCTTTTTAGTGAAGTACACGGTAATTTTTCTCCTTATAAAATTGGCCGTGTTCATCCTCACATTAGTGAAGTAGAACAACAATTAGCAGTTTGTGGAGTAAAAAAAGGGCGCTTGATATTTTCTCCGCACTTATTACCTGTTGACCGAGGTATCTTAGCAGCCATTTACGCCCCGGTAAAAAACGCTCAACAAGCAGTCACTGTAATTCAGCAGGCCTATAACCGGGAGCCCCTGGTAAATATCCTGCCTGAGGGAGAACTTGCTACCCTTGCGCATGTTGTGCGTACACCTAACGCTGTGCTCTCCTTAAGCCCTGTAACTGAAAACAGCTTGATTGTGATGGTTGCGATTGATAATCTCCTCAAAGGAGCCGCATCACAAGCAGTACAAAATTTTAATTTGATGTTTGGATTTGATGAAACAACCGCGTTGCTCACTGCAGCCCAGAGGGCAGTTGGATGAAAAAGCCATATAAAATAATTAAAATAGGTGGTAATGAACTTTCTTCTCCAGAATTTATCCTGGGGCTATCGTCAGCCATAAAAGAGGAACAAAAAACACATGCTTGCATTCTCGTTCACGGGGGTGGGCGGGCGATTGATCAGCTGATGGAAAAATTGCAAATAGAACCTCACTATATAAACGGTCAACGCATAACAGACAAAGTAACACTCGAAATTGCAGAAATGGTTCTCTCCGGGAAGATCAATAAAGAGCTCGTGTTTGAGCTTACTGTTGCAGGATTAGAGGCAATTGGGTTAAGTGGTGTTGATCGGAAATTGCTGCAAGTTGAACCGTGGGGACAAGAAATGCACCTTGTTGGGCGAATCGTAAAAGTGCGCGATGAACTATTGGCGGAATATTGTACTCAAGGAGTTATTCCAGTCATCTCCCCGATTTCAATTGGCCCGGCTGGTAAATATAATGTTAACGCTGATCATGCTGCTGGAATGATTGCCGGAGCATTAAAAGCTGAAGAAGTAGTTTTTATTACCAATGTACCAGGCGTTTTGGTTGATGAAAACGTTATTGCCCAACTTTTCGATACAGATGTGCAAGCGCTTATTCAAAAAAGCACAATTCAAGGGGGGATGATTCCCAAGGTAAATGCGGCATTAGATGCTCTGAAACACGGCGCAAAAAGTGCAATAATCACTAATTTGGCTGGTTTTAAAGAACGTACCGGCACAACCATCATTAAAAAAAGGAAAAACAATGGTTCAAAAAATTAATACACAGGAAATCATCAGGAAAGAAAAAGAGTATGTTTTGTCCACATATCCTCGGCTGCCTTTTGTACTAACCAGAGGTAAAGGGTCTTTCCTCTTTGATGGTGAGGGAAATCAATACCTTGATTTTGGGGCTGGGATAGCTGTCAACGCTCTTGGTCACTGCGATGAAGAAGTGGTCAATGCGATCCAGCAGCAGGCTCAAACACTCAGCCATGTCAGTAATCTTTACTATACTGCTCCGCATGTGGAATTAGCAGAAAAACTTTGCCAGCTGAGTTTTGCGGACAAGATTTTCTTTTCAAATTCTGGAACTGAAGCCATTGAGGCAAGCCTGAAATTTGCGCGGAAATATGGACGGGCAAAGTTTGGGGAAGGGAAAACAAAACTGATTGCCTTTTCAAATGGGTTCCACGGGCGTACTTTTGGCGCGTTATCTATTACTGCACGTGAAAAATACCAGGCTCCTTTCAAACCGCTTGTACCCGATGTGGAGATTGTTCCTTTTAACGATGTTGCGGCTGCACAACAGGCCATTGATGACAGTACGTGTGCTGTGATAGTTGAGGTGGTACAGGGAGAAGGGGGTGTGAATCTTGCCACTCAACAGTTTTTACAAGCATTAAGAACATCGTGTACCCAACATGCTGCGCTGCTGATTGTGGATGAAATTCAATCTGGCTTTGGGCGCACAGGCAAGCTGTGGGCTTATCAGCATTTTGATATACAACCTGACATAATGACTCTTGCCAAAGCTTTGGGCGGCGGGCTTCCAGTTGGGGCTACATTGATGACCAATGATGTAGCAGAACCCATTGTAGCTGGAGACCACGGCAGCACTTTTGGCGGTGGGCCAATCACTGCGAGTGCGGCGCTCGTAATCCTGCAGCGTACCCAGGACCCAGACATGTTAGACCACGTTCAGAAGATGGGCGCTTATTTATGCCGTGAGTTGAACGCCTTGAATCTTCCACAGGTTGTTGGAATTCGTTCGTTAGGGTTAATGGTTGGGATTGAATTAAATGGTGATGCCAAGCCATTCTATAAAAAAGCGCATGAATACGGGATTTTGTTACTCACAGCTGGACCAAATGTTATTCGATTATTGCCGCCGCTGACCATCACTAAAGCTGAGATTGATCAATTTACTCGTGCATTCAAGAAATTGCTAATGGAGAAAACTGTATGAAGCATGCGAAAAAATCCATAAATTACCAAATTCGTCCTGCGCAGCTCGCCGAAATTCCCGATATCCTGGCTCTTTTTGCCGACGAAGTTGAAGCAGGGCGCATGCTGCCGAGAACCACGGAAGGTTTACAAGCAGGTATTCAAGATTGGCGGGTTGTGTCAAGGGCTGGTGAAGTGGTTGGCTGTGTGTCGTTAGTATTTTTTAATCCAAAACTCTGCGAAATCCGTTCATTGGCCGTGGCCGAATCCTGCCGTAATGACGGGTTGGGAAAAAAACTGATTGAAGCGGCTCTAAATCTTGCCAAAGAGCGCGGTGTAAAAGAAGTGCTTACGCTAACTCGAGCTGCAGATTTATTTAAGCGCTGTGGTTTTGAAATTAATGATATTCGCAACTTTCCAAAAAAGGTTCAGACAGATTGCCAGGCCTGCCCCTTCATCAACTGTTGTGATGAAGTCGCATTACTTATTAAGATCGATGAGAAAGAGCTTACCCTATGAAAAATACAATTTATTCACCAGCAGGGTTCCAGGTTGCTGCGCTTCATAGCGGGTTAAAACCTGAAGGTCGAATGGACCTTGCTCTTATTGTTAGTGAAAGCCCATGCCAGGTGGCGGCAGTCTTTACCACCAATAAAGTTAAAGCTGCACCCGTGCTATACGACCAGCAAATTATACAAGCTGGTAAAGATGTGCACGCGGTGGTGATTAATACTGGTTATGCTAATGCCTGCACAGGGAGCGAAGGCATGGGGCACACTCGCCAGATGGCTAAAGCCGCCAGCCAATTATTTTCTGGGAGTGCTGATGAAGTGCTGGTCTTATCAACCGGGGTCATCGGAGTACCTCTGCCAATTGACATTATTCTGGCTGGTATTGAAGAAGCAGACTGGCAGACTGCACCTCACGCATGGCAGGATGTTGCACAGGCAATTATGACCACTGACACACGCCCTAAAGTTTCCAGTGTGCAAAGCCCAGCTGGTTATACCATCACCGGTGTTGCCAAAGGCGCAGGAATGATCTCGCCAAATATGGCAACCATGCTTTCGGTGATCTGCACGGATGCAGTTCTCTCAAAAGATATGCTGGCCAAAGTGCCGGAAATTTGGAACCAGACATTTAACCGGATTGTGGTGGATGGTGACATGAGTACTAATGACACAGTTTTATTGCTGGCCAATGGTGCTTCCGGGGTAGAAGTTGACCCAGGAGGTGATTTTTACAGAACTTTATTGAAGCTCTGTACCGAACTGGCGATGTCCATTGTGCGAGATGGAGAAGGCGCTACCAAGCTGGTCACTGTGAGTGTCAATGGCGCTAATAACCAGGATGATGCGGAAAAGATAGCGCGTGCCATTGCTACCTCGCCGTTATGCAAAACCGCATTTTATGGCGCGGATCCTAACTGGGGCCGCATTATTTGTGCTGCGGGTTATTCAAATGCGGAATTTTCCCCGGAAAATGCGAGCTTGTATTTAAAAAAGGACGATCAGGCAATCAAACTTTATGAAAACGGAAAAAGTGCTTCTTACAGTGAAGCACAGGCGATTGCCTTAATGCAAACAGATTCATGGGAAGTCCTTCTTGAGCTTGGGCTGGGGACAAGCAGCTATTGGCTATGGACCTGTGACTTGAGCCACGAGTATGTAACTATTAATGGGCATTATCGCACCTAATTAGATCTAATAATTAATCAGGAGAAATAATCATTATGACAATTAAACCTAAACCAAAGAAAGTTGTTCTTGCCTATTCTGGCGGATTGGATACATCTATAATCGTGCCGTGGTTAATCGAAAACTATGGCTGTGAAGTGATTTGTTTTACTGCCGATTTAGGCCAGGAACAGGAGTTGGATGGTCTTGAAGAAAAAGCCCTAAAAAGCGGGGCCAGCAAACTGATTGTTGAAGATTTACGCGAAGAATTCTTGACAGACTACATCTTTCCCACAATGCAGGCTGGTGCAATCTATGAACGTAAATACCTTCTGGGCACTTCGTTTGCACGCCCGCTAATTGCCAAGCGGCAGGTAGAAATTGCTGAAGAGGAAGGGGCGGATGGACTGGCGCATGGTTGTACAGGTAAAGGGAACGACCAGGTTCGTTTTGAGGTTTCAGCAATGGCGCTGAACCCCACTCTGAGCATTATTGCTCCATGGCGTGAATGGGATATTCTTAGCCGTGAGGATGCAATTGCTTATGCAAAAAAGCATAATGTCCCCCTGAAGCAGTCTAAGAAATCTATATATAGCCGCGATCGCAATATCTGGCATATGAGCCATGAAGGCGGTATTCTTGAAGATCCATGGATTGAGCCAGAAGAAGCGATGTATACGCTTAGCCAAAATCCATTTGATGCCCCGGATACTTCTGAGGAAATCACGTTGGAATTTAAGTACGGATTGCCCGTTGCGCTCAACGGTAAAAAACTTTCTCCCGTAGAATTGTTAAATACATTAAATAAGATCGGTGCCAAGCACGGAATTGGCCGCATTGATCTGGTTGAAAACCGTTTAGTAGGTATGAAATCTCATGGTGTTTACGAAACCCCAGGAGGCACGATCCTTTATAAGGCACATCAGGAACTCGAAAGCATCTGTTTGGACAAAGATACCCTGCACTATAAACAAATGATTGCTTTACGCTATGCTGAAATAGTTTACAATGGCAAGTGGTTTTCCCCGCTGCGCGAAGCGCTGGATGCATTTGTAGTGATAACGCAGAGGAAAGTAACCGGTCATGTTCGCCTGAAGTTATATAAAGGCAATATCATCGTCGTTGGGAGAAAATCTCCTTATAGCTTATATCGCGAAGACTATGCTTCTTTTGGCCAGATGGATATTTATGATCAGCAGGATGCAAAAGGTTTTATTAACTTGTGGGGTTTGCCGATGAAAGTAGATGCATTGCTCAGCATTGCGGGTACAGGAAAAAGCCGCTTCCGTGCTCCGGATTATTCGATCTTTAAACGAGACTGAACTTAATAAATGATAGATTGCAAGGCAGGTGATTTTCCTGCCCTGTAAAAAGACAAGAGGATCCTATGAAATTATGGGGCGGGCGTTTCAGCGAAGGTCAAAGTGACTTGATGAAGCAATTCAATGATAGTTTTAGGTTTGACCAACGACTGTATGCGGTTGATATTCAGGGGAGCCTGGCGTATGCTGAGGCTTTGCATTCGATAGGATTGATAACCAGTGCAGAACGAGACAGTATACAGAAGGGGCTTGAAAAAATTAAAAATGAGTTTGATGCCGGGCAATTTGAAGCGAAAGCAAGTGATGAAGATATTCATACTGCCGTAGAACGGCGCTTATCTGAGTTGATTGGGGAAGCAGCCGGCAAATTGCATACCGGGCGCAGTAGGAATGATCAAGTCGCGTTAGATTTGCGTTTGTATGTGATGGAAGAGATTGGGCAAACCATTAGCTTACTTGAAGTGCTTCAGCAACAGATAATCACTAAAGCGGAAGCGCATATGGACGTGTTGATGCCGGGTTTCACACATTTACAACCTGCCCAGCCCATATTATTTAGCCACTGGTTATTGAGTTTTTTTTGGATGTTTGAGCGTGATAAAGCCCGATTAAATGATGTGTTGGCAAGAACGTCGGTTTCTCCGCTTGGGTCAGGCGCTTTGGCGGGAAATCCCTTTCCCATCGATCGGGAAAAAATTGCTGAAAAGTTGGGGATGGCATCTATCAGCATGAACAGCTTAGACGCAGTCAGCGACCGGGATTTTGTCGCAGAATTCTTGTTTGCGCTGTCTTTGATCGCAGTGCATATCAGCCATATTGCGGAAGATATTGTTCTGTTTAGCAATCCTGCCTTTAATTATTTGCAGATCGGTCAGGCCTATTCAACTGGCTCCAGCCTGATGCCTCAAAAACGCAACCCGGACTCAATAGAGCTGGCCCGCGCGAAGACGGGGCGGATCATCTCAGCATTGGTTAATATGCTGATTGTCTTAAAGGGGCTGCCTTCAACATATAATAAAGATTTGCAGGAAGATAAAGAGGCTTTGTTTGATAGTGTGGATAACCTTACACTGACCCTCTCCGTAGTTGCTGGTGTTGTCGATTCTCTGGTTGTTTTCCCAGAGAAGATGTTGGCGCACTTAAATGAAGCAATGCTGGCAACTGATTTGGCTGATTATTTAGTTGACCGCGGCATTCCTTTTCGTGAAGCACACCATAAGATCGGGGAAGTGATTCGTTATGCTGAAGAAAACAATATTCCTCTCTCTGAAATTCCTCTGCCTGTATTAAAAAGCATTGCACCGCAATTTGAAGAAGATACTCAAAAGGTCTTTAATTTCAGGCAGGCTATTTGCAAAAAAGATGGGGTTGGTGGTACCGCGCCGAAGGCGGTTGCAAGCCAGATTAAGGCGGCGAAAAAAATACTCAGGGCAAAATAGATAGCTGATTCAAGTTGTGGTTAGGCATGCAAAGAAGGGTGGAGAATTGAAGCTGGCGTCCTTACTAAAAAATTTGAGATTTTAAATAATCTCAATTAATTTTGATTCTGTAACTTCTCCCACTCTCCAGAGAGGTATATTCTTTTTTGCTGCGGATTTTTCACACTTATCCGCTTTTTCAGGAGGAATGGCAAATAACAACCCGCCGCTTGTTTGTGCGTCAAACAAGATCATCTGCGCTTCTTTCGCCATTTTGTCCGGAAAGACGATATGCTGTCCAAAAAAATCGGCAT
>Ga0209345_10006988_pt1 | contig 10089 bp, 8 predicted proteins | sample Cruoilmetagenom7_FD_187294 | JGI IMG/M metagenome (GOLD analysis project Ga0209345, IMG submission 187294) | Oil polluted marine microbial communities from Coal Oil Point, Santa Barbara, California, USA - Sample 7 (SPAdes) (version 2) | ecosystem: Environmental > Aquatic > Marine > Oil seeps ... | reverse complement strand
CGAACTTCTGATAAGTTGCACTTTTTATGAACCTGGCATTTTTATTGATTACAGGATCTGAATCGAACAAGCCATCAATTTTAGTGGCCTTTATCAGAAGTTCGGCATTAATCTCCTGAGCTCTCAACACAGCGGCGGTATCAGTGGTGAAATAAGGGTTTCCTGTACCTGCGCCCAAAATCACCACCCGCCCCTTTTCAAGATGCCGCAGAGCCCTCCTGAGAATATAAGGCTCTGCGACTTCACGCATTGATATGGCGGTCTGCACCCGGGTCTGGATTCCCTTTTTTGTTAAAGCCTCTTGCAGTGCAAGACTATTTATGACTGTTGCCAGCATCCCCATATGATCTGCGGAACTTCTGTCCATATCATATGACGTCGCTGCAATCCCTCTGAATATATTACCGCCGCCCACAACAATACCCAGCTGAACGCCAAGCTCAACAACAGAAAGAACTTCATCAGCAACATACTTTATCATATCAGGACTAATTCCAAAGCCCTGATTCCCCATCAAGGCCTCGCCACTTATCTTCAGGAGGATCCTTTTACAATTTGGAGATGCCAAAATTATCTATGCTCCTATCTGAAAACGTGCAAAACGTTTGATTGAAATATTTTCACCCATTTTTGCAATGGTTTCAGTTACAAGATCTCCTATGACAACACTTGGTTCTCGCACATAGGGCTGTTCCAGCAAACAGTTTTCTTTAAAAAATTTATTTAGTTTCCCTTCTACTATCTTATCTATTATTTTTTCAGGTTTACCCTGTTCAAGCACCTGAGCTTTATAGATTTCCTTTTCTTTTTCTATTATTTCTGCAGGGATATCTTCAGCCTTTAATCCCAAAGGATTTGAAGCGGCTATATGCATTGCAATATTTTTCGAAAATTCAATAAACTCTTCATTTTTTGCAACAAAATCTGTCTCACAATTAATTTCAACCAGCACTCCGATCTTTCCGCCCAAGTGGATATATGTCTGAACAATCCCCTCAGACATAGCTCGTCCGGCACGCTTTGCAGCAGTCGCCAACCCTTTTGTTCTTAAAAAATCAATCGACTTCGATATGTCCCCGTCGCACTCCCCAAGAGCCTTTTTACAATCCATCATCCCGGCCCCTGTCTTCTCCCGAAGATCTTTTACCATACCCGCAGTAATTGCCATAATTATACGCTCCTATCTTTCGAACTTACCCAGATTACACGGTTTTAACTTCAGTTTTAGCAGACCCGTCAACATCAGAACCATTCTCGGCCCCTGATCCAGATTTTTTAATTATTTCTATAACAGGTCCTTTTGAGCCATCGGAAATAATTCTTCTTTCGCCATACTCCGCATCAGCATCAACCGATTCCTTTTCTGCTATTTCCTCGATCTCTTTATCAGCTTTAGCCTGTTGCTTCTCTCTATAGCGCTCTTTTCCCTCAATACACGCATCAGCAACTCTGGACGTTATAAGGCGAACTGCTCGTATTGCATCATCATTTCCCGGGATAACATAATCTATATCATCAGGATCACAATTTGTATCCACAACAGCAATAATAGGTATACCCAGCCGTTTTCCCTCACGAACCGCTATCGACTCTTTTTTTGCATCCACAAGAAAAATTGCGCCGGGGAGATCGGTCATTGTACGAATACCACCAAGGGTATTATCGAGTTTTACACGTTCCTTCCCAAGCATAAGTCTTTCCTTCTTGGGAAACATGTTGATTGAGCCATCATTTTCAATTGTATTTAAATAATTTAAACGATCCACACTCCGTTTTATCGTTTGAAAATTAGTCAGCATACCGCCTAACCATCTGCTCTGAACATAAAACATTTCACAACGATTGGCCTCTTCATAAATTGCTTCCCGCGCCTGCTTTTTGGTACCAACAAAAAGAATACTCTGACCATTTGCAACCAGATCCGAAATAAATTTATATGCAGCGTCAAACATGCGAACCGTTTTTTGAAGATCAATAATATAAATATTATTTCGTGCCCCAAAAATATATTGCTTCATTTTTGGATTCCAGCGTTTAGTCTGATGACCAAAATGTACCCCAGCAGTCAAAAGCTCTTTCATTGTTATGTTAGGCATTTTTTTCTCCCTTTTAATCGGTTATTCCACCGCCTTTATCATTTCTGTTTCTGACTCATTTGTTATCAGCATAACAAGCACCGAAAAACAGATCAAAAAGCGTACGGTTTTAAAAATTTTTAATCAATACAAGCTTTCATAAAATTAACTTTGAAAAAATAACATGCAGGAAATAAGAGAGTAGCATATCTCCCATGGGATAAGAAACTCAAAATCATTTTCTGGAGGTCTATAACAAAGTCTATCAATTTTCACAACAAATTTTCAAACAACCCTTTTCTTCATTTTAACAACACGAGTAATCCCTGCACAATCTTTAGAAAAAACAACATCATCATATTTGCCGGACCCATCAATAATTGCCTGCACCGCATTCTGCTGAGCATAACCCATTTCCAAAAGAAGCCAGCCGGATGGAGAAAGAATTTTATGGGCATAATTTATGATTTTGGCAATCTGGCAAAGGCCACTGTCACCACCATCTAAAGCCATAATAGGTTCATATTTATAAATTTCAGGCTCAAGCTCTGGAATTTCTTTAGTTTGTATATATGGAGGATTCGATACAATAATATCAAAGCAATTCAACTCTGTATTTATTGGCTCCATCCAGTTAGCAACAAAAAAACATATTTCCCCGGCAAGGTTATAATGTTCGGCATTTTTTTGTGCCACCATTATAGCCCTTTGGGAGTAATCAGAGGCAAAAAAATAATTTCCAGGTCTTTCCGAGGTCAAAGAAATAATTATTGCACCAGAACCTGTTCCAAGTTCCAATACGCGCTGACAAACAGTATCACCTGGCAAAAGTAAAAGAGTCTCTTCCAGCAGAGCTTCGGTCTCAGGCCTTGGAATTAATACATCCCTGGTAACAAAAAAATTTAATAGCCAGAACCCTTTTTCCTCTGTTATATAGGCCACGGGCTCTCTGTTAATTCTTCTTTTTATAAGTTCTTTAAAAGAAGAGCGTTCACTTTTATCAAGGGGTTGTTCATATCGCAAATAAAGGTCAATCCGCTGCAGCCTTAGAGCATGAGCTAAAAGCATTTCTGCTGAGGATCTGGGACTCTCTATATTATTTGATTTAAAATAAGAGGTGGTCCAATCAAGGACTTTTTGCACAGTCCATTGGCTATTGTTTAGCATTTGTATTTTCTACATTTTGCAAAGCCTTAGCCTGATAAAATGCTATGAGTTCATCGACTATTTCATCTATTTGACCTGCAAGAAAGGTGTCCAGCTTATAAAGGGTAAGCCCCACCCTGTGATCGGTTACACGTCCCTGGGGAAAATTATATGTTCTTATTCTTTCGCTTCTGTCACCTGTCCCTATCTGGCTTTTACGCTCCTTAGACCTTTCTGCATCCTGCTCACGTATCATAATATCAAGAAGTCTGGCACGAAGAACTTTCATAGCCTTGTTCTTGTTTTTTAATTGAGATTTTTCATCCTGGCAGGTAACGATCAGATTTGTTGGAAGATGTGTAATTCGTACTGCAGAATCGGTGGTATTTACACTCTGTCCTCCTGGCCCTGTTGACCTGAAAACATCAAATTTAAGGTCAGTCTGCGCAATATGAAGTTCAACATCCTCTGCTTCAGGAAGAACAGCAACCGTAACTGCGGAAGTATGTATCCTGCCCTGAGCCTCAGTTGCAGGAACACGCTGAACACGGTGGGTACCACTTTCATACTTCAAGCGGCTGTATGCCCCTTTCCCATGAATCAAAGCTATAATTTCTTTGAACCCCCCAAGCCCTGTTGGACTTTGTGATAAAATTTCAAGCTTCCATTTTCGATTCTCAGTAAACCTTGAGTACATCCTGAAAAGATCACCAGCAAATAAGCTCGCCTCTTCACCGCCGGTTCCTGCTCTTATTTCAAGTATTATATTTTTTTGATCATTGGGATCATCAGGTAAAAGAAGATATTTTATCTCTTCTTCAAGCCTGTTTTTCTCCAGGGTTAAAGCAGCGACTTCACCTTTGGCAAGTTCCTTAATCTCAGGATCAGTATCCTTTAAAAATTCAAAGCTCTCATCCAGGTCATTGATTACCTGCTTATAGACTCTAAAAGGAATTACGACCTTGGAAAGCCCAGCATGTTCCTTGCTCAACTTCTGATAAAGAGTCAAATCAGAAACTGTCTTTGGATCACTCAAAAGCTTTTCTATTTCAAGAAAACGTATTTCTACTCCATCTAATTTATCTAGCATAAGGAAACAGCTTTTCAACTCTCTTATTTTTCTTTATTAAAGTGTTCATATTTTTTACGAAAACGTTCAATACGGCCAGCAGTATCAAGTAATTTTTGTTTTCCCGTAAAAAACGGATGGCACTGTGAGCATATTTCAACTCTAATCTCTGATCTGGTCGAACCAACTTCAAAAACATTTCCACAGGCACAACTAATTGTTGTCTCTTTATATTCTGGATGTATATTTGCCTTCATTAAATATCCTCATCTAAATCTTAACTATTTTGCAAAAGTCAATTTATTTCTTACACTACATTTAAAATCAAACCTTTACGACAACTATAAAAAGTTATATTTAAAGTACTATGCGTTCATCGATTCTAAAAAATCCTTATTATTATCTGTTCCTGTCATTTTATCAAGCAAAAATTCCATACTGTCCACAGGATTTAATGAAGAAAGAAATTTTCTTAATATCCAGACTCTGTTTAAAACATCTTTATCTAATAAAAGTTCTTCCTTGCGTGTGCCTGATTTATTCATGTCAATGGCAGGGAATATACGTTTATCTGCAAGCCTTCTATCCAGCTGCAGTTCGAGATTTCCAGTCCCTTTGAATTCTTCAAAAATAACTTCATCCATACGACTTCCCGTATCGATCAAAGCCGTGGCAATGATGGTCAGGCTTCCCCCCTCTTCAATATTTCTTGCAGCTCCAAAAAAACGCTTGGGACGTTGTAATGCATTGGAGTCAACTCCACCGGAAAGTATTTTGCCACTTGGCGGTATTACAGAATTATAAGCCCGTGCAAGCCTGGTAACACTATCCAAAAGAATAATAACATCTTTTTTATGTTCCACCAATCTTTTGGCTTTTTCAATTACCATTTCAGCAACCTGAACGTGACGTTCCGATGGTTCATCGAATGTGGAACTTATTACTTCACCATTAACGGATCTGGCCATATCAGTAACTTCTTCCGGGCGTTCATCTATTAACAGTACGAAGAGAACAGCATCCTTATGATTAGCACTTATACTATTGGCAATCGCCTGCAAAAGCATTGTTTTACCTGACCTTGGAGGTGAAACTATCAACCCCCTCTGGCCAAACCCTATGGGAGCCATGAGATCTATCACCCGTATGGAATGATTTACCGGATCATTTTCCAAAGTTATCTTCCTGTCAGGATAAAGAGGAGTAAGATTGTCAAAAAGTATTTTTTCCTTGGCAAGCTCAGGATCCTCAAAATTAACAGCCTCAACTTTCAGTAATGCAAAATATCGTTCTGTCTCTTTTGGCTTGCGTATTTGTCCTGACACAGCATCACCAGTTCTCAAGTTAAAACGGCGGATCTGAGAAGGGGAAACATATATATCGTCAGGTCCTGGCAGATAATTAGAAAAAGGTGAACGTAAGAAACCAAACCCATCGGGTAATATTTCGAGGGTTCCGTCTCCATATATCATGCCGTTCTTTTCTATTTGAGCCTTTAGCAAAGCAAACATAAGTTCCTGCTTTTTCATTCCGGCGGCACCAGGAACATCAAAAGCTTTAGCCATAACGGTGAGCTCACCAAATTTTTTTTCTTTAAGTTCTGCGATATTCATTAAAAAGTCACCTGCAAATGTAATAAATTGAAGATTATGATAATTGAGAAATACTTTCCATATACACTTGAGCCGTTTAGTGGTGCTCAAATGTATAAAAAGATAAATTTCTATGGGTAAATAAAAAAATATACGCATAACAGCAAAACAAACTGATGTCTCACAATTATCATTTCCTTTAAAAAGAGGCGAATGCCAAGTCAAAAGGATTATACAGGAAACTATCAGAACTGTTCAGAAAAGAGTTTACGCATTTACGCAGAATGAACTTTTAAAGCTACACATAAAAGCTTATTAACAGTTACTGTAGTATATTTTCCTTTTTTCCCTTTGTATAAGAGTCCATTTTACAAGTAACATTACAATTTATACGCATAGAATATAAATTATCAGATAATAATTTCCACACGGCCAGAGGGAGGACGGCGCATATACGGCAGAGAATGGAGTGAAATTATTTATGTGACGACCCATAGATGGATTCTTAAGCATGTACAAATAATTACTTTGCAATATTAATTTGGAAACGTACCCCTGCATTCAAACCCCATATGTCATTTTTACAGGTTAAAACAGGTAAAACGAAAAATAATATTTGAATTAATACAGCGTTTTATATTTTTCAGACTTGTACCATACCTATAACACGCAGGATAATATGAATTATTTTGATAAACTTAGAAGATACAAATAGATATTCTCTCCGAGGCCTTGAAAAATAGCATGCAACTTACAACAATTTATATACTACAAATTCTTAAGGAAACTATTTCCACGAATCCTTAAAAAATTCTATTGGCACGTTAAATGAGCATTTCAAACGCTGTTTCGTTTGAGATAGGAGAACATCTTTCAAGGTTGCTATCAAGTTTGGTAGGTTTATGCGAGCAAAATTTTTTAAAAGGCTACATCATTCCCATGTTGATGTCAAGACTTTTTATTATACATTGAGTAAATTTATCACATGAATAAGCTCTCACTCAATTAACATACTTTTTATAGTTCAAACAGATTTCCCTTTTATTTTTTGATTGTAAATATTGTACAACATTGATATATTTCAACCAATTAATTACTTTTCATTACCCGGTAATAATTGCAACAAGATATTTTCCAATCCATCTCTTTTTTCTCTTAGGAACGTGGGCGAAGTAAATTCGCAATTTTAAGTGTTGAGGCGCCTGCCTGGCAAGGCATAAAAGTGTAGGAATATCAAGATATTGCTACACTTTTGTAACGCAGTCAGCCAGGATGGATCGACGCTTAAAATACTAAGTTATTTCGTCCTCGTTCCTTATCATACGAGAATCAAAGTTTTTTACTCACTCGAAGAGCAATTAACTCAATTTTAATCACAAGTAACCATGATTACCATAACATAAATAATTTTTGTCTGTCCGGTTAACCATTAGCTTTAAAAAAAACAACTATGAGCAATAAAATTCTACTTAAAGATGCAGTAAAATCCTGCACCAGTGATCAGGATAAAACATTACATCCTAAAGAAACTGTTTCAAATTTTTTAAAAAAATTATCGCAAATAGATCTGGATATTCTTAAAAGCACAGAAAGAATAGACAACGGAAGACTGGGTATACCTGTCTATTTCAGTTATTGCGGTAAAGATGCAATCTCTTGCACAGGCACAAAAAAACAGATGGGGAAAGGTGCCACCCCGCACCAGGCAAAAGCAAGTGCCCTCATGGAATTGGCCGAAAGATTCAGTTTTTTTAATTTTGTTAAAAACCCTGACAACTTTCTTATAGCAAATCAGTCAAACTTGAAAGATAAAGCAATCCCCTTTGAAATGATTGCCAAATCAGTTCATGATTCTTCGAAGGATCTTGACCGTGCTAAAACAATATTCGAAAACCTTGATTTAAAATGGACCCAGGGATATAACCTTAGTGAAGGGAAAGAGGCTCTAATCCCCTTTGACTGGTTCTTTGCAATAAATGAATTCAACGGGCCATCTGCAGGCAACTGCCCTGAAGAAGCCATTTGCCAGGGAATTTGTGAAATTGTGGAAAGGGATGTTTGTGCCAGAATAAGCAGAAAAAAAATCAAAGTCCCTGCAATTCGTGCAGAATCATCAGAAGACCCCCTGGTGCAAGATATGCTTAAAAAATATAAAAGGGCAGGAATCGAACTATATATTTCTGATTTTTCGCTGGAGACCGGAATACCCACAATAAGCGTTTTGGCATATGACCCTTCCACAATTTTCAAAACAAGTGAAATAGTATGGACTGCAGGAACAACCCCCTCTCCTGATAAAGCGTTGAGTCGTGCGCTCGCAGAAACAGCCCAGTTAGCTGGAGATTTTAATACCGGTTCTAGTTATATAGCAAGTGGGCTTCCAAAAATTAAAACAATCGATAATGTAAAATTTATAATTGATGCTAAAGATAAAAAAGAAATCACCACTCTTCCTGATTTGTCGAATAATAATATTAAAATTGAAATAATCAATCTATTATCTGCTCTTCGCAAAAAAAAGATGGAAGTGTTAGTTATAGATACCATGCACCCACAATTAGAAGTACCAGCGTTTTACACAATTATTCCTGGAGCCCATTTCAGAGAACGTGCAGCAGCAACCAGCGTGGGTATGTTCTCTGCCAAACTTATATACGAAAACAACACCCCGGTTAATGCGATCGAGCAATTGATAAAAGCCGAAACAGTATTACCAGGGAAATACTACGTAAAATTTTATCTTGGTTTATGCCATATTGACAGAGGTGATCCTGACAACGCTTTAAGTTTCTTAAAGCAGGCTCTCGATATGGAACCGACACCGGAAGATATCCCTACAATATACTCTTACATGGGTTCTTGCCTTAAAGACGTGGGAGAATACAAAAAAGCAATTAGATTGCTTAAAAAAGGAGAAGAGTACGATAAAGAGAGAACCGACATTTATAACCTGATGGGATTTTGCCATTACAAATTACATAAATATCAAGATGCCATTAATTGTTTTGAAAAAATTCTTGATATAGATCCAAGCTCTGGAATAAATTATGCGAATATAGCTTCAAATTACCGTGAACTTGGTGATAAAAAAAAGGCGGTTCATTACTATAAAATAGCTTTGTCCATAGATCCTAAAATCGATTTTGCACGGATTAATCTAGCAAAACTGCTGGAATAGTAAAAACTTTTCTTAAACTATCAAATCAAAATTTCAAATCGCGATAATATCCCAGTACCCCTTAATTTATTATGAATAAAAAACAATTTTGGAATATCCTTGAACATTTGCACGGTTATGAAACAAAAAGAACCCCTCCATTTCTTCTTCCTGGCAACATCCCTGGATGGACGACTCTTTCATATTACACCAAACTTTCAATGTTCATCTTCGCTAAAAGCAGATTCGCCCAGAAAAAGGGCTTCGACGATAATGTTTTTGCCGAATCTGCTGTGGGCGTAATAAATATCATAGAGTCCATTGGGGGAAGTTTTCATATTTCCGGACTGGAAGGGATAAGAAAGGTAAATGGACCATTTGTTTATATTGCTAATCATATGAGCATGATCGACACGTTTATACTTCCTAGCATTACCCTTGCTTTTTCTAAAATTGCATTTGTGCTTAAAGAGGATCTTCTTGGAATGCCTGTTTTTGGGACAATTTTACAAGCTATTAATCATATTACAGTCAGCAGGCAAAACCCAAGAAAAGATTTAAAAAAAGTAATGACTGAAGGTTCTTATCTACTTTCGAATAAGCGTTGTTCAATCATAATATTTCCACAGACTACCAGGAGTATGGACTTTGACGTATCTTCCTTTAATTCGTTGGGTATCAAGTTGGCAAAAAGAGCCAATGTGCCTGTTATCCCTGTTGCATTGAAAACAGATTTTTTAAGTAATGGGAGGATTATTAAAGAAATAGGAACCATCAACATAAAGAAAAAGCTTTATATAAAGTTCGGTGAACCTATTATTGTAGAAGGGAATGGTCGTAAAGCTCACCAACAGGTCATCGACTTTATCTTTCAGAATTTGCAAAAATGGGGGGTGATGGTAAAGGGATTAAATTAATTGGATAGAACTTACACAGGATAACGGGTCAAAAAAAATAACCCTGAATTAATCATTATTAATTCAGGGTTATAAAAAAAATTTCCGGCAGCGACCTACTCTCCCACACAGCCTCCCGTGCAGTACCATCGGC
>Ga0209345_10006987_pt1 | contig 10089 bp, 13 predicted proteins | sample Cruoilmetagenom7_FD_187294 | JGI IMG/M metagenome (GOLD analysis project Ga0209345, IMG submission 187294) | Oil polluted marine microbial communities from Coal Oil Point, Santa Barbara, California, USA - Sample 7 (SPAdes) (version 2) | ecosystem: Environmental > Aquatic > Marine > Oil seeps ... | reverse complement strand
TCCGATCTGCTGTTGAGAGATGGCAGCACGGCAGGCGGCACAACCGACGACCAGGAGTTCCAGAACGGTCTCTACGTCAGCGGCTCCAGCCTCGCAGTTGATTCGCACATCCTGATGAGCGGCGGCGGCAACGATTGGACGATCTGGAGTCACGAGCCCGGAGTTGTCGAGAATCTGTTTTTCGACAACACCGATGGTGGAAACGTCGTCTTGGGCGAGCCCAACTCCTGCGACTTGTGGGTTCGAGGGGACATTTCCCCCGTTGTCGACGGCAGTGGTGCAATCGGTGATAACAGCTACACATGGGGCTCTGTATACGCCACCAACTACTACGCCGACGACTTCTTCCAGGGCGATCTTAAGGGCGACGTCGACGGTGATGCTGACGGAAACCCGGAGATATCTACGCCATCGAACGCGATTTACATGAACCCCGATAGTGATGCCGTCCTTGGGGATTACCAGTTCACGATCTCGGGTGGCGTCCCGCAAATGCAGACGGCCAACGGAAAATCAATCCGTATCAGAGCAGGCGCCACTGGTGGAACCGACAAGGTCTATGTTGGCGGATCACGGTTTGAACTCGACTTCGATGATGATGATGCTGTCGGTGTTTCCGACTTCGCCGTCGTTGACGGTGGGCCGTACAGCTCTGCGTGGTTGGCGGCGATGGATGACACGTCTCCGGCATCGCTAGCATTCTCCCATGCAGTCGTGAGGTTCGCTGGCAGCCAGACGGGCTGGTTTGCAGGCTTCCAGCTCGATATGTCAGGGTCCGCCGTAGAATTCACCCCACGTTATTACTTCACCAGCATGGAAAAGGCGAAGGCGGATTGGCCCAAGGAAATATGGTGGGGTACGAAGGCGGTCACGTGGTCTGGAATGGGCTCCGACCGATACTGCTTCGGAACGATGTGCCTTGAAGAGATAGCATGCGGAGCCGAGACTTGCACGCTCTTCGACTTCGATGGCGACAGCACTGAAGACGCCGGCGATAAGTGCGCGACGGATGGCCTTGCTGGATGGGACGATGACTGCGACGGAACGGTAGATGCTGGCGGTAGCGGTGGTGAGTACACGATTCAAGTCTGGGCCGAGGAGAACTCGGCGCTCGGGGCTAGCAACACCTACGAGTGGGCCTTTGGTAATGGTGCGAACACGGCGTCAGATGAGGGATTGATAGTTTACGTGCCCTCCGGTTGGACCTGCACGGCTATCGCGATGACGGTCCGGCTGGGCACTAGTAGCACCGCGACTATCGAGTTGGTTATCAACGGAACGCCGCAAGGAGCAAATGCGAACGTTACGGTAACCGCAGGGGTTGGTGGGACGAATGATTCGTTCACTCCGGTTTCGATCAGCAGCGGCGATTACATCAACTTTCGGACTACCTCATCCTCGGGCACCTCTGGCAATAACATCGTGTCGGTCGTGCTGCGGTACGTGGAGACCTAGTCATGACCTGGCATCGTCCGCTACTGCTGATTATGGCGCTCGTCGCGGCTGCCCTCGTGCCAGGCGTAGTGCGCTGGACTATGGGGCATCCTGCGCCGCCCTCGCGGCCGTGGGACGAAGACTACACTGCTGCGACTGAGATCCTCCACGTGCCCCAAGAGCCTGAACTGCACCCCGTATTTCGGGACACTGAGACCGGCGAGGCGGTGGTCCCCGGGCAGGGTCTATGCGGCAACCTACCCTGTGCGGCGTTTCGGAACACAGATGGAAAAATCGACTGCTTCACGGCGGACATCGGCCCCGATTGTGACTGCAATGGAGAACCTGACGATGAAAACGTGGCTTGCGATATTCCTGGTCTGTTTGGCAACTTCCGTCTGTCTGGGTGATCAGCCAGCAGAGGCTGGTTTGGATGACAGAACCCCGTACGCGCTGACACTAAAAGGTGGGGCTGCTCAAACGAGAGCCGAACATGAGGGACAATGCACGCAGAAGCGGCTACTGCATGCCCTCTACCTCGCGGATCGGTACTTCATGCAACGAGTCCCGCAAGCCGCGTTCTACTCTGGCCATCGCCCCGGCGCGGCGAACCTCCGCGAGCACGCAGCGTGGCTCGAGGAGAAAGCGCGGGCGTGGGAGTTCGTCAACGAAACCTTCCAGATCTGCGAGGCGGAACGCTGATGCGCCGCCGGCATCAAATGCGATGGCTGTGGCGAGTGGCGGTAGCGCTCGCTCTCATGGCTGGCGCGACCCTCGGTGCCCGCGGCGAGTTCGATCCCTGCCCTGGTGGCGAACCATGCGACGACCCCGCCGTGCTCGGCAATGAGATCCTCACGGCCAATCCGTCACCGACAGCGACCAGCTACCGTACTCGCAGCGGTGAAGTCGAGATCTGCGTGGAGAGCGAGCCGATCTGCGACGTGTCGGCCGCCATCACAGCGGAGCACTCCGAGTTTCTGATGCTCGCGTGCAACGAACACGGCTGTTCTCCCGGCGAGATCGAGTCGATTGAATTCCGTCCATGGGCCTGCTTCCGGGGAGCGGACGCGGCTAATCCTACGGGGTGTATCCACGAGTGCGAGGGAGGAGCACCAATCCCGTATTCCGAGATAGCGAGGTGCGAATGAGCGAACCGCTGACGATGACCGGAATGGGGCTTGCATTCACGGTGGCAATCGGCGCGATCGAGTTGGCGAAAGGCGCGATGAAACTTGCCGCCAAGCGGTGGGGCAACGGGCGGGAGAATGGCGTGACACCAAGCCGGGAAGTGCTCGGCGCGGTGATGGCGCACGACACCAAGATGGAGAAGGCGACAACTGCGCAGCTGCTTGTGCTGCAGGAGATCCGCGACGACCAGAAGGACGCGACATCGGCGCAGCAGCAGGCGGCGACTCACCTGGCGGTGATGGCGGCGCTGTCGCAGGCAAGGGGAGGAGGCGGCTGATGGCCTACATGATCAAGGACGGCGTGAAGCTGGTTGGCGTGACGACGCAGTGGGGGATAATGGACCGCGAGGTCCGGGCCGTCTACGAAGAGATCGGCAAGGACTGCGTTCTGACCTCGGCTGTGGATGGCAAACACGGACGGAAGTCGCGTCACAAGAGCGGCAACGGCGGCGACTACCGCACCAAGCATCTGACCAGCGCGGAGAAGAGTTTCTTGCTCCGGACACTCCATGAACGGTTGGGTCTGGACTTTGACTTCCTGCTCGAAGCGGAGGGAACAGCAAACGAGCACCTCCACGGTGAGTGGGACCCCAAGTAACCGCGACAGCCGTGACAGGCCTGTCGTGAAAGGAGCGTACGATGTTCAAGACCATCGCAAAGATCAAAGCCACTGCCCTGGCCACCATGGGTGACGGCGATCCGTCGAAGCTCGACGCCCTGGAGATCAAGGAGGAGGCGGTTGCCGACATCAAGGCGATCTTCGACGACGACAGCTTGTCCATGATCGAGCAGTTCCAGAAGGCCTCGGCCGAGCTGTCGGAAGCCTACGTCCAGCTGCGGATCGAGGTGGCGCAGGTCGAGGTGGCACTCAAGTCGGGCTCGATCACTGGCGCGCCGGAGCAGGCGGAAGACTTCGGCAAGCCGACCCAGTAGAAGGAGGCGAGACGGTGGTTACCAAGGTTCAGAATGAAATGCTGGAAGAGCCAATGCCTGGCACCACGAAGGGTGATCTGATCGCCCATGATGGCAGTGTTCACATCCGCAAGCCGATCGGTTCCGATGACAAGGTTCTGACGGCGAAAGCCTCGGCGGCGGGTGGGATCTCGTGGGAGGATCCGCCAGCGGCAGCGGCCGTGGGAGTGGGCTCAGTCATCGCGTTTGCCGGCAGTTCGATTCCGACCGGCTATCTGGCTTGCAACGGAGCCGCCGTCTCGCGCACGACCTACGCCGATCTCTTCGCCGCGATCGGCACGACCTACGGCGTGGGGGACGGGAGTACTACGTTCAACCTGCCGAACCTTGCGGGGCGCACGATAGTCGGCGACTGCGACGCGGCGGGCGAGGAGGTGCTGACGATCAGCGCCGTGGACGATCCCGACGACAACGTCGCGGTCAACTCGAGTGAGCTGACGACAGGCATCAAGGTTCTCTACGAAGCGAGCGGCACGCCCATCACCGGGCTGACCGATGACACGGAGTACTATCTGATCCGTGAAAGCGCGACCGAGTTTGGCCTAGCCCTCGATCGCGAGGACGCGATGGAGGGGACCAAGATCGCAATCAGCGGGACGCCCCCATCGGGCACCCACACGCTGACCTATCAGTTGACCGATCGTAATCGTGGCGACACCGGCGGGGAAGAGGAGCATACGGTTTCGCTGGCTGAGATGCCGGAGCATGATCACAACGCGTTGACGGGCACGACCACGACCGGGGCCGGTTCCAACACGGTTGGTGGATCGACCGAAGCGTTTGAACAGGGCGCGTGGGAGCCCCACCAGAACATGCCGCCCTGGTTGGCACTGCACTGGCTGATCTACTTCGGGACGACGAGCTGATGACCACGCCGCTGAAAAACCGGATGCTGGCTGAACCGATACCGTTGACGGCGAAGGGCGAGGTGGTTGGCCACAACGGCACGGTTCATGTGGCAGTGCCAGTGGGTTCAGATGACACAGTACTGACGGCTGACAGCTCGGAGGTGGGCGGCATGAAGTTCGGGCTGGGAGCCGAGCCGGCGCTGCCGATAGCCTCGGTGTTGCCATTCGCCGGCAGTACGCCCCCCAGCGGATGGTTGCTGTGCAACGGAGCCGCCGTCTCGCGCACGACCTACGCCGATCTCTTCGCCGCGGTTGGCACGACCTACGGCGTGGGGGACGGCTCGACCACGTTCAACCTGCCCGATCTCCGGGGACGGATGGTGCTCGGTGACTGCGATGTCCAGGGATCCGAGCAGTGGAACGTCATCCTGGTCTACGAAAGCACCGACACCTTGAGGATCCAGACGCCTGATTACGTCTACCCTGCGCGGGGAACCAAGGTGCGCTATCTCGCTGATGGTGGACCGGCGATCGGCGGGCTGGTAAGCAATGCCGAGTATTACCTGGGGACGGTAGCCCCTGCGTCCCATGTCGCCTACGTCAAGCTGGCTGAAACTAGGGATGAGGCGATGGAGGGGGACTACATCGACCTGACTGGGGAGTTGCCGGCGGGCACCCACACGCTGACCTACTGGCTCACGGACCGGCAGCTTGGTGATCGCGCGGGAGAGGAAGGACACACTCTCGCCCAAGACGAGAACGCGAAGCACAACCATGCCGCCCGCAACGCGATCGACTTCGACGGCAACGCTGGCGGATCGACCGCCAGCTCGGACACGGAGGCCGCGGAGTACGGGGGCTGGACCGAGCACCCCAACCTGCTCCCGTTCGGGGTCTGCCACTGGATGATCTTCTCCAACGTGGCCTGAGGCTCTGAGAGCCCCCGTAGTCGATTCGCGGGCTCGGAGTGGCGGGGGGTCGAAAAGCGTGGACGGCGCAGCGAGACGCTGGCGAGTCCAGCCATGGGCACCCTGGGGCTGGAAAAGGCTGGAGGCCGTGGTACACTCTCCCTGGTCATTGCTTTCTCATGGCGGCAGGGCCGACGGAACGAGCGATACGCGACCCTGCCGCCGAATATCCCCCGTCGAGACTCCCGCAAGACCAGCCCCCTGCCGGTAAATCCTAGGGCCACAACGGGATAAACGAATTCGGCAGTCGCGGGAAATTTCCGGACACAACCGGGTTGCAATCCAGACAGAGACGCGATATCATTCCGGCATCATGAATGAACCAATGAAGACTTACCCGCTGCGCCTCGCTGTTCCGCTGTACGAGCGGATAGCACGATGCGCGAAATATCACGAACGGAGTGTCGCTGGAGAGATCCGGACGGCACTCCAGAACCACGCGGTCCAAACCGCGAAGGAGATGAAGCGCAATGACCGAAGCGAGAGTGACGATGGAGGAGGAACCGCAGCAGCCTGACCGCGATGCCTTGGCGATCATAGCCGAGGAGGACATGGTTGTTTCGGCAAAACTCGCACGCCGCGAACGATCGATGCTGGAGCGGCTGCAGGACATCGAGGAAGCCGCCGTCGTCTGGGAACGCAGGGTGCAGGCAATCGAGTCGTGCCGCGCTGCCTCTCTCAGGGCCACGCTCCCGCGGCACTGGGTGGCCTATCGAGACAAGGAGGGTGTGGTCAGCTGCACACCGTCCTACCCGGCGTGCCAGCAGATCGCCGAATACTACGGTATTGATGTCTTCAACATCCGCCCGCGCAAGGACGGGTTGTTCACGCCGCTGGTCGAGAAGGTCGAGCGGACGAAAGCCGACGGCACGGTGTTTCAGGTGACGATTCTTCGGGCAGCCTGCGACGTGGAATGCCGATTCAACGGCCACAATCTGGTCGATGTGGAGAGTTCGGTCGAGGTCGGGGCAGACTTCACCGGGTCTGGACACCTGGAGGATGCGCGGAAATCGCTCTACACCGCCGTGATCAGCCGCGCGATCCGACAGGTGACAGGGACAGCGCGGATACCCGCGGCCGAGCTTGACCGACTCTGGAGCACCGAGAACAAGGGCAAGAGCACTGAGCAGTGCGTCAAGGGTCGGGGCTTCGGATCCTCCGAGGAACGTCAACAGGGGCAGGTCGCCAGCACGGAAGTGGTCTCGCAGCGAGGCGATCTGCGGGATGCCATCTTGGAGTGCGTGAACGGTGACGAGCAAGCAGCCAAGGTGCTGACCAAGAAGGTCACCGGCAACCCGCCCAAGTTCGACGGCTACGATGATGCCATCAAGATCAAGTTCGACTGGCAGCTGGAGAACGCCTGGAAGAAGCTCCGCGGGATGCCCGAGTTCAAGGGGCAAGGGGGGGCTGACGGTGGAAACTGATTACATCGGCCTCATCAAGGACGTGTGGGAGGAGGATCTGCTACGGGACCAGTGGACTCCGCGCGTCGACCCTCTCGATTATGTCTACGCCAGCCAGCGGCGGTCGTGTGTCCGCCGCATGTGCCTCGACCTGACTCACCCGGGCGACCGGGAGCTGCCCAGCACTGACGCGCTGGAGCGGATGAGGAAGGGCCAGGAACGAGAGGCGATGATCCTGTCGCGACTGCAGCGGCTCGGCCCGATGTGCAAGGTGCCGTTCGAGGTCGTCGGCGGACAGACTCGCTACGAGATCAAGGATCGCGACGGACGCATCCTCGCCGTCGGCAAGAACGACGGACGACTCAAGTTCCGTGACGGCACTTCGCCCATCTTCGAGGTGAAGGCTGGCGTGTCTGTGCAGCGTGTGGAGACCGTTGAGGACTTCGACAACAGCCCCTGGACGAAGCACATGCCCGACCAGCTGCTGTCGTACCTGCTCGGCGAGGGAGAGCCTCTTGGCTTCTTCATTCTCGATCGACCCGGCCTGCCCCACCTCCTGCCGATCAAGCTGGAGGATCACATGGATCGAGCCGAGTCGTTCCTCCGCGATGCCCGTGTCGCGGTGGACCACAGGTTCGACGGCACGCCGCTTCCGGAGTACACCCAGGATGTGTCGGAGTGCCGCATCTGCGATCACTTTGGGAAGAGCTGCACACCGGACCTGTCGTTCGGAGAGGGCGTGCAGATCATCACCGACCAGGTCTTGATCGATGCCGCGAAGGTGTTCGTCGAGACGCACGAAGCGGCGCTAGTAAACGCTCGAGTCAAGAAGAAGCTGGCCGGGGCGTTGCGTGGCTGTGAGTATGCGGTACTCGGAAATGTCGAGGCCACGGGGAAATGGACGGCGTCCACGAAGTACGACGTGCCCGTGGAGATCAAGAATCAGTACAAGGTCCGGAACCCGCAGGGGAAGTTCGGCCTCAAGTACGCAGCGATTCCAGAGTAACTGTGTCAAGGCAAACAATCGTCGTCCCACGTCTACCGGGGTTCAACGAGCTGCTCCGGTGGCGCGGGGCAAAGGGGCGGCGCGGAAAGAAGAAGGGTGCCCAGCAGAACTACTACAACCTAGCCAAGGAGCGATTTGAGGATGAACTGTGCTGGGTATTCATGGCCGCGAAGCTTCAACCTTTCGGCCCAGCCGAGTTCTTCTTCGTCTGGCAGATCCACAAGAACCTCGATCAACGACTCCCGGACCCTGACAACCTGTCGGGCGGGGGCCGCAAGATACTTTTCGATGCGCTGGTCAAGGGCGGCTACATGCCCCACGACCGGTGGTCACAGACCGGAGCCGGTTGGTGCGACCGGTTCGAGCAGATCCCCCTGGACCAAGAGGAAGGGGTGATCATCACTATCACGGAGACAAGCGATGACTGACAAAGACAGTTACTACTGCGATCCGGGGCGTGTACCGCCCCCGCCGGAGATCGAATACCGTAAAGCCGACGACGCGTTTGGTGGGTTGTTCTTTGGCACCTCTCCCGCTGCCGATGCTTTGGCGGACAGCAGCAATCTGATCGATCAGATCAGCGGCGATTTGGTCGATCAACTGTGCAGCCGTATTCACGGGCTCTCGATGGAGCTGCGCCGAATGCGCGTTAGGCAGGCCACCATGGAAAAGTTCGCGACGAATGTGGCCGCGCGGCAGGAAGAATACGATCGTGCCCTCCGCAAAGGGGAGGCCGACGGGAAGCTGATCGAGCTGTACGGTCCGCGTTCCAATCAACTGATGCTCACGCTCACCAAGCTGTCGCCGAGGCTACGTCAGCTCCTGTGCGCGTGGTCAGAGAAAGCGAGCGACAAGCTTTCCTTTTCGGACTGGCTTCGATCGGAAGGAAAGTGGCGGCAATCCAGCAGGGAACTCGTGAATGCTATGGGCCGACTCGCCACCTGCTACATCGAGGATGTCAAAGCAGAGCCTATCCTGGAGGGTTTGAACGATGACGATACCTCGCAATGCCCGCAGGCGGAAGATGAAGGCCGCGACCAAGTCGGAGCTGTCGAAGGAGCTGGTGGCAGCGAAGACGGCGTATCGGATCGAACGGGACAGCCGACAGCTGCTGGCGCAGCTGGTGGTGGAGATGATGAGCATCCTTCACGAGACTTACGGCCGGGACAGTGTGACGATGAGCCTACTACCGGAGGAGACGAAGCGGGCTCATGACGAGATCGCCCCGCACATCAAGTTCGACACCATTCACGATGATCGCCTGATCGTCAACTGGGAATGAGCGTAGAGCAATGACCACTCTATCCAACGCACAACGGCGGCGGCGGCTCCAGGCAGAGCTGCCGCTCGCCCGCTCTTCCGACCCTCGCACCTCGAAGCAGGGCGAGGAGTACATCACAGACAGCGGCAAGCGGCTGACGCATAAACAGCGGCTGCTTGCCGCCATCGAACTCTACCCCGGGAAGACGGCGCGCGAGTACGGCCAGTTGCTCGGCATCGACGGGGCCTGGAAGTGGGTCTCCGAGTTGGAGGCCACCGGTTCTGTTGCCGAGCTGGATGTTGTGCAGTGCTCTATCACCAACCGCCCCGCGCGGACTTGGAGGGTGACCGGCCGTGGAGACTGTGGCACTACCGACTGACGTTCAGCTTGAACGCTCATTGCTCGGCGCAATCCTCACGGACCCAAACAACCTGTATGACGCGACCGAGTTCCTCGCTACTACTGACTTCTTCCACCCTGTGGATCAATTGATCTGGCAGGCCGTTCTACATCTGGACGAACGATCCCAGGCGATCGATATCGTGTCCGTCTCGCACCACCTGGAAAGAGACGGCGACCTCGAAAAAGCTGGCGGTCGAGCGTTCATTGGCTCACTTCTCGATGGCGTAGCGCGTAGCGCGAACGTCCGGTCCTACGCCCGCGCCATCCGCGAGCTTTCGGTCCGCCGGCAGATCATTGCCGCCGCCGAAGACATGCGGGAGCGCGCCGTCCAGGGGGGAGCAGATACCGACGACCTCCTGGAGGCCGCTGACGAGCAGCTGCTCTCTCTCTCCCGGTCTCAAGGAGAGGGGGTGTCCGAAACAGCTGCCGAGGTCGCCGATCGCTACATGGGCGAGCTGTACGCCCGCAGGAAGGCTGGCGGAAGCTTGGTCGGCATCACCTCTGGATTCGACGCGCTCGACCGGATCACCGGCGGTTTTCGCCCCGGCGAATTCGTTGTTCTCGGCGGCCGCCCCTCGATGGGCAAGACGCTGCTGGCTGGCTGCATG
>Ga0209345_10006984_pt1 | contig 10094 bp, 9 predicted proteins | sample Cruoilmetagenom7_FD_187294 | JGI IMG/M metagenome (GOLD analysis project Ga0209345, IMG submission 187294) | Oil polluted marine microbial communities from Coal Oil Point, Santa Barbara, California, USA - Sample 7 (SPAdes) (version 2) | ecosystem: Environmental > Aquatic > Marine > Oil seeps ... | reverse complement strand
TTTGTAATTATATCAGTTTGTTATCTCTTTCTAATATACTACAAAAAGAAAAAAATGCCACTGCAAAATGCGCTTTTTTTATTTATTCCGGATAGTTATATCCGTGGATGGACACTATCTAGACAAGAATACTTTTTTTAATTTATCCATAGAAAGATCTTCAATCCTGTAATCCTGGCTGCCTGAAAAGGAAAGTTGCATAACGTGTTGAGTGTTTTCTCGGGATATCAGTTGTACAACCATCATATACTGCATAAAACCAGTTATTACATCTCGCCTGTGTAATAGTCTGCACTATCCATATCTGACCTTTTAGATCCAGATCATAGGAAATGGAAATGGGGGATAACCTTAAATATTCAAACAACTCAAGTTTCCAGCTGGTAATCTCATTCCTTTGCCTCCCTCTTCCTCCTCGGGAAAGTTTTTTTGAGCGAGCCCTTGTGTTGTCAGTGCTTAACGTTGAGACACTGTGATTTAATAAGGTTCTAATCCCAGTCTAATTCAATACTAACAATCATGAACCAAAATTCTAATTTTTAGAAGTACCCTTAATTATAGCCTTTGGCCACAGAAGTATTGAAGGCAGCTTAGCCCTTCCTGTCTTTTTTATTGACAAGAAGAAGAGAGAGATATGGGGGAACCGCATCGGGACGCTGTTTCAGATCATGAACAATCTCTTCGTCTTTTAGCCCGCATTGAGATATGAGGGTAGCCTTTCCTTTCAAATCAAGATGATCAAGAGTATCCATAATCTCTTTATAATTTCGGTATACCTTCAGGATTACGATATTGTCCGTGTGGTTAATTACCTGCTTCAGATTTTCCGCTCCTAGGGCGCCTGAAATCACGGTAAATGATTCTTCAGCCTCGGCCAGGATATGTCCGGCAGCGGCGGCTCCAGCCTGAAAAGAGGTAATTCCAGGAACAATCTTTACTGCTATATCAGGCCCCATTTCCTTTATTGTTCGCATAAGATAGCCAAATGTGCTGTAGGTCATGGGGTCTCCAAGGGTGAGAAAAGCCACCTCCTGACCTTTTTTGAGGGCATCAATCACCTGTTGAGCGTTTTTTTTCCAGGCAGAGACAAGCTGTTTTTTTTCAAGCGTCATTGGAAAACCGAGGAGCACGACAGGAACATCTTTTTTCAGATGTTGTGATGCGATGTTGACGGCGAGAGAATGTTCGTTTTTAGTGGATGAAGCAGCAAAGACTACATCAACATGACTTAATATTTTAACGGCTTTAAGGGTAAGAAGTCCGGGATCTCCAGGACCTACTCCAATGCCGTACAGGGTTCCGATCTTCATTTTACACATACTCCTATATAGGCTTCAAGATAGCTTTTTTGATTATTTGTTATTTTCTGGATGTCCTGTTTAAAAGATCTTTTCCGGATACAGAAAAGCAGCCAGCTGCTCTACTGCTTTTACTGAACGGGGTCCGGGTCTTGAAAATATCTGCTCATCAACCATCATCATTTTTTTATCCAGGACTGCGTGTAAAGCATAAAAATGGGGTCTTTTGGAAGGATGAGAAGGGTTTTTATTCATGGGACCGCGTTGTATGATATAAACATCAGGATCACGTTTTATCAGAGCCTCCATTCCGATCCTCACCAGCTTTTTATGACTTTCAATACAATTGATTCCACCTGCCCTTTTGATTATGTCATTAACAATAGATCCCCTGCCAGCGGCCAGCAGATTAGGATAGCGGACCTCAAAAAAAACCTTTGGACGGATAGTAATCTCCCCAAGGTTATGTTCGATCTTTTGGAGCCTCGATTGCATTGAACTTATAAGCTTGTTTGCGCCAGATTTCTCATCTGTCAAAATACCCAGTCTTTTGACTATTGAAAAGAGCTCTTCAAAGTTTGAGGGGTGAAAAACCACCACATTAAGCCCCTCTTTTCTGAGCTGTTCCACTATAAGCATGGCCTCCCGTCTGCCAGCGGACTGAACAACAAGATCAGGTTTCAGGCCCAGGATTAATTCAATATTAGGCCGCATATGTGTACCGATGCTCGGTTTTGTCAGGATGGAAGGTGGCAGAAAATCTGCCTTGGTTCTTCCTGTCAGCCTGTCCTCAAGCCCCATGGCCGCTAATATCTCATTATAAGCACCATAAAGGGCAATGATCCGGCGGGCAGGGTAAGACAATGAGACCTCTTTGCCCTGGTCGTCAACGACCTGGATGCACGGTGTTTGGGATATTGCCTTGCCGCTCGGAGCCATGATCAAAAGGCCGATGCTCACGAGCATGACCAGGAACAAAATGGGCCTGTGGACTTCCTGTGACCGGATGCTGCGATACTCTGACATCTGTTTCATAGATCTTTGAAAGATCTTTATCATTGAAGGTCTTTTCAGTTGGGCCATCCAAAACAATCCTTCCCTTTTTTAAAAAAATGAGTCTGCTGCAATAGAGAGCCGCAAGGTTCAGGTCATGCATTGCACACAGAAGCGTTGTTCCTGTTGAGTTCTTCCTTCTAAAAAGATCAAATACATCTATTTTTCTTGCCACATCCAGGCAGGAAGTGGCCTCATCAAGCAACAGGATTTCCGATTCCTGGGCCAGTGCCCTTGCAATAATCACCCTCTGTGCCTCTCCACCCGAAACCTCCGTGATTATCCTGTGTGCCAGGTGAATGGTTCCCGTTTGCTCCATGGCATGAAGGGCACTATCCATATCCTGCATTGAATATCCACCGAAACGGGAAAGAAAAGGGTAGCGTCCCATAAGCACAATGGAAAGACATTTAAATGGAAAAAACAGCTCTGATTTCTGGGGAACCGAAGCCATCAGCCTTGCCCGAAATCGAGCTGTAGTCTCAGCGATTTCTTTTCCTTTTATCCGTATACTTCCCGATCTGTATGGCAAAATCCCGGCAATTGCTAGAAGCAATGTGGATTTACCACTCCCATTGGGGCCTAATATCCCGGCCAGTTCTTCAGGTTCCAGGTGAAGGTTGATATCTTTCAGCGCATCTTTTTTGCTGTAACCGCAGAATAATGAGTTTATTTCAATCATGATTCTATAGCCCGGTTCGGTTTCTGCCGGTTTTGACCAGGATAAGGCAAAAAAATGGCCCCCCCATAATTGCGGTGACAACCCCTACTGGCAATTCTTCACCTTCGGGCAGCAGGGTTCGAGCCAGGACATCAGACCAGAGAAGCGCGATACCTCCAAGAAGCCCCGACAAAACAAGCAGCTTTCTGTGCTCCGCCCCCATGGTCATTCGTATCAGGTGCGGCATTACAAGACCGATAAAGCCTATCACCCCGGAAACAGATACCGCGGCTGCGGTTAGAATACTGGCGCCAATCATAAGCCGAAGTCTGACTTTTTCCGTTCGAACCCCCATCTGCCTTGCCTGGGTATCACCCATGGAAAGGATATCAAGTTCCCTGGAATAAATCCAGATCACAAGCAAACCAGCAATCATATAAGGAAGCGCAAAGACAAAGTGATTCCAGCCTCTTCCCTGAAAACTGCCCATAACCCAGAAGACAATGCTTGCCACTGATTCCTCATCCAGTGATTTAATAAGCGATATCAAGGCGGAGAGAAAAGTGGCTACCACAATACCTGCCAGAACCATGGTTTCGCGCCTCAGTTGTCCGCTTATTTGGCCCAGTGAGATGACCGCAAAAAGGGCAGCCATGGCTCCTGCAAGGGAAGCTATGGGAATGAGACCAAAACCCAGAAACTGTTTGGATCCAAAGCCGAAAAAAAGGGCAAGGGATGCGCCGAACGCTGCCCCTGTTGAAACCCCGATGGTAAACGGATCAGCCAGGGGGTTTCTCAAGATACCCTGGAATACCGTGCCTGCAACAGCAAGGGCGATTCCGACCAGCATGGAAAGGCAGATGCGACTAAGGCGGATGTTAACAACCACCATTTTCCATGTGGGATCAAGGGTTGAATCAGCTTTAAGCCCGGCAGCATCTAGAATGGATTTCCCCACTATTTCTGCAGGAATTTCCAGACGACCAAATAGACAGCCCAAATAGATTGACAGAATCGATCCCAGAACAAGCAAAGCCAGCAGATAATTAAATCTTCTGCCGGCTCGCGCTTCCAACTGAAAGATCTTGTCACGTCCAGGATCAATAATATCCATATTTCTTAAACGATTTAAACACACTGCCTTCTACCCCATCCTTTTTAAGGGAAAAAGACGGTTTGGAGTGAAGGCTATTATATTTTTAATTATTTTAAAGTGATACCATTATCACGAGCAGCATCCCTGATATGATCGACAAAGATTTGCGCAAACCTGTCATTAGAACCGAGACCTTTCAGCACCGTTGTTACCTTGCACCCCTTTTTTGTAAGAATACTCTTCCAGGAATCTTCTTCATCGCTTGCCATATCATTGATTGCATGGTCGCCGGCGACAATCATAAAGGGCTTTAACACAATATTGCCGGAATCATGATGGGACAGATACCGCGCCACATCTTCAATTCCCGGAAAACCTTCCACAGAACCTATGTAGGTTACTACATCGGGATAGAGTTCACACATCCTTTTGGCAGCTTCCATGTAAATTCCGGCTGACCAGTGTTCATTTCCATGGCCCATATATACCAGCTTTGCCTTATTCTTTTTGGCCAATTTAACATCACCTGCAAGGGTTTTAAGGGCCTTTTCCATGTCATCATGATAATCGTATTTATCGCCGGGGCCTCCAAGAGCAGGTCTTCCCATGACGACCTTATCAAAAGGCCTCCATTTTTCCTTGGTAGTCTTTATTGAGGCAAGGGCATTTACATATGAACTCAGATCCTGGGCCTGTTCCATAAAAAACATATGCGTGGGCTGGACTATAATGTTCCGGTAATCATCTTCCTTTAAATTCCCAATAGTGGCAATGATATTCTTTACGTAAAGGATCTCTTTGGGGATTCCTTTTCCAATCCATTTTTTTGCATCAGCCTGCCGTTCTTTCCACACCGACCGGATAATATTGGATGTGAAAGTTATTTTGACAGGGATCTCTGGGAAAGCCTTTTTGATTTCATCCTGAATATTGGTAATGGATTCTATGGCCGATGGCTCCGTGGTGCCGAAACAGGCCAGGACAATGGCTACCTTGCCCTGTTCGGCTCTGACTACCCCGTGTCCCGAGGCCAGAGTTATCGAACAAAAAGAGATGGACAGAAAAAAAACAAAAATAGATATAAACATACTTTGAGACATAACAAGACCTTTGTTCATTACTATATTCTCCTTTAAGGCCACCTCTAAAAATTGCCTTTTGGCCCGATGTCGGCGTTATGCTCAAGTTTTAATCCTCGAAAGACTTAATATATTCCTGCTGTTAAAATTTTTGCAGGCCTTGACCTCGAACCAAAATTCTAATTTTTAGAAGTACCCTTAATTAATTTGCATCGTGCATCAGGGTTCGCTCAAAAATAAAAAACCAGAATATCTCAAAATTTTCAAGTTTATCCACATAGCCGAAGCTCACGGCCTGTAAGGATAACTTCAGACTGATCTTTAACCATGGCAATCAGGCATATAATCTCCTGCATGCCTTTTGTCGTTAAGAACCACCAAGCGTCCATAATATCAAAATGGCTCGATCCGGATAAAACTATTTCCACCCTATTAGCTTTGATTGTTAATTTTCTTACAGCCTCATCTACATCAAAACTATCCTGATCATCTACTCCCGTAATATAGACAATGGCTCCAGTTTTCATCTCTAATAGCCTCCTTATTAAATGCTTAAACATTTTTTGATCTGATAGCCCCAGGTAAAAAAAAAACCTCGAATCGATATAATCAATCCGGGGATTCCCTTTTTTACCCTCAAGATCTTCAGGCTGCCTCCTGTCCGCGAAGGCTGCGCCTATATTATTCAGGCAGGTCTTCTGACTCTTGGATTATTCTACTTGCCCCGTTGAATAGAATTTCTTTTGAAAATATTCAACTGGAGCTTGCCGCGCCTTCCCATCTGTATTTAAAACAGACAGTGGCAAAATGCGGTGTTCGTCTCCAATCACAGCGGCGGGCCCATCCTCGAATTTCACGAGGTTCCCTATTAAGCTCTTTAAAAGCACCTGAACAGCTCTTTAATAGCTTAAACAAAAAAGAATAAAAGTCAATAAAGAAAACTGGGTACTGGAATTCCGATATAAGGATTAAAAAAAATGATTTTATTCCTCTTTCTCGCATTACAACGAAAAGGTGTCTGAGAGTCCATGAGAGGCACGAGTGTCCACAATCAGGAGAAGACACACGGGGGAGCATGTAAAACCCTATAGAAACCCCTGCAAGGCTACCAAATTTTGAGGCATAACTACCTAATATTATTATATGAATAGCCGCATCCCAACTCGACATCCGCCCGTTTTAATACTTAATCTTCGGGCATGACCAGCCGGGATCAATTGCAAGAAACTCTCTGTAACCGCCTATTCTAGCACATTGCCGAACGCGATGATGCCACAGGGTTGCAGACCACCTCTTCCATCGCCGTGAGATGAACGTGGTTTACGCCATGGATGAGGCAACCTTATTTGATTCCTTCTTCAATTATCTACAGGAGATCAAAGTCTTTCCTCACCTGGAACAGGTTGATCCACAAAAACAACAAAGAAAAAATGTTCCCTTCTTCCAGATTGTGCTTGTCTTTTTGATGAAGGTTGTCGGTTCCATATAAAACCATAGATAAAGGGTACTTCTAAAAATTAGAATTTTGGTTTGAGGTCAAGGCATGCGAAAATTTTAACCGCAGGAATACATAGAAGTATTTCGAGGATTAAAACTTGAGCATAACGCCAACATCGGGCCAAAAGGCAATTTTTAGAGGTGGCCTTAAATTAGAGATCTATTGTTAACCGATGAACTGCTCATGAGCATGTGCGGTTTCAATGCCCATCAGGTAAAAAATGGCAGTTGCGATCCGTATCAATTCTATCGTATTTTTAAATGATAACAGGAAAAATATTGCAAGGATTCACAGTTGTTCATCGTCAACTAATATATAGGGGTACTTCTAAAAATTAGAATTTTGGTTCGAGGTCAAGGCATGCGAAAATTTTAACCGCAGGAATACATAGAAGTATTTCGGGGATTAAAACTTGAGCATAACGCCAACATCGAGCCAAAAGGCAATTTTCAGAGGTGGCCATAGGTTATAGCATTGGTAAAATTCTCCAGGGAGACCGTAACCTTTGCTGACTATTTTCATGGCGATTTGAGGGGAAGTCATGGATTTACCGGATGGCATGATTGTTATGCACTGATCAAAATCTATTTAGTGAAAATTATTATTTTTTAATAAGGAGGGGAAAAATGAAAAAGATTTTCTTGTTTTTATCTGCCTTGGTGCTATTCTTTGCTTTGTCAGGGGTATCTGGCGCAACTATGTATATTGATACATATGATGCGGGGCATCGTTATATGAGAAGCCATGTATTCTTGCCCGATGATGGTGTTTCATGGACTTTTAATATAACCGATGACGGGTTTGATCCTGTAACACAAGATATTACCTCTGCTGTAATTAAGATGAATTTTTCAGATGATAGTTGGTTCGATTTCTATGAAATTGCGGAACTCAATATCGGGACAAACACCTTCAGGTGGGGTGTCAATACTGGGAATGAATCCATGGCTATTACATCTTTGATTACTTTAAATGATGATGGGATTATTGATTGTATGCTGACGGCTGATGTTGGTGATTTTTATTTTAACACAGCCACCCTGCTTGCTGATGATAGCCCTTCCTCTGATCCTGTTCCAGAGCCTGCCACTATATTGCTGATGGGTACAGGTCTTGTTGGGATAGTGAGATATTGTAACCAGTTTATTAAGGAATAGATCTAAAGGGCATCTTGGAAAATTGCCTTTTCGCCAGATTACGGTGTCGCTGCGAAGATAAAAAATGCTCACATACCCTCTATGTATGCTGTGCTTTTTGATTTTCGCGCTCATTGTCCTCAGACGAAAATTCTAATTTTTCAAGGCATCCTAAAACTACAATCACACCATCTTAGGGACGAGGACAAAATAACTTCCCCATTTGCGCTTCTCATTTTTCAGGCCATCTTTGCCTGATCTGATCGAACAAATCCAACCTAAATCTAAGCGCCAACTTGAGGAAATTATTTTGTCCCCGTCCCTTAATTGAAAAAATGGGAAAAATTTTGCCATTTTCCATCATTCCATTGAAGACTCCGATCCAGTTTTTTAAATAGTGTCTGAACGAAAACCAGGATTTTTTGTCAAGGTCAGGATTTATCAATTCGTACCGCACATGCCTTATATTCTGCGGTTAAAGTAAAGGGATCAAACGCAGGATTTGTCAGCCAGTTGGCACAGGCTTCACGGAAGTGAAATGCCATCCAGACCAGACCAGGCGGTACCTCGTGGGTAATGTTGGCCTTGACCAAAACTTCACCTCGCCGTGAACTGACTTTGATCATTTCGCCCTGCCCGATTCCCATCTTTTTTGCATCGGCAACTGAAATATCGGCTGTCTCCTCTCCCAGGATATCGTTTAACCCCTCACACCGGCCGGTCTGGGTACGAGTATGATAGTGGGTCAATCTACGGCCGGTACTGAGAACAAAAGGATATTTTTTATCCGGAACTTCTGCCGGAGGGGCCAGTCAACTGCTGTAAACAGGCCGCGGCCGCGGGTAAATTGTCCATCCTTGTGCATAAAACTGGTGCCAGAATGATCTTCAGACGGGCAGGGCCACTGGAGCCCGTCTTTTTCAATCCGCCTGTATTTGATACCTAGCAGCGCAGGAGCCAGCGGGGATATTTCATTATCCCAGATTTTTTGACCGCTGTCTGAATCCCAGGAATGCCCCATCCTTTTGGCTATTTGTTTAAAGATCCACCAGTTCGGTTTGGCAAGCCCAGGCGCAGGGCTGGCGGATCTGACCCGGTTAACCCTGCGCTCACTGTTGGTAAAGGTGCCGTTGTTTTCACTCCAGGCCGCAGCTGGAAGCACCACATCAGCAAATCGGGTAGTTTCGGTCATGAAAATATCCTGGCAGACCAGAAATTCCGCCGCGGCCAACTCGTGCTCGACCTTTTTGATATCCGGCTCAGTATTGGCCAGATTTTCGCCAAAGATATAAAAACCTTTTACACTTCCATCCACCAGGCCCTCCATCATCTGGGGAATCATAAGCCCGTTTTTGTCTGGAAGATTTTCAACATTCCAGGCCTGTTCAAATTTGGCCCGTGCTTCAGGGCTGATAACAGGCTGGTACCCTGGAAAGACATTGGGGAGAGCTCTCATATCACAGGCCCCCTGGACATTGTTCTGACCGCGAAGGGGATTTACCCCCCCGCACTCCATGCCCATATTGCCTAAAAGCATTTGCAAATTTGCTGTGGAGACCACATTATTTCGGCCACAGGTATGTTCGGTAATTCCCAGGGTATAGCAAAGCATGACCGGCTTGACGGATGCCAGCATACGAGCGGTTTTAATAATCATCTTCGCGCTGACACCGCAAATTTTGGCGGCCCGCTTGGGCGGATATTCCATTACCTTTTCTTTAAGCTCATCAAAGCCTTCTGTATGCATTTCTACGAATTTTTTATCGTAAAGATCCTCTGTGATCAGCACCTGCATCAGGGCATTGAGAAAGGCAATATCGCTGCCCACCTTAATTGGAACATGCAGATTCGCGAAATCGGCCAGTTTATGCCGCCGTGGATCGACCATGATCAGTTTGGCGCCATTGATGACAGCATTTTTGAGAAAGGTTGCTGCAACAGGATGAGCCTCAGTCATCTTGGATCCGATCACAAAAAACATTTTTGCTCTTGAAAATTCGTTAAAAGAATTGGTCATTGCTCCTGAACCGAATGAATACGCCAGCCCGGCGACAGTAGGAGCGTGTCAGGTGCGAGCGCAGTGATCAATATTATTGGTCTTGAACACTGCCCTGAACAATTTCTGCATCTGGTAGGAATCCTCGTTAATACTTCGGGCGCAACTGACCCCTGCCGTAACGAGTCTGTAGAATAAGTACTTTTTGAAAGGTAGTGATTTCATTTTCCATGTACTTTTCCCAACATTTTGTTTTAATTTAGTTTTACAATCAATA
>Ga0209345_10006983_pt1 | contig 10095 bp, 7 predicted proteins | sample Cruoilmetagenom7_FD_187294 | JGI IMG/M metagenome (GOLD analysis project Ga0209345, IMG submission 187294) | Oil polluted marine microbial communities from Coal Oil Point, Santa Barbara, California, USA - Sample 7 (SPAdes) (version 2) | ecosystem: Environmental > Aquatic > Marine > Oil seeps ... | reverse complement strand
CACAGATTCAGCGCGGGTTAAAGAAGTAGCGAAAGAAACCATCGATACTTTCGGAACTATTGATATTTTAGTCAATAATGCCGGATGGGATGCACTGGGACCTTTTGTCAAAATTGAAGAGAAAATTTGGGATAAAATAATAAATATCAATTTCAAGGGTCCTTTGAACTGTTTTTCTGCTGTTTTACCACAAATGGTAGAAAAAAAGTATGGTAAAATTATCAGTATCGCTTCTGATGCGGGACGGGTAGGATCAACAGGCGAAGCGGTATACTCCGGTTGCAAAGGGGGCATAATTGCTTTTTCCAAAACCATAGCGCGTGAAGTAGCCTACTATGGAATTAATATCAATTGTATTTCTCCGGGCCCCACGGAGACACCGATGTTTAATGAAGGAACAGCCGATAACCCGAAATTGCTGGAAGGTTTGAAAAAGGCAATTCCAATGCGTCGTTTAGGCCAGCCCGAGGATATTGCCGGCGCAGTGGCTTTTTTAGCTTCAGATGAAGCCGGTTATATTACTGGTCAGGTTTTAAGCGTAAGTGGTGGATTAACCATGGTTTAGTTAAAATGAAATAAGATTTTTACGCTCAGATACAAGATGAAATGATATGAGTGAGGGCGTGGCTGTTCAGAAAAACACTAAACATTCAATAACCTTATTAATACGGCACAATACATAAACCATAAAAAAAAGGAGACAATATTATGGATTGGATTAATGGAAAAGACTTTAGAAACGGCAGGACTACGCTTACTACCGATAAAATTGAAAAATTTTCTAAAGAAGGGTTTTGGGTCAATAAAATATTTCCGGATTATGTTGACCATTGGGCACATTGGGATTCAGAACGGCCGGCAATATATTTCGGTGATCAAACCATTACTTATGGCGATTTGAAAAACAATGTGGATTTGACGGCCTTGGCACTTTTAGAACTTGGGTTAAAATCAGGTGATACATTAGCCTGCCAGTTTCCGAACCAGCCTGAGTATCTGTATTTCCAGTACGCCTGCTGGAAAATTGGAGTAGTCTTTGTTCCGGTTCTTCCCGGACTGAGGCACAAGGAACTGGAGTATATGCTTGGCTCCAGCGAAGCCGATGTCTTTGTCGTTGTAGATGAATGGCGGGGATTTAGTTATACGCAACTGGCAAAAGAGGTCGTAGCGAAGCTTTCAAAGGAGGTACGAATTATTGTTGTAGGAAATTCCGTTCCGGCGGACTGTATCGCTTATAACGATATTTTAGAGAAGGGAAAAAAATCGCAGGAGAAGAATCAGGATGATTACTTAATGCAATTTCGCCCTGATCCAAATGATGTTTGTTTAATCGGATTTACATCAGGTACGGAATCTCTGCCAAAGGGTGTACTATCAACCCATAATATTTTTATATCTCAAATGAATCATCATTGCCGGGGTACTATACATCAATATGATGTTGTCTTTGGCCCAAATCCGCTGCCGCATTTATTTGGCGCTCTGAACACTGCCGGTCCTATAATGAAAGGTGCCGCCACGGTGATTGCTGATTTCGACCCGAATCAAGTCTCAGCTATCATAGAAAAATATAAGGCATCTTTTCTAGGTATGGCACCGCCGCATTTCTTATATACTTTCGAAAGTCCTGAATTTCCAAAATTTGATGTTACTACAGTGAGGGCTGCGGGCGTTGCGGCAGCGCCAATTTCTCCAACTTTGCTGAAAAAAATGAAAGATAGCTTTCCGAATATGAAAATAATTCATGGTTGGGGACAGACGGAAAATGGTAACGGTACGGCAACTCATCCGGATGATTCGGAAGAACTCTTACTTGAAACTGATGGGTTTGCCGAATATGGTAACGAGATAAAAGTATGTGATACAGACGGCAATGAGCTTCCTATGGGTGAAGTCGGAGAACTCTGTTATAGAGGTGCTGACCTTACGATAGGTTTCCTTAATGATACCGAACGTACGATGAATGCCCATTTGCCTGATGGTTTTTACAAAACTGGTGATCTGGCATCAACAAGAGTATCCGACGGCAGGCTTTATCAGACACAGCAGGGCCGTGCAAAAGATGTAATATCCCGCGGAGGAGAACAAATATCCGCTAAAGAAGTTGAAGACTTGCTGGTTACCCATCCTAAGATTCTAGATGCTCAAATGGTAGCAATGCCTGACCCGAAATTGCAGGAAAGAGGGTGTATTTTTATAAAATTGAAAGAAGGAGCGTCAGAGTTAACTTTTGATGAAATGAAAGACTACATGCTGGAAAAGAATATTGCCAAATTTAAAATTCCGGAAAGAATGGTGCTTATAGAACAGTTTCCGATGACGCAGACAGGAAAAGTCCAGAAATACCAATTAAGAGATAATATAGCTAAAAAACTTTTAGATGAAAATTTAGTAACAGAGGATGATTATAATACATTTCTTAAAAAGAATTAGGGTTATGACTTCCCTTCCCTCTCAAGGGCATAAGCGCTATCTTAAGAGGGTGTTTGCTAACTACCAGATTATCTGGTGCGAAATCTAACATTATTTGAACCTATACACCGAGGTCCTGTAAAAGCCTCTCAATTCGGGGTAAAGAGGCTTTTACAGGAAAAAGGTTTGGCTCCATTGAGGGTCATTTATTATGACTGATCTTTGACAGTTGATTTTTTATTTCTCTTCAAAATCAGTACGTTACATATACACAAAACCTTCTTGGCACTACCTTTTCCTTTTTTAGCCGATTTTGAACAAATTTTTCTTTAAAAATCAGGTTAACAAAGGTTTCGATCATATGCCACTATGTTTAAAACTTTTTATAACTCACTGATAACAAAGGATCAAGGAATATTTACAGATTCTGTGGCACTACCTTTTCGAGCTCAGGAAATCTCGCATCTAATAATTACAGCTTGTTACATGTAGATAAGCCCCAAAATCGGAGGAAACTGTCAAACTTCAGTATGAGATTTTTCGGTTCAATTATTTTGGCACATAGTAGGTGTTTAAGAAAGTTAATGGATTAACAAAGTAGAAAAGGAGAACTAAATGAAAAAAATTAAATTGGCAGCCGCTTCCGGTTATTGGGGAGAACCTCTTGATCTCCCAAAGGAATTGGCTGAAAGGGAAGATCTGGACTATATTGGTGTTGAGCTGTTGGCGGAAGTCTCGATGGCTATTTTACAAAGATGGAAAAATAAGAACCCTAAAGCTGGTTATGTTCCTGATTTAATCGAAATATTGAAATTGATTTTACCAAATACTGCTAAAAAGGGAACTAAAATCATCACCAACGGCGGTGGTACCAACCCAATGCAAGCGGGCAAGGAAATTAAAAAGCTTATTGAAGACATGAATCTGGGTCCAATGAAAATAGCCGTTATAGAAGGCGAAGATGTCATGGATAAAATCGATAAGCTGTTAGATGATGGGGTGGTCTTGTCAAATCTGGATACCGGTGAAAAGGATATCAGAAAAATAAAGGATGATATCGTTGCGGCACACGCATACATAGGTTCTGAGAAAATAGTGGAAGCGCTAAAACAAGGCGCCGACATAGTCATTGGCGGCCGACTTTCAGATAATGCGCTATACGTGGGACCGATGATGTATGAATTCGGATTCGACTTTGACGATTTAAAAATGATGGGTTCTGCGATAACGATTGGTCATATTGTTGAATGCGGAGAGTGCTCGGTAGGTGGAATGTCCAATTTTTGGGAAAATAATAAAGAACCCTGGAATATGGGAATGCCGATTGCTGAGGTTTCTGAAAATGGCGACGCGATTATCGGTATGACAAGAGACTCCGGCGGACATGTAAGTGAAAATACGATCAGGGAGCATTTGGTTTATGAAGTTCATAATCCAAACGAGTACATTATGCCCGATGGTATAGGTGATTTGACAAAAGCGATGCTTCAACAGGTTGGACCGAACAAGGTAAAAGTTACAAACATGAATGGAAAAGCAAGACCGGAAATGCTTAAAGTTCAAGTCGGATACTATGATTCATGGGTGGCTCAGGCTGAAATACTCATTCCATGGCCGAATGCTCTTACAAAAGTAAAACTCCAGGAAAAAATTATAAGAAAAAGGCTTGAAAAATTCAAGTTAGAACCTTTGGAGATAAATTTTGAATGGGTTGGGCTAAACTCCGCCCATGGCGTAGTTGCACCTATCCCTGAAGATGAGGACACGATAAACGAAATCCTACTAAGAATATCCGCGAAGTTTAAAGATAGAAAAGATGCCGAAACAGCCAGACGACAGTGCCTGATGGGAAGTCTTATTTTTGCGCCTGTGGGTGCGGCATTTGGGGTTCCAACTCCGGTAAGAAGAATTGTAGGATTATGGCCGACTCTTGTACCGAGAGATACTGTTGAACTTAAACTAACGATGTTGGAGGCGAACTAAAAATGGGAAAAAAAATACTAAGAGAGTTAGCCTGGGCAAGATCAGGCGATAAAGGTGATATATCAGATTTAGGAATTATGGCAAAAGATGATAAAATATATGACATCTTGAAAAAAGAAATTACACCGGAAAAATTAAAGGAATTCTATAAAGACAATGTAAAAGGAGAAATAGAAGTATTTCCAATGGACAACCTTAAGGCTATAAAGGTTGTAATGAAACAGGCTCTATCCGGTGGAGCGACTAAATCATTAAGATGGGATATGACTGGGAAAGCGATGGCGACATCGATTTTAAGAATGGAAATTGAAGTCGATTAAATTTATTAAAGATTTTACCTTGCAGATTCATAGTTCTATCTCTTTGGGGGAGGTTGTATTTTCGCCAAAGAGACAGGATTCAAAAATGAATAACCAGGTAAAGGAGGAAGACTTGTCTTGAATGATAATAAAAATTTAATTTTTAAAGTTAAGAAACATATCGCATATCTTACTTTAAATAGGCCTGAAGTAAGAAATGCAATCAATATAGATATGTATAACCGGCTCAATAAGTACTGGTTACGAGTTAATCAAGATGATGATATCCGGGTGCTTGTTGTTACCGGAACCGGCGATAAAGTTTTTTGTGCCGGAATGGACCTTAAAGAGGTTGCAAGGTTAAAAAAGGAAGGAAAAGACGACCTTCTCAAATATGTCGATGATCCCTACATGTTAAATATGCGGTCGATAAAAAAGCCTATCATCGCAGCTATCAATGGAGACACTTTTGCCGGAGGGTTTCTGCTGGCTCTTAATTCGGATATCAGGGTAGCGGCAGAGGGGATTGGCTTTGCCATTACAGAAGCCAGGATGGGAAGAGGTTCTCCCTGGGCAATTCCTCTTTTATGGATGCTTCCTTTAGCTGTTGTTATGGAAATGGCAATGACGGGTAGCCCGGTTACTGCTGAAAGTATGCATCAAATGGGATTTTTAAACCGGTTGGTTCCGCGAGATGATCTGATGCCGACTGCCGTTAAGATTGCAGAACTCATACGAGATAATGCGCCGCTTTCTGTTATGGCTGCTAAAGAATCACTTATTCGAGGAATGGACTTAGGACTTAAAAAAGGGTTTGAAGAGGCCATTGAGATCTTCAAACATGTTTACGCCAGTGAAGATGCCCAGGAAGGGCCAAGGGCATTTTCGGAAAAAAGGAAACCGGTGTGGAAGGGTAGATAAAGTCCTCACTTCAAAACGGACAAATAATTTCGATAATTGTTCGCTTTACAGGAAAGGAGGTGATTGCAGATTTTATTGTTTGCTCTACAGGAAAGGAGGTGATTGCAGCTTTTATTATGATCTTTTAAATACCCAGTCCGCTTGCGGCGGGGAGCTTCATTAAAAAATCATTTAAAATTGTAGGCCTTTTCGGAGAAAATTAGAATAAATTAAACGATGAAACAAAAGGGAGGGTGTAATGAAAGAGATATTTAAGGGTATAGCATTTGTTTTCTTTGTTTTAGCAATCGTAATTGTTATATGTGCTGGGAGCAACGCTTTGGCAGCCTCAAAGAAAAAAGTTTATGAAGTAACATTTATGAGCGTGTATCCTAAACTTCATTCAGCCATGGTAACGACAACTACGTTTTTAGATATGGTGGAAGAAAGCACAAATGGCCGGATTAAGTTTAAACGCTATTACTCAAGCCAGCTTGCACCTGCGCGGCAGGCTTTGGACGCCACCGGCAAAGGAATCGTCGACATACTTTACTCCTATGCTCCTTATTACGCAGGAAAAGTGGCAACCGGTGTTATGGGTTTTCCGGGAGGATGGCCGAATCCTACTTCATGGGTTTACAATTTTCACAATGATCCGGAACTGAGAGAGCTTATCAGTAAACAGTATAGGGAAAGAATAAATGTGGTTTTGCCCTTGATGCACGGTTTGATACCTGCTTCATGTTTTATTATGGTTCCTGGTAAAGAGATACGTAAAATAGAGGATTTCAAGGGCAAAACCCTAAGATCACCCGGCGGCGCTGTTTCGGACGTGCTCAAGGAACTTGGGGCGGCGACGATTACATTGATCGGAGGAGAGTGGTATACAGCGATGCAAAGGGGCACTGTTGATGGTGTAATGGGATATTCATACGCATTGCGTTCATATAAACTGATCGAGGTTGCCGGTTCTATAACCAGGTATCCTATGGTTGAAACTACATGTCCGCAATTGTTTGTTAATGCAGATTTTTGGAAAAATTTACCTGATGATTTAAAAGAAGCTATAATTCAAGTTGATAAGAAATGGTCATGGGAAGTTAATCTGCCAGTAATTACAAAACTTGAGTTAGATGAATGGCAAGCCGCTAAAGACAAAGGGGTTGAAATAATTAGTTTACCGAAAGAAGATGTCGAAAAGATTCATGAGATTGCGTTTAGAACCGGCCGAGAAAATTATTTAAAATTATGTCGCAGCCAGGGTTATGGTGAAGTAGGTCAAAAAATAATGAACAAAATGATTAAGGCCAGAGAAGAATGGCCTGAATTGGAGAAAAAGCTTTTAAAAGAGGGTAAAATTAAAAAAGGTGAATATATGTATCCTTCCAATTAGTGCTGATTGGATGGGAGTCAACCGCTCCCATCCATAATGGAAAGCTGGAAGTAAACAATAAGATTAAACCCTGATTGAGCGAAAGTTGAGGGTGCCCCAGATTCAAGGCGTCCAAGGGTGAAGCCGTAGTAAACTACTGCGAGCCCTTGGCAACGCAGAAGATGGGGTATCATCGGCTTTCCCGAAGGGTAAACAAAATGGAGTGGTTTATTGGCAATTTATATTTCACTGATGCAAGAGTTGTAAACAACCTGCATGTCGCTTAACAAAAACAATAAATTAGGTTTCTTATATAAGTTCTCCATTTTGTTTACGCTCATTTAGGGTTAAAGTTATCAAACGCAAAGCCTATGGGTACCATGACCTGCGCTACTTTACGTTGAAAACCTGCCAGGCTTTCTACAGCTAATATGGCGAAGAACCCAAAAGGAGAAGAACCCAAAATGATTAAAACCTTGACAATTATTGATGAGGTATTCCCAAAAGTCTTAAAAACCTTGGCTTTTATCGGGGGTCTTTCGGTTATTGTTATGATGGTTGCAATTTTGCGAGAGGTAGCCGGAAGATACTTTTTTAACGCACCAAGCTCATGGTCCATCGAAATCACCGAACATTTACTGGTTTCTTTTGCTTTTCTTGGCGGGCCGTATGTTTTTTTAATGAACGCTCATGTCAGAGCCGATGTTTTCTATCGAAACTTCAGCGGCAAAATGAAACACGTTATTGATTTATTAATTTATTTATTAAGTTTGATTTATCTCGTTGTTTTGACTTGGCGTTGTTCTATATACAGCTATGAGATATTCACCATTTGGGCAAGATCTTCAGGTGGCGCTATGTTGCCGCTTTTTCCCGCTCAGATCACAGTAACTATTGGAGGAGCACTTTCTTGCATAGAATGTTTGCGCAAGATGGCTCATTCAATTCTATCTATTGCCGGAAAGGAGATATAGCCATGGAATGGTGGACTTTAGGTATAATTATATTTTTAGCACTGGTATTATTAATTTTTATCGGAGTTCCGATAGCCTTTAGCCTGGGTATTATGAGTGCTTTTTATGCTTTGTTATTCTGGCCACAAGGACTGAATATATTTGCATTTACAAGTTATGGGAAGATGTACAGTTTTATGCTTGTTGCCGTTCCTTTATTTATCTTCATGGCCGAAATGATTGTAGTATCAGGCAGCAGTTCCGAGGCATATGATGCAGTGCATAAATGGATGGGGCCGTTACCGGGCGGACTTGCAGTATCAAGCCTGGTGGCAACCGGAGTATTTGCGGCTTGTTGCGGGGCTGCAGCCGGGGCAATTGCCTCTATCGGACGTGTAAGTATTCCAGAAATGCTGAAAAGGGGGTATGACAGACGCCTGGCGGTAGGCAGCGTTGCCGCAGGTGCAACGGTGGCCGAACTGATCCCGCCAAGTATTTTTATGATTTTGATCGGGGTCATCACAGAAACTTCAATTGGCAAACTTTTTATAGGCGGGGTTATTCCCGGTATTCTGCAAATATCTTTATTTATAATTTATATTGTAATCAGGAGCAAACTCAACCCTTCCTATGGCCCAGCGGCAGTATCTGTTAGATGGAAAGAAAGATGGAGTTCTCTTTATAAGGTTATACCCCTTCTTTTTTTAGCCATACTTGTTTTTGGTACTCTCTACTCAGGCATGGTTACCCCAACCGAAGTGGCTGCTATTGGAGCCTTTGGCTCAATACTTATAGCCGCAATTTGTTCGAAGATAACATGGGAAAAATTTCAGATTGCAATATTAAACACAGTAAGAATCACCTGTTTTGTTTTATGGATACTGTTTGCGGCTGCAATTTTTTCACAGATGATCACAAGGATAGGGATTCCCCAGGGACTTTGTGAATGGATAATAAGTCTTTCTGTAAATAAATATGTAATTCTTCTAATTATCAATATAGTGCTGTTAATGTTAGGCTGTTTTATTGATCCAGCCGGCATTATTATGATCACAATTCCTATTTTCGTGCCTATAATGGAAAGCTTAGGTTTCAGCCTTGTGTGGTTTGGTGTAATTTTTGTGATAAATATGGAAATTGCACTTTTAACGCCGCCCCTTGGATTAAATCTTTATGTCGTTAAAGCTGTTTTATTTGCAGAAGCGGGGTCGGATATTCCTATCACGGAGATTGTGCGTGCTGTTACGCCATTCTTGCTTCTTGGTATTTTGCTAATCGTAATTCTTACGGTTTTCCCAGAGTTGGTTACATGGTTGCCTGAAACAATGATAAAGTAATTAAAAAGTTATTTCGCAAAAAGGCGGTATTCAAAAGCAAAGTAAAAAGTTCCAAATTTATGGCGCGCAAATCCTTAGAAATACGGAAATCAGCACGCTTTCGAAGGGGCGTACTTATGGTATGCTGCAGTAACGTGGGATGCAACACAACGCAGAAGTTAGGCTTTCATATAACAAATAACCTTTTAATTTGATTGACAAGCTATTTTCGTTTGAAGTGCCGCAGGACGGAATACTTAGTATTTTACGAGGCCGTCAAATTTAAGATCATTAACGGAGGGTAATTATGCATAGATCTAACGAGTTGCTGGTAACGGATATTCCTAGAAGAAATATGTATTCATTTCCTAATAAAACAGCGGTCGTTTTTAAAGATCGAAGAATTACACACCTTGGATTTTTTGAAAGGACCAACAGAATAGCAAATGTTCTAATCGAATTGGGTATAAAAAAAAAAGAGGTTTGTGCTCTGCTTTCTATGAACAGCAGTGAATGCCTGGAATGTTATTATGCAGTACCAAAAGCGGGCGGTATATATCTTCCGCTTAATTATCGCCTGACTGCAAGGGAACTGTTGTACATTATAGATGATTCTTCGGCAAAAATACTCATTTACGAAGAAAGATTTCAAGATATTATTGAAGAGATAAAATTGAAAAGCAAGGTAAGAGAATTCATTGTGTTGCGCCCATCTATACCACAACAGATGGAATATGAACAACTGCTTGCTCAATCATCTAAAGAAGAGCCTGAAATAGCTCGGAGTCAACTTATATCAGAAGATGAATTATGTTTGATGTATACCAGCGGGACTACAGGATTTCCGAAAGGAGCTGTTT
>Ga0209345_10006982_pt1 | contig 10096 bp, 9 predicted proteins | sample Cruoilmetagenom7_FD_187294 | JGI IMG/M metagenome (GOLD analysis project Ga0209345, IMG submission 187294) | Oil polluted marine microbial communities from Coal Oil Point, Santa Barbara, California, USA - Sample 7 (SPAdes) (version 2) | ecosystem: Environmental > Aquatic > Marine > Oil seeps ... | reverse complement strand
CTGAAGGCACGCTGTGACGCCGACCCGTCAATTACCGTTCGCCCGGTAAATCTTTCACATTTTGAAGATGATATCGCCTTGTTGATTGATATTTTCAACGATGCGTGGTCGCAAAATTGGGGGTTTATTCCTCTGACGGACGCGGAAGTTGCGCATATGGCATCGTCTATGCGGCCTGTGTTGCGATCTGATGGGCTTTGGATTGCCTCGATTGATGGGGAGCCTGTGTCGTTTACGCTGATGCTGCCGAATTTGAATGAAGCGATATATGATTTGAATGGGCGTCTATTGCCGTTTGGATGGGCGAAACTTCTTTACCGGCTAAAGTTATCTAAGTTGCGCACGGGGCGCATTCCATTGGCGGGCACCAAGACGCGTGTTCACAAGACGCGCCGCGGCCTTACGGCGACGGTTGGTGCATGGGATGCTTGTCTGAGAGCCCAGCATGCGCGGGGTATTCGCGAGGTGGAGTTCTCATGGGTGCTAGAAACAAACCGCGATTTACTGGGGCTTGCTGATATCTACCAGTGCGAGCGCTACAAGACGTACCGTATATATGAGAAGGCGCTTTAGCATTGGATAAGGCGGACCCCCAATTGGTGACAGCGCTTGTTCTAGCGGGGGCGCGGCAGGGCGGTGATGCGCTGGCGTTAGCGCATGGCGTGCAAACCAAGGCGGAGATTGAAGTGCATGGTCGCGTTATGTTGGGCTATGTGCTGCGTGCGTTGCGTTCCAGTGGGCTGGTGAGGGAATTAGCGGTGAGCGGCATGGCGCCCGATGTTTTGCTATGCGAAACAGAACAATGGCCTGCGATGAAAACCTTAGAGGGGCAGTCTGGCCCGGCGGCGAGCGTCGCATACGCGGTTGAGCAGGGACGGCTTGCGTACCCCATATTGGTGACGACGTGTGATCATGTGCTTTTGTCCCATGACATCGTCAGCAGTTTTGTTGAGCGCGCGATGGCGCAGGACTGTGATATCGCTGTGGGCATGGCGGCGCGTGATGTGATTGAGGCGGAATATCCTGATGTGGCGCGCACCTACACCAAGTTGCGCGATGGTGATTATTCAGCCTGTAATTTGTTCCTACTTAAAACACCTGAATGCTTGAACATGATCCGGTTTTGGCAGCAGGCTGAGGTAGACCGGAAAAAGCCTTGGCGCATTGCGGCGCGCTTTGGCGTTTTCTCTGCGTTGCGTGTTTGGTTGAAGCGGGTGGGATTGCAGGAGACATTTGCTGTTGTGTCGCGGCGCATGAATTGTGTGATTGCACCAATCTTGCTGCCCTTTGCCGATGCCGCTGTTGATGTCGATAAGCCGTCTGATCTCGAGCTTGTCGGCCGTGTTCTTGCGAAGAGACAGGCATGAGCGAGCCTATCATCCAGCCACCCCAAAATGTGGGGCAACGCATTGCCAAGAATATGGGCATGTTATTTGGCGGGAAAGCAGCTGCCGGCGTGTTGAGTATTTTCGTGCTGATCATTTCAGCGCGATCACTCTCGATTGATGGGTTAGGCAGTCTGTTGATGCTGCATGCTTATGTGATGCTGGTGACGGGTATTGCGTCGTTCAAATCATGGCAGGCGATTATACAATACGGTGCTGAACCCTATCAGGTTGGAGATACCGACAAGTTGCATCGCTTAATGCGGTTCACGATCTTTCTGGATGGTGTTGCGGCGATCGCAGCGACCATTGTGAGCATGGTTATTTTTCCATTCGTTATGCCCTTGATGGGCCTCTCCTCTGAGTATCTGATACCGGGGCTTATCTATTGCGGACTATCGGCGATCAATCTCCGGTCGTCTCCTTTGGGTGTTTTGCGGTTGGTTGACCGGTTTGATTTGATTAGCTTGCATAGCCTGATCGTTCCGGTGGTTCGATTACTAGGTGTCTTGGTCTGCTGGTATCTGGAAATGGGACTGATTTGGTTTATTGGCGTGTGGTTTGTTGCAAGTGCCGCGTCTTATCTTTTGATGCCGTTATTAGGTTTGAGGGAATTGGCGCGGCGGGGATTGCTGAAAGGTTTGTTCAGCGAGGGCTTTACGCTGAAGGCTCCGCAGCCGGGCGTTTGGCGCTTTGTGTGGATATCCAATCTTGATGCGACGATTAGCTTGGCAGATACGCACATCGCAACCCTACTTTCTGGTGGCTTGCTTGGCCCTGCGTTCGCAGCCGTTTTCAAGATTGCGCGGGATATATCTGATGTTCTGGCGAAGTCCGCGCGCTTGTTAGATAAGGCGATGTATCCAGAGTTGGTGCGGATTATTCTGGCGGGAGAGGCATCTCGTGCGCTGAGGCTGATTATTCGTACAAGTGCGCTGATGCTGGGCGTTGGCGTTATGTTTGCTGTGGTTGTCTATGTGTTTGGCACGGGTGTGTTCACGACTGCGTTAGACACGGATTATGCGGGGCTGGCGGGAGTAACGACTGCGCTGATAATTGCGGCGACAATCTTTGCAGCCGCAGCCCCCCTGTACCCTGCGTTATATGCATTGGGTGAGCCAGGGCGAGCGACGATTGCGCGGGCAGGCGGCGTTATGGCGATTATTGGGTTGTTCTTCCTGCTAACGCCGATTATGGGCGAAGCCGGGCCGGGGCTGGCGATGATTTTCGGGCAGCTTGTTGGCCTGTTTTTGGTAGGCTGGATGTGTATCTCACGCCTAGGTGTACGCAGGAAACTTCAAGGCGGTTAAGCCCTTAGCCCCACGCTGCTTTAAGCGTGTCGATCATCAACGCTACGAGCGCTTCATCTGCGCTGCCTGAGCCAAGGTTTGGCTGACCCGGCCAGCCTTCATCTGCGAGTGTCCACTTTTCTAGTGTGCGGGATTTGGCGTAGCGCGGGATGACGTGGAAATGAACATGCGGATCAACCATCATCAGCATTAGATAATTGATCTTGTCGTATTGGAACTTGGCGGCGAGCGTGGCCTCAATGTCTGCAATGACCGTTTCCATTTCTGCGAAGGCAGCTGGGGGCAGCGCGGAGAAAGCCGTTGCATCACTTTTGGCGACCAAAACGAGCGAACCAAGCGTGACTTGTTTCGGCCGAACCAGAACGCACCAATGCTCATATTCTGCAATAAGTGTCGTCGAGCCGTTGAAATTAGCAAAGGTTGCGTTGTATTCGCTCATCGAAGGCCTCTTATGTAGACGGTCATAAGCCAAACGGCTTTTTGTTGCACTTAAGTCAGAAGATAGGCCACGATGTCGAACGAAGTTCAAGCCCAGACACCGGGCATACAATTGGTGAGCGATCTCCCGGTAAAGATGTGGGGGTTGCCAATCGCTGAATGGCAGACACGTGCATGGAAGAAGGCGGGCGCGACGGTTGTTGACGCGGATGCATCGCTTGCGCTCGGCATTGACTGGGTGTTGTCGCCTGCTTTGGCGAACTACATCGCTGCAACGGCTGGCATAGCCTTGATTGTAAAAGACGAGGCACTTGGACAAGAGCGTGTTGCAGCTTTTCATGCGCCTGCCGGGGCAAATGCCACTGAGCTGACTCAATGGGTCAATGCCATCAACCCTGATTGGGATGCATTACGGGCAGTGGGTTTCACGCCAGGTTACATGGATGATTTTGTTGGGGATTATGACAAGGCGCTGCGGAAGCGAGAAGCGCCTTATGCGATCTCCCTGATGACGACGACGCCGGATAAGATTGAAGCCCGTTTATTTAAAGGTTCTTACAAAGGGGTGACGGATATCGTCACGAAGTATGCGTGGCCTATTCCTGCGCTGCATGTGACGCGGTTGTGCGCAAACTTAAAGATAACGCCCAATATGGTGACGACGTTGAGCCTCTGTCTTGTGCTGGTGGCGATGTATTGTTTCTGGATTGGCGCATGGTGGCCTGGGATTATTGCGGGGTGGGCAATGACATTCCTCGATACTGTGGACGGAAAACTGGCGCGTACGACGATGACGTATTCGGCATGGGGTAATATCTACGATCATGGGATTGATCTGATTCATCCGCCATTTTGGTATTGGGCGATGTGGGTGGGTTTGTTGGCCACAGGGGCGCAGCATCCGTATCTGTTTGGAGCATTGGTCGTGATACTGGTGGGGTATGTTCTGGGCCGCGTGGCAGAGGGTATCTTCATGAGGCGCTTTGGGTTTCACATCCATGTGTGGCGACCAGTGGATGCATTCATGCGTGAGATTACAGCCCGGCGGAACCCAAATCTGCTGATCTTTATGATCGCGACACTTTTCGGTGCGCCGGAGATCGGTTTCTTATTGATAGCTGTGTGGACGTTGATCTGTGTGCCGTTTCACTTCATCAGATTGATACAGGCGGAATTGCACACATCGCCAGTTGTTTCATTCATGGATGCTTAAATATGGCCGCAGGCACAGCGATTTTCGACATGGACCGAACGCTCACACGGGAGGGAACATGGTCGCGCTATATGATGGGGGTCAACCGTAATCGTCCACAATTCTGGATGTCTCTGCCTGCAATGGGTGGTCTAGCGGGCGCTTACAAGCTTGGTCTGCTGCCGCGCAAAGCTGTCAAAGAGCGTGGTCTTGCGACATTGCGCTGGGCGACACGTGCGCAGTTAGAAGCAGCAGCGGATGTATTTGCTGATGAAGAGGTTGAGACTGGCCTGAGATTGCGGACTAAGGATGTGCTGGCGCGCCATAAGGCGAATGGTGATCGGCTGGTTATGGCAACAGCCGCGGCCCGATTGGTGGCAGAGCCAATTGCGGAGCGCTTAGGCTTTGATGAGGTGATCGCGACCGAGTTGGAATGGGGCGTCGATGAAAGACTGACAGGGCGGCTGTTAGGCGAAAATTGCTATGCTGAAGAGAAGCTGAAACGCGTTGAGGCAGCATGTGCCGCGAGCAAATGGGCGAAGCCTCACACGTTTTACAGCGATCACGTGTCTGATCTATGCGTGCTACTGTGGGCCGATAAAGGTATTGCGGTGAACCCGTCTGCTGCATTGGAGCGTGTTGCGCCTGAAAATAATGTAGAGATTGAAAATTGGGACGTTGCCGTTTAGGGCTTGCTGTCAATTTGATGGTCGCTATCGCGCGGCAAGCTATGGGTTGAGTACATGAAAGCAATTATTCTAAGCGCTGGACGTGGATCCCGCTTGCTACCTCTAACTGAAACAAAGCCGAAATGCTTGTTGCCTGTTGCAGGCACGAGTGTGCTGGGGTTCCAATTGGATACGTTAGAGCGTGCGGGGGTTGAAGAGGTCACGGTTGTGACAGGATTCATGACGCAGCGTGTTGAAGATGAAATTGGCAACCGGACAGGGAAGATGCCGGTGCATGTGCTCTTCAACCCGTTTTACCAAGTGGCCGATAATCTTGCGAGCTGTTGGATGGTGCGCGCGGCGATGGATGCCGATTTTCTGTTGATCAATGGCGATACGTTGTTCGAAGACGCCTTGTTAGAAGCTGTACTCGCGAGTCCGCAAAATGATGTTCAAGTCACTATTGATAAAAAGGGTGACTATGACTCTGACGACATGAAAGTGACGTTAGATGGCACGCGTTTGATGGCGATTGGCAAGACATTGTCAGCGTCAGAGACGAATGGCGAATCGATTGGCATGTTGCGCTTTATGGGCGCGGGGCGAGATCGGTTCAAAACGAAACTGAACGAGATGATGCGCACGGGCGATGGTGTGAACGCTTGGTTTCTCAAGGCGATTGATGCGCTGGCCAAGAGTCAGGGCAATGTCGAGACGTTTTCCATTCAGGGGAAGAACTGGGCCGAACTGGACACGATGGAAGATTATGATGTCCTCAAAGCGATGTTCGAAACCTGAGCATTTTGCAACTTTGTTTGATATTTCAAAGAGACAGCTTGTTGGTACTTAAGAAGTAAGACAGAGTGGCGTTATGGTTAACGCGGGGCTTTGAGATACTTTGTTACGTCCTTTTTTCTGTGTCTTAGGCGTTTCGATTCTGCTGTCCCTTTCAGGGTGTATGTCTGTCGAAGACGGAACAGATAACGCTGAGAGCGCCCCAGAACTCAGCAGAACAGAACAATACCTACAGGCATTTAAGCTGCCTGCTGCTCCCGTTCGGATGAGCCAGTTAGGCGCGCGCTTAAACCAGCCGATTATTGCTGTTTTTGAGTCCGACAGCGATGTGCCTGTCGCGTGGCAATTGAAGCGCGGCAGCGAAGTTGTTGAGACAGGTGTATCGCAGCCTTTCGGTCTTGATCCCGGTTCCGATGTGCCTGTCCACATTGTACGCGCTTCGCCGCAAACACGCGCGAACACGCAGCTGTATCTGGATGTTGCAGGCGTTGGCAAAAGCCGGACTTTTAGTGTTGGCGATGATATTTTCCACCAGCTGAAATATGCGACTCTGAACTACTTCTATCACAACCGTGCAGGCACCGAGATTTTGGCGAGCTATGCAGGCGGCGAAGAATGGGCGCGCCCGGCGGGGCATGCAAATGAGATCGTAACATGTTTTGAAGGCAAAGACCGAAACGGTGTGTATTGGCCGGGCTGTGATTATTCGCTGGATGTCACAGGCGGGTGGTATGATGCGGGCGATCAGAGCAAATATGTCGTTAACAGTGGTATCTCTGTTTGGACGTTGCAGAACCAATATGAGCGTGGCGCACGTGGGTTTGAAGATGGCACGGTGCGCATCCCGGAAAACAATAATGGTATCAATGATTTATTGGATGAAGCGCGCTGGAATCTAGATTTCATGCTGAGTATGCAGGCGCCTGAAGGGGCGCATGCCCCCATCGTGCGTGGGAACTATGCTGGGCGACTTTCCAGCATGAAAGTTGAGATTGCTGATGTGTCAGGCATGGCACATCATAAGGCGGGCGATGCAAGGTGGCCGGGCTTTCCTGTTGCGCCACATGAGAATGATATTGAACGTGTTTTGCATGCGCCATCTGTGACGGCGACTTTGAATTTGGCGGCAGTGGCAGCGCAATGCGCCCGCATCTACCAATCAATTGATCCGGTCTATTCAGATAAATGTCGTGTCGCGGCGACGCGGGCCTATGCGGCAGCAAAGCGTCTGCCAGATGTTTATGCCTACAATAATTTTGATGGCAGCGGGCCTTATGAATCTATTGACGCGCGCAGTGACTTTTATTGGGCCGCTGCGGAAATATATCTTATGACGGAAAGCGAGGCGGATAAAGCTGAACTTCTGGCCCGGCGCAGCGACTTGCATATGTATCCGATGCCGGTTTGGCGCGATATCAGTTGGTTGGATACGCAAGGATTGGGCACGTTGGCGCTGGCCAATTTCGCGGACGACCCAACGCTGAAGCAAGAGTCACTTGCGGCGCTGCAAGGGCTTGCGGATGCCTATCTGCTTGAGATGAACAGCCAAGGTTATGTCATTCCCTTTAACAGGAAGGAATGGCAGTGGGGATCTATTGGGGCGCTGGCGAACCGCGGCATGATGTTGGCGAATGTCTATGATCTGACAGGTGACGTCCAATATCGCGATGGTGGGTATCGATTGTTGGAATATATCGTTGGCCGCAATCCGCGCGATGTATCTTATGTATCTGGAATAGGTGAGAAATCAGTTGAGGCTGTGCATCATCGCTTTTGGGCCGCATCTATCTCACCTGAATATCCTTCACCGCCACCGGGCGCTGTTTCTGGCGGTCCGAATTCTTCCAACGCGCAGGGGCCTGTGCTGCAAGTGATTAAATCTTACTGCCACGTGCAGACGTGCTTCGCGGATCATATTGATGCGTATGGCATGAATGAGGTTGCGATTAATTGGCAGGCCGCTGTCTTCTGGTTGGCCACATGGGCTGATGAAGTGGATCGCCCAGAGATTAAAGTAGCGGGCTTGCGAGCCGGATTGTATTCTCCAGAAAACGATTAACGGCGGAGCGGTTTTTCCATTCTTCCAATTCCAGCGGCACACAAAGCGATTTGTAATGCTCGGCGATGACGGAAAATTCCTGAATGGCACCAAGGTCGTAGATGACCAAGGTGAGTTCTAGGTTGAGATAGAAGCTGCGCATATCAACATTCATCGTGCCGAACAGGGCGACATCTTCATCGATAATAATGAGCTTGGTGTGCAGCAATGCGCCAGAGTATTTGTAGAGCTTTACGCCGGCTTTCAGTAACTCCTCAAAGGAGGACTCACTGGCAAATCGACCGAGAATTGTGTCGAGCTTTTCGGGGACGATGATCTGCACATCGACACCGCGTTTCGCCGCAGATGTGAGCGCAATGGTGATGGCCTGATCAGGAATGAAGTAGGGGGTAATGATGCGGACTGATTCACGTGCGTTGAAGATAACAGCGACCATGAATTCATAAATGGTCGAGTGCCGCATTTCTGGCCCGGACGGCAATAACTGCATCAATGAATTTGCAACAGGAGAGGATGGTTCGCGGTTCGATGTATCTAAAGGGAGGCTGCGAATGTCTGAACCTGAGACAGACAAGCCAACGCTATCGAATAAATAATCTGCATTAAAGACACACGTCGCGGCATCAACAATGCTGCCGGTAACGCGCATCATGACATCGACCCATTCACCAACACCGTGGCCTGCTTTGAAGTGTTTTGGGTCCACGAGGTTATAGCTGCCGATATAGGCGTATAGCTGGTCGCAGATGAGAATTTTGCGGTGGTTGCGTAGGTCTGATCGTTTCGAGAATGATTTGAGCAGGCTAACGGGAAGTGAGCTTGTGATTTCAACGCCGCTGCGCCGTAAGCGGGCAGGCCAATGCGAATTGAAGAAAGCGCGTGACCCGAAACTATCGGCCAAAATTTTGCAGGTGACGCCGCGTTGAGCCGCGCGGTCGAGCGCTTCCAAGACATCTTTCACGCGGCCTTCAGGCTCGATGATGTAAAATTCTAGGAAGCAGGTTTCAGTCGTTGCCTCGATATCCGCGTGCATGCGCGTAAGAATTTCATTTGTTTCGGTGATGATCTCATAGGCTCCTGAGGACAATACCGGAAAACCTGTTTGTGCTTTCAAGCTTTTGCTGAAGGAGTCGAATGGCGCGTTCAGTTCAAAGGATGTCTGCCAGTCTGGTTTCGTAATTCCATAGGCCTTTTGATAAATCTCGCGAATGCGCTCACCATTCTTCATGCGCTTGCGACCGAGACGGTGATCGCCGAAAAGGATGTAAATAAGTGCGCCCCCAAACGGGACAGAATAAATGATGATAATCCATGCCAACGTCGAGTTTACTTCGAGTTTGCGATAGAGCACGCGGAGCGCGAAGAAGGTTGATAAGACGAGGTGTGCGAGTAGGCCAAAGGATGTAGCAAACATGTTTTAGTGGCTTTCGACTCGGAACTAGGCTCGGGGGCAGGCGTTGAAGTACTTTAGAATAAAGCCTTGGATGAATGAAACTACTTAGTTGGAATATACAAGCCGGTATCGCAACAACGCGCTTTTCTCAGTATGCGACGCGGGCACATCGGCAATTCCTACAAACGCCGGGCAAGTTGAACACGTTGCGCGGTATTGCCGATGTGATTGCTGATTATGACGTGGTTTGCTTACAAGAAGTGGACCTTGGGGGACGACGCTCAGGATTCAGTTCGCAGGTAGAGTTCTTAGCAGCAGAATCTAATCATCCGTATTTTGAAGCACAAGAAAATAGAGTGGTTCGAAAGATTTCGCGGCACGGCAACGCGATCTTTAGTCGTTATCCATTGCGTATAGAGGATGACATGAAGTTGCCCGGTAAGTTTGTTGGCCGGGGCGCGCTGATCGCGCGGGTGGAGCACGCCGACAGCTTTGTGGTCGTAAACACGCATTTGAGCCTCGGTGCAGTTGATCGTGCTGCTCAGCTCGGTGCGATAGGAGAGGCGCTGCCCAGTAGTGGTAAGTGGGTTTTATGCGGTGATTTGAACTTGCGCGCATCAGATCCTGCGCTCAAAGTTTTTTATGCAGAACATGAAGTGACGCAAATGAGCAATGGCCCGGCTTCTTACCCGTCATGGACGCCGAAGCAGGATTTAGATCATATTCTGTGCGGGGCAGATCTGTTGCGTACAGATTATCTTGCGCTGCCTGTATTGAAATCAGATCATCTACCTGTGACGGCAACGATTGTTGCGCGTGATCATGAGGTGTGAGTGACGCTTTAGCGTGTGACTGT
>Ga0209345_10006981_pt1 | contig 10097 bp, 6 predicted proteins | sample Cruoilmetagenom7_FD_187294 | JGI IMG/M metagenome (GOLD analysis project Ga0209345, IMG submission 187294) | Oil polluted marine microbial communities from Coal Oil Point, Santa Barbara, California, USA - Sample 7 (SPAdes) (version 2) | ecosystem: Environmental > Aquatic > Marine > Oil seeps ... | reverse complement strand
GCACATGCCGTGTCATCAACGCCTCGGCGGCGGTGCTGTCATGGGCATAGATCAACGTCGCAATAGCCCGGTGATCACGCGCCGAATCAGAAATCGATCCGGCATAGCGGTATCGTGCGCGATAATATGCCATCAGCTTACGCGCGTTCGTCTTGATCATGTCCAACAAGAAGGCGTTGCCAGCGGCCTCGGCCACGGTGGCATGAAAGCGCAGGTTCAACTGGTAATACGCATCCGGATCGGCATCGCCCAGGGTTGCATGATGGTGCTCGCAAGCGAGCGTCGCCGCCTCGAGTGCTGCGGCGCCGTCGGGAGAAATACGCCGCGCCGCAAGGCCCGCCGCCTGCCCTTCCAGCTTGGCATGTACCTCGAGGATCGCGAGAAATTCGGGCAAGGTCGGTTTGAACACCACGGCCCCTTTGCGCGGCAAACGCCGCATCAGACCGGTGGCTTCGATCTGCATCAAAGCCTCTCGAACCGGCGTGCGCGAGACGCCGAACTGCGCCAATAGCGACGCCTCTTCGATTTCGTCGCCGGGGTTCAGGCGACCGGCATCAATCCAGTCGAGCAAGGTTTTGACGATGGTTTCAGTTTGATTGGCCACATGCTGCTCCGAACCGCTAGCCTTATGTATACACTCGGCAGGATGTTGCACGCAATCGACCCCACCAAGGAAAATCCCGCGATTGCCCATAGCCCCCTTGCACCCCTGCCCCGACCCGCGCTATGGCTGCCCCAACGGAGCGGTGGCCGAGTGGTCGAAGGCGCACGCCTGGAAAGTGTGTAGGCGGGAAACCGTCTCGAGGGTTCGAATCCCTCTCGCTCCGCCACTTGCCCCTAAGAAACGTTTCTCCCGATCCGGCTGAGGCCGGATTTTCTTGTTGTTTTCGAGGGTTATGCGGGTTGGGCTGGGCACTGGCGTCCCGGCCGGGAGGCGCGGAATCGCTCTCTCAGGGCCGATATTCTCCGGACCTGATGACTGCGTCGAATTGGTGAGCTTCTGTAACACACTGAACTTTCTGAAGTTTTGGCGTGCCTACCTGACCACTTCGACGTCAGTCGTTTCGGCAGATGGAACACAAATCGAACCGTGGTTAGAGCAACAGAAATCTCCGAGTGGCTCTTGAAAACGCGGAACCGTTTCATCGCTTGCCCTGTCGTCTCCCGAAGTGCATCTTCACAGTCCGAAAGGCCTGCCATTGCACCAGTCGTGACCGTCAAACTGTGGCAGGTCAGTCGATCTGGGATTGACCGAAGCTAGTAATGCTCCGAGGATAGTAGACAGACCGATTGATCAAAAGATGAAGGCTTATGTCTAAGCCAAAAAATGCGAAGAGTAACAATGATTGGAAATGCGGCGGAGATTGTTTTTAGCGGGGATCTATCGAAACTTGACCTCGATACCGAATACCGCTCTACAAAAAATGATCCGGTCGAGACTTTCTATAAAAAATGCCTTCGCAATGCGAATCTATATCAAAGAGCCGTTGGCTATTTTCGATCTTCTGTATTGCTGATCATTGGAAAGACACTTCTCGAGTTCGCGCGTCGCGGCGGTCGAATTCAACTAATCTGCTCGCCGAGCCTCAGTGACGAGGATGTCAGGAGTATTTCAGGTGGTTACGCACGTCGCGACGAAGTCTTGGCGTTAGCGGTCATCGAGGAGTTTGATCGGTTGCTGGCTGAGCCTTCGACGGCATTTCCCGCCAAAGCCCTAGCAACTCTTATTTCTTGTGGGGCACTAGAAATTAGGCTGGCCGAACTGAATTCTGGAAATGGAATATATCACGAGAAAATTGGACTTTTCACGGATGATCTTGGTCACACCGTAAGTTTCCGTGGCTCAACAAACGAAACATGGAGCGGCTGGCACGCAGAAGGGAATTTCGAAGCGATTGAGGTATTTTGCGATTGGGACGGGCCTTCCGATAGGATCCGGATCGAGAAACACCGAAATCATTTCGCGACACTTTGGTCGGGGAAGGATCCTGGCGTCACAGTCTCGGCGTTTCCCGAGACGGCCGAAATCTATCTCCGCAGATACGCGGCTAAGAGCATCGAAGAGATCATGGAAAGCGTCCCCGTCACCCCCTCGTCACGCCGGCAACCCCTACCACACCAAATCGAGGCACTTGATGCCTGGCGAAGGCAAGGCTATCGCGGCATCTTCGAGCACGCTACTGGAACTGGCAAAACATTCACAGCTATCGTTGCAATTAGAGATCACGTTAAGGCGGGCAAACCTGCGCTTGTGCTCGTCCCGAGCAGGCTTCTATTGCATCAGTGGGCTGAAGAAATCAGTGATGAGATACCAGACGCGGCCTTGATGATGGCTGGTGACGGTCAAAACCGTTGGAAGTTGCACGGTAGGCTCAAAAGCATGACGATTGCGGAGACGCAACTTGGCCCGCGGGTGACATTGGCGATGATGCCCACTGCTGCAACTGATCTCTTTTTGGCAGGGGTCGCCGAGAGCGACGACCTGCTGCTGGTTGTCGACGAAGTTCATCAGATAGGCAGTCCAATAAATTCGCGTGCGCTCAAGATAGCCGCGGGCCTTAGACTTGGACTGAGCGCGACACCACGGCGCTACGGCGATGCTGAGGGAACAAAAAGGCTCATGGACTACTTCGGCGGTGTTGTGCCTCCACCAATCACGCTTGGAGATGCCATGAAAGCCGGACGACTGGTGCCTTACCAGTATTTCCCGCACGCAATCAGCCTCAACGCAGATGAAGCGGACCAATGGCTCGATTTCACAAATCGGGTAAAGAAGGAAATCGCCAGAAGCAGCACGGATGCCAATGGAAAAAAGCAGTTAAGCGAACGTGCAAAAATGCTGCTTATTCAGCGCTCAAGGATTGCCAAGAAGGCGACGGCGAAGGTGGATCTTGCGGTTCGGACGATCAAACGAGAGTATCGCGCCGGGCAGAGTTGGCTAATCTATTGTGAAGACAGCGAGCAACTTGCTGATGTCGTAAACGCTCTTCGGGTGACGGGTATTGAAACTATCGAGTACCATTCAAAAATGCTCGGCGACCGAGAGGCCACGATGGAATGGTTCCATAAGTTTGGTGGCATTCTGGTTTCAATCAAGTGCCTTGACGAGGGGGTAGACATACCCAAGGTCTCCCACGCTCTCATTTTGGCGTCATCGCAAAACCCGAGGCAATTCATTCAAAGACGAGGAAGAGTATTGCGGATTTATCCTGATAAAAACATGGCAGAGATCCATGACGCGATCGTGCGGCCATTGAACTCGGAGTCGGAACCCGAGCAACTTGGGCTCCTCCGAGGTGAGCTGATACGTGCAATTGAGTTCGCCAACGGTGCGATCAACAAGTCGGCCGGAGCAGAATTGAGAGCCATTGCCATGGAAATGGGGATCGACATCGACGACCTCGTAGCTCGAGACGGAGTAGAAGATGATGACTGAACGGTCAGGACTGGACATTGCTCTCGAGATACTATTGGGCCTACGCTCGGAGGTTGCTCCTGACTTGCCGGAAGACCTTATCCGAGCATGCTATTTTGTTCAAAAAAACAATCAGTTTACTTCTGACCGTTCCCTGCCGATGGCCGAGATGGAAAGACTCATTGACGCCGAAGTCGAGAAACTGTCAGCCGAGCCGGAGGGACAGGAATGAAACTGGTCCGTCTGACAATGAAAAATTTCATGCCATACAAAGACCTGGCAGTAATTGATTTTCCAAAGGATGAGTCCCAAAATGTGATGCTCGTTTTTGGCGACAACATGAGGGGGAAGACTTCACTTCTCAACGCGCTTCGTTGGGGCTTCTATGAAAAGGCCTTGGGCAGACATTCCCGCCTCATCCCCCTGATTGACATCGTCAATAAGGACGCACTGCTCGAGGACAACTGGCGCGTTGAAGTGTTTGTTGAATTCGAAGCTAACGGTGATGTCTTCGAACTTCGCCGCACGGCCGACCGCCGCTCTCAAGTCGTACGTCCTTCCCGCTCAGAAGACCTGCAAACTTCAGTGTTGCTGAAGAAGAATGGTTCTGTCGTCGCGGGCAACCAAGTCGCCTACGAACTCGATCAAGTTGCCCCCGAGCAGACCTCGCGCTTTTTCCTTTTTGACGGCGAGCTGCTTCAGGAGTATGAGGAGCTCTTGTTCGAGGGTAGCGAACAAGGGCGTCAGATCAAAGACGCGATTGAGCAAGCATTAGGTGTTCCGACTCTCGTCAGAGGACGCGATGAACTCGGTACTATCTTAAAGAACGCTTCGCGGGCCCAAACCAAAGCATTGGCGCACATCCAAGGCCTTAAAGCCCAAGCATTGCGCACTGACGCTTTGAACGAGAAGCTCGAGGCTTTTGAAGCTGATCAAAAGTATCTTGAGGCATCAATCACTGGGATTCGCGAGGAACGCGAAAACCTGGAAGACGAAATTGAGGCTGCGGCGACGGTTCTTGCGTTAAAGGCCAAACTTGATGCTGCTCGGGCTGACCGCGACGAAAGCCAATCCACCATTGCTCGGAAGTACACCGAGCGCCATGAGGTACTGGCCTCTGCTTGGAAGGATATGCTCGACGCACGGCTGGGCGAAAAGAAGAGAAAACTGCGGGAGGAGCAACTTCGCGTCACTGGAGAAATAAAGACAACCTCCCGATTTGAGGCGGACATTGATCGTCTCCGAGAATTGATTGACACTGACTCCTGCCCAACGTGTCAGCAGTCTGTTACAGGCCCAATTCGCGAGACTCTAAAGAAGACCCTCGGTGAAATGCAGGCTGGGCTTATGGCACAGAAGGATGTCAGCGCCAGATTGAATGAAATATCAGCTCAACTTGGCAACCTGGAAAAAATTCGCGGATCTGGTGCGGGTCAGCGGCTTTCTCAGATCGAGAAGGACGTGCATCTCGCACAGATCAAGCTTCAGAAAGCGGAGAACGATATTGAGGACATTGAGGAAAAAATCGATGAGCAGGACGCAACCGAAATTGCTCGGAAACGGTCGCGAATTGCCGATCTTCTGAAAGAAGAAGGAAAGCTCAACAGCGATATTGACAGCGTGCGGACCAATATTCGGAAGGTTAAGGAAGATCTCGCGATCGCAAGAAAGGCAATTGAAGGCGTGGCATCTGCTCGGGCTGAAAAGACCACAAAGAAAGTTGCGCTTACCTCCAATTTGGAAAGAGCTTTCTCTGCCAGCATTGAAAAGCTCCGCGACCGGCTCCGCGGCAAGGTCGAGCATCTGGCAAGTGAAGCTTTTCGCGAAATGACGACGCAAGACGCTTATCAGGGTCTCCAGATAAACGAAAATTATGGTCTGAGTATTATCGACAGTCATGGGCGCACCGTTTCCATGCGCAGCGCAGGTGCTGAACAGATAGTCGCACTATCATTAATAGATGGCCTCAATAGGACGGGCCGATCGGCAGGACCAGTGGTAATGGACACTCCATTCGGCCGCCTCGATCCGAAGCACCGGAACAACATCTTGGGCTACCTACCTTCGGTGACCACTCAGTTCGTCTTGTTTGTTCATGGCGGCGAGATTCGTCGCGAGACAGATCTCGAATCCATAAAGGACCGTGTCGGCGCGGTTTATGATCTAATCGAGGTTTCCGAGACACAGACGAAAATCGAAAGGTCTAAACTATGACCGAATCTGAAGTCACAACCGTTGGTCTTTCCGAGCACGCCGACGATCTCCTTGATCAGATGAAGGAGCAAGAAATTTTTGCCGAAAAACTGGATGGCTATCGATTTGCGATCAGTTTCGCTGTTGCATCCGGTATTGTTCCCTCAGAGATCGGAAAGCGTAAGACATTGTTCAACGTGGGATCGCTTGACCCGGGGCAGTTGATACGGAGCGCTATTGAAGCTTTGTACGAAGACGAACTAGCCACGATCTCAGTCTATCGGATCGCCGAGCGCCTGGCGGATTGGGGTGTTCGAGAACTTTACGAACAGGCCACGCAGGGGCAGTTGGATTTTGCAGCCCTTCTGAAGAGTGTGGACGACGCATCGGCCAAATGAATTCTCCGCTCAGAATTTTTTTGATGACCCGAAAGGGAGGATCCGACTGGGAAATCTTTGTTTCCCAGAAGTTGGAAGAAGTTCGTGAGGAATGGACGAGACAACTGGATGACGGAGGAATTGCAGGTGTCATGCATGTAGGTTTCGGGCGCCCCCCGGCGCGTGTTTTCAATGAAGTGGCTGGCAACAACGAAGGGCGGCTGCTCGTGACACAGGGCGCAAGATTTGTACTGCCTCAGCCTTTCAGATGCTCAGTAGCAAAAGTCGCCGAAGTGGATGACTTGCCGATATTTCTCGCTCTCGAAGGCTGGGGATACAGTATTGAGGATCCGACTGCACGCTCGATTTCTCAAACCGGATTTTCGGACAAAGTCGACACGGCGAACGGCGCTAACCAAGTACCCGTTGCGCGTGGCTGGGTTTCACAATTCTTGTCAGTGGCTCCCGAGTTTGAGGAAAACTTGATTCAGGTAGGTATCTATGATGAAGAAAGTTACCTTGAGAGAGAGGGGGCGTTGCAGGATTCAATTCGAACCTCGCTAGGGCAGTTTCGGTATGACTTTTTGATTCATGACGCAACCGATCCGTTGGATATTGTGCGCTGTGCGCCGCCGTGGCTTCGGTCTCTTGAAGTCGGAATACTGCCTCTAACGGTGCGTCTAGGGAACGTTTTTAGCAACAACCGAATAGAGATAGTCTCCGATCTAGACCACTATTCGGAGGCGGAGCTTTTTCGCCTGAAAAATTTCGGACGACATTCAAAAAAACACTTGGCCGAGGCTCTTCTTGAAGGGCTCCGTCGTGGGGTAGTCGATATACATGCCTCGATGAACCTATTTGACCGGGGATTGGGGCATACGAGCGAAAAGGATGTCGTACGTAGCGAGACTGGCGAACCGTCCGCAGCTATTTCACTCGGCCTGATTGGAAATCTTCTCAAAACACTTAATGAAATCGAGGAACGGGATCGCAAGGTTCTGCTCGGTCGAATGGGCTTCAATGAACCGCCACGAACACTCGAGGATCTTGGCGGCGATTACGGAGTAACCCGCGAACGCATTCGTCAAATCGAGAAGCGATCACTTGAACGTATCATCACAAGAGAGCTCTGGGATGATGTGATGCGACACCGGCTAAGCGCTATTTTGGAGTCTCGGGAAGAACCACTGCCTCTCTTCGGGTTAGAGGTCGTAGACGATTGGTTTAGGGGCACTTCCGGAAAACAGGACGTCCTTGCGTACCTGATAGACACGATTTGCGAAAAACGTTTCCATGTTTTGAAAGTCGGTACTGTTAGTTATGTGTCCCGTGTCGATCAGGAAACATGGAATGAAAAACTCAGGGAAGCACGGCAATTGCTGGAGAGTGCTGTCGACCTGAATTGGTCGGAGAACGAATGCCGCCAGACAGTTGAAAGCTTCTTTCCTGATCAGGGGAAAGAATTGGCGCCACTTCTCTGGGATGAGGCATCACGCCTTTGTCATTTTTCTGGATCTGCGGACTCGCGGACCCTTACCGCCTACGGGCGTGGTATTGAGCAACTGGTTCAGGTTGTTTTGGAAGATAGTCCAAATCCGCTCCATACGAGCGAGGTGGCCCAGATGGTTAGTGAGATCTCGGGCAGGCAAATCGGTGAGTCTCAAATTCGCAACGCTGTTGCTAACGTAGGGGTTCTTCTTGGTCGAGGAACCTACGGGCTCAGGAAACACGTTCCCTTGTCCGATGCTGAGATTGAGAAAGTGGCGGAGATGGCGTCAGAGATAGTGGCAGACCAGGCCGATGGCCGTCAATGGCACACGTCCGAATTGGTGTCGGAGTTGCAAGAAATAGATGGCGCTCTAAACGAGAGACTTGATAAATACGGACTTAATGTTGCGTTACAACTGAAATCGCCGTTGAAGTACCTTGGTCGATTAGTCTGGGTGCTTCCCGAAGCGGATGAACAACACCGCGTTGACCTTAGAGATGCCGTCATCGGGATTTTGGATGCTGCTGGGAGGCCACTTTCAACGAGTGAAGTCAATGAGCGTCTTTCTGAATTCAGAGGAGTTAACAGCACCTTTCAGATATGGAACCGTGACCCTGTACTGCGGGTTGGGCGAGGTCTTTGGGGGCTAAACGACCGAGATCTCGTAGTGAAGCGAGATCAACAACCAGCGCTCATCGACAAGGTTTTCAGCGCGCTTCGGAAAAAGGGTTCCGGAATACACTTGGACGAGGTTAAGCAGTACATCGCTTGTGCGCCTTCGATGGATGCGGAGGCTATCTTTAGCATTGCTGCATTGGATGACCGAATAGCAATCGGCGTTGGCCGCTTCGCTTACCTGAAGGAATGGGGGGACCCGAGGCGGGTTACACTCAAAGCAGCGCTCGATAGGCTGATGCAACAGGTTCCAGGACCGATGAACATTTCCGACATTAAGGACTGGCTAGAATTCATCACTGAGCGGCAGATTGATAAGAGTGTTGTCTCGCATGCGCTTTCTTCGGCGGGTACGCAGTATCATGGAGATGGTATCTGGGAGATAAAGGAGCGAGACTTAAACGAGGAAACTGACGAGTAACTCACAATCGATGATTTTCGGGGAAGGTAGGTTTCTTGGTGGTGGCAGGCTTATGGCATCTACTTAAGGCAAGTTGTTACCTACGCTGTTGAAGTGGTTTCTCGTCCCGTCAGACGAGGTTCGGACGTGATACCCTGACATGTGGATATTACGCTAGTCGGAGAAAAGCGACCTATTGAGTGCGCTGCGTACTTCCAATCTGCTTCAACCGAGAGCCACTTGCGTCCGAGATCCTCGGCAACCGCGCCGGTCGTGTTGCTTCCTGCAAATGGGTCGAGAATCATGTCGCCCTCGTCGGTGAGAAACCGTGCAAAGAAATCGACCAAACTCCTTGGCATTCTCGCTGGGTGAACCTCAGCGCCGTGTTGGAGACAGAATTTGCGATAGCCATCGCTTGATACTGTGTTGGCAGCCTTGATTAGATTCGTGGCTCCTTCAAACTCTGAGACAAGCCGCATCGTTTGTTCGAACTGATCTTGTGAAATCATTCCGTCGATCGAAGGGATGCCGTCAACATCACCAACATTTGGGGGGATTGCCCCCTTGTTGTCGGTTTTGAAGCTCTCCGCCCCAATGTTGTGAGCTGAGGGCCGTGGGCCAGCGTTGTACTTACCGGACTTGATCAAGCGCTTCATGCTGGGACTGTATTCGCGCAAAACCTTTCGATTGTCGGCTTTTGGCCGCTCGTTCGGCGACATCCACCAAATGCGCGTGAACGCGTCTTTGACCCTAGACCGTTCTTTGTTAACCCATTCTACTGGCGACGGAAGGCGTGCAGGATTGTACCAAATAAATTCCTGGCAAAGGTGTAGATCTCCCTTCTCCAGAAATTGTAGAAAAGCCTTCAAAACATGGACTGACATAACGGGGCGTCCGGGCATCCACGCGTTGCCGATTTCAATTACAATCGATCCGTTTTCGGTTACCATCTCGCGCAAAATTGGCGCAAAGTCAGCAAACCATTCAACGTATTCGTCCTGCGTTCGATTTCCATATGCCTTTTTGGTGTTTAACGGGAAAGGCGGCGAGGTCATCACAAGTTGAACCTTGCCCGCGTATTTGTTGACAGGATCGGTTCGAAGAACGTTCTCGGACTGTCCCTGGTACATTTCCCCTAGTTTGGTGGAATAGACGGGCAAAGATACATCATCTGTGGCTGGCCGCTCAGCTACAATATTTGCTGTGTGTGTTTCAAACCAATCCGACATTCCACGCTTCCTTTCGAGTAATCCACCTACCATATTATCGAACTCATACGTCTTCCACCTCAAAACCTTGATATCCGCACAACGGCTGCGCCAAACGACTGGTCCCCCCACTCAATTGGAAACGGCGCCAGAAGCCGCGCCAGCGTCATCTCAGCCTGACCTGCCCCCCGAAACTTCCCTCACTTTAATGTAGAGTTTGCTCAACCACTCGAAGGAGCAAACAAATGCGACAGAGCCGTTTCACTGAAGCCCAGATTATCGGAATGATCAAAGAACAAGAAGCCGGGATGCCGACCGCGGATGTGTGCCGCAGGCATGG
>Ga0209345_10006980_pt1 | contig 10097 bp, 11 predicted proteins | sample Cruoilmetagenom7_FD_187294 | JGI IMG/M metagenome (GOLD analysis project Ga0209345, IMG submission 187294) | Oil polluted marine microbial communities from Coal Oil Point, Santa Barbara, California, USA - Sample 7 (SPAdes) (version 2) | ecosystem: Environmental > Aquatic > Marine > Oil seeps ... | reverse complement strand
ATCAAATATACTTTTTGGACTAATACTGCTTACTATTGCCCTATTTTTCTTTATCAATGCAAGGATAGCTTTTGTGGTTGCTGTTGGTATTCCTACAAGTTTTATGATAGGACTTATTGGTGCTGAACAACTAGGCTATAGTCTTAATATGCTCTCACTTCTAGGAGCGCTCCTTGCTCTTGGTATGCTTGTAGATGAAGCTATTGTTGTGGGAGAAAATATCTATAGACATCTTGAGATGGGAAAAGATAAGATGACAGCAGCAATTGATGGGGCTGTTGAGATGTATCCTGCTGTTTTAACTGCAACTGCTACTACTATATTTGCCTTTTTACCAATATTGCTTATGAGTGGTGAGACTGGGGTATTTATAAAAATACTTCCTATTATGATAACTATCTTACTTCTAAGTTCTTTAGTAGAAGCATTTTTCTTTCTACCTCTTCATGCAAAACATATACTTCAAGTAAATCATAGTGAAAAAAAATCAGAAACAATTTGGGAATGGAACAAAAACCTTTATAAAACTATCCTAGACTTTGTATTAAAGTGGAAATATCTTTCCCCTATAATTCTTACAGTTTTTATCATCATATCAACAGTATTTTTTGCAAAAATTTTAAAGTTTGAGTTTATGCCAGAATTTGATACAACACAAGTATATATTAATGGTTCAGTTGGAGTTGGACATGATATTAAAGAGACTGAGCAAAAGATTTATCAACTAGAAAAAAAGATACTTGAAAACTTTGAACTTGGAAATGAGATAGATAGTATCAGCTCAGTTATAGGGATGAAACTAGATGGAAAACAACTCCCTCAAAATGAAGAATTCTACTTTCAAATCTTTGTAAACCTTCAAGAGAGAGCTGCTTCAAATGTATTTGATAAATATATCAATCCATATTTAAGTCCAAAGTATGATGATACAGATATGACCCGAATTGAGGCTGCAAAAACTATTTCAAACAATATCTCAAAACTAATAAACGGTAGTGATATAAAAAAAGAGTTTGAGGATATAAATGTTTATGTTCCAGGTGCAGGGATAGTAAGCTATGATATAGAGATAAGTTTTAGTGGGGAAGATGACAAAGAGCTAAGCAATGCTATTAAAACTGTTAAAACAGAACTAGGAAAAATAAAAGGGGTGAAAAATATCGCAGATGATATACTTCTTGGAAACCTAGATTTGAAATTTTCTATCAATCCTTATGGGCAATCTTTAGGGTTTAGTGAAACTGATGTTGTGAACTTGCTTAAACCTTATTATTTCAAAGGGAGTTTCTCTAAAATGTATGATGATACGGGTGTGGTTGATATAGTGTTTCAAAGTGTCAACAAAGATATCAAAAAATCTCTTGATAGTTTTGAAATTCTAATACCAAATAGTGACAATAAAGTGCTTCTAAATGATATAGTAGATTTCAAAACAAAATCAAGCCTTAGTCAAATATTCAAAGAAGATGGAGTAGCGATACAAACTATCACAGCTTCACTAGATGGGATCACAAGTACAGAGCTTTATACTCAACTTAATCCTGTTTTAGATAGTTTAAAAGATAAAGTGACTATAGATATCAAAGGGGAACAAAAAGAAAACCAAAAAGTACAGATGGAGATGGGACAAGCTTTTATCATAGCACTTATTCTTATCTTTATCTCTTTGGTATGGATGTTTGATAGTTTAGTAAAATCTCTCATCATCCTAAGTACCATCCCTCTTTCAGTTTTAGGTGTTCTGGTTGGACATTTTATCATGGGATTGAATCTTACAATGCCTGGACTTATAGGTATGGTTGGACTTGCTGGGGTTATTGTAAATGATGGGATTATTATGATGGATTTTATCCAAAAATCTAAAAATATAGAAGAGATGAAACAATACGCACTTTTAAGACTCCGCCCTATTCTTCTTACTTCGCTTACAACTATTTTAGGTCTTAGTACCTTGATGTTTTTTGCTTCTGGTCAATCTTTGATATTACAACCTATGGCTGTAGCTTTAGGATTTGGGATACTTTGGGCTACGATTTTGAATCTCTATTATGTTCCTATGTTGTATAGGATTATTTATTTGAGGAAAGAGTAAAGAGTATTTACCAAATTTATAATGTAAAGTTAGTCTGTATAACTTTACATATTTAGAACTATTATCTTTATTACTTATTTAATATATCTATAAGTTGCCCATTAACTGCTTTTAAAAACTTTACAATTTTTTCAATCTCCTCATCAGTTAAATTTTTTCTCGCCTGATGTGTCCCCATCATTTTTATAGCATCTTCTATTTTTTCAACACTTCCATTATGAAAGTATGGAGCAGTGCTTACTACATTTCGTAAAAGTGGTACTCTAAAATGTTTTAAATGTTTTTCATCTCCTAAAAAGCCACCTTTATTTTCAAATGGAAATGAAATAGTTGATAATAAGTTTCTATTAATCCTATTTGTTTTTTTATCATGACAATGTATACATCCTTTTGTAGTCATCACTTTATATACTTCATCTTTGTTATATAAGTTAAAAAAACCTTTTTCTAGCAGTTCTAAGTTTTTTGTCCCAAAAGCTGATAATAAATAATTATATCTTTTTTTATCATCATTAAATTTTATTTGAAAATATTTTCTATCTTCATTTAGTGTTTCTAAAAATTGTTCATATAGCTTTTTTAATTCATTAATTGATTCTATATCACTCATACTCCAGATAGGATGATAAGAAAGTGGAAATTTTCTAAGTTTTTGACCACCTAGTGCAATACCATTGTGACAGCCTACACAACTTTTTGTAATAAATAATTTTAAACCTTCTTTTTCTTCTTTATTTAATGTAGTTAAATCACCTTCAAGAAACTCATCATATCGACTTCTTGTCACTAAAGTTTTTTCATACTCGCCTATTGCTTCAGTGATTTTATCAAATGTAATTTTATTACTCCCAAAAGCATTTAAAAACATTTGATTATATTCACTATTTTGTTTTACCCTTTCCTCTGCAAGTTTTGGAGTAATAGACATCTCAAAAGTTGCTTGAAGAGGACCTTGAGCTTGGTCTTTTAATGTATGGCTTGAACCATTCCAAAATAGATGCTTTGAAAATGCTGTATTTAACACAGTTGGTGAATTTAGATGAGATGGATTTTTTTGATTCTTATGACCAATTGCTGTAGGTATCCCATCTGCTCCACCTTTTTTGAAGTCATGACAAGATGCACAGCTAATATCTTTATTTAATGATAAATTTTTATCAAAAAAAAGTTTTTTACCAAGTGTAATTTTTTCTTTAGAAGCTATTTTCACAATATTCTTTAAAGTTATTAAATTATTCGGTGCTGGTTTTAATCCATAACTATAAGCTTGAATCAATAACTTCTCATCCTCATTGGCGTATAGATTTACTACCATTAATATTATTAGAAAGTATTTCATATTTTTCTCCTCATTTTTATACAGAAATCATAGTAAATATTGATTTTTACTTATGTGATTTGGCTCACATAAATAATTTATAGATACAAGTATATTTCTATATAGATTTTATAATAGAGGAGAAAATAGTATGAAATATATAATAATAGGAGTCATACTTATTATGACATTGTTGGTATCTAAGGTTTTTGTAGCTCTTGATTTGTTACATTTTAATAAATACACTACTAGACTTGAATCAAGTGAACACAATAATAAGTTAAATCAATTAGAGAAAACTGGGAAATCCTTATATTTAGTTTATTGTTCCTCTTGCCACGGTTATGATGGAAAAGGAAATAAAGAAAAAGCACAAGACCATACACATAGAATGTCTAAAAAATCTATAATAGATATTATCAATAATGGTGCAAATAATTTTAAATCTTTATATCCCTCAGGTATGCCATCAGGATTGATAAATCAAGATGAAGCAGAGAAAGTAGCTACATTTATGGTAAATGGTTTTAAAGGTCCTGCACCAAAATCTTGGATAATATGTACATCTTGTCATGATAATACGGGTGAAGGGATTCCTCTTATAGCTCCCAATATTAAAACATATAGTGATGAATTAATTGAAACAGTTCTAAAAAATGGGAAACAAGGAGTTATTGGAGTTATGCCAAGTGATTTTAAACATAGACTTAATAAAAATCAAATGAAAGCAATCGCTGCCTATATTAGAAGTTTAGGAAAATAAATTTTGCTTTGTGATTCACATCACAGAACTAAACCCTAAATTCTTTTATAATTCGTATGCATTCAAAACAAAAGGAGTAAAATATGCAAATCAGTAAAAAAATCTTAGGTAGTTGGGTCTTCTTATTGTTATTAACAATATCAGCACAAGCTTCAGAAGGATATAAAAATCTTTTTGTAACAATTACTACAGACAATTTAAAACAATCAGGTATGGGTGTAGCAATTGCTAGTGCATTTCAAAATGCAGGGGTAAATACTACAGTGCTTGTTGGTGCAAATGCATCAAGATTAGTGTTAAAAAAAGGGAAACAAGAGTTATTTGGACCAACTGGCGTTTCCATAAGAGATATGTTAGTTGGATTAACAAAAAAAGGTGGTACAGTTATGCTTTGTGGAATGTGTGCAAAGTTTGGTGAAATAACAAAAAATGATGTAGCATATGGTGTAAAAATAGTAACACCAAATGATGTAGCAAGAGCACTTTTAGCACCCTCGACTCAAACATTATCATTTTAGTAAATTAAATATCATATGGGTAAAATCCCATATGATATAATTAAAGGAAAAATATGGAACTTCTAGACTATCATTGTTTTAACAACTTATCAAAAACAGAAAAAGAGAAAGTTTTAAATAGTGCAAAAAAAGTTATGTTACCATCTGAACAAATACTGTATTATACAGGTGATATATGTGAAGATGTACTATTTTTAAAAAGTGGGACTGTAAAAGTATATATCCAACCAAAAGAGATAGGGAGTGAAGAGATGACTCTTTATGAGCTACAAAAAGGGAGTCAATGTGTGGTAAATCTTTTTAGTACAATATCATCATCTCCAACACTAGCAACTGCACAAACAGTCACTCCAATAGAGGGATGGCTAGTATCAAAAGATACAATAACATGGCTAATTCATAACTCTGATTCATTTAGAGAATTTAAAATGGATATAGTGGGTAAAAGAATGAGTTCGTTGATAAATATTTTATCAGAAGTAAAGTTCTCTAATATTGAGCAACAATTGTTAAACTGGCTTTATGTACAAGGTCTAAATAGTATTAGAATAACCCATGACAAAATTGCTTCTACAATAGGAGTTACAAGAGAAACTATTAGTAGAAACTTAAAAAAACTGGAGCAAAAAGGTCATATAAAGCTTAGTCGAGGGATGATTTCAATTAATTAAGTAGTTGTATTTATATCAGGAAAATTATTTACCATTTTATCATAAGTTGTATATTTTTCTAATGCTTTAATTACTTCATTGAGTGGTTTAGAGTAAATATCTGGTAAGTCAAATTCATCTTCTTCAATATCAAATGCCAACTTTTCAAAGGGTGGATTAAACTGTGCATATACTCCCTCTTTATTTCCTCGTGCATCAACTTTATACCAACCATAATCTTTTAAATAAATAGCATTTAATCCATGTAAACAATATTTATCTTTTTTATATTCAGAACACTTAAGTCTTTGGTAACAAAATCCTGTGGGAATATTGTTTGCTCTTAATAAAGCAGCTAAAAGATGTATCTTAGAATAACACCATCCCATTTTATATTTTAAAACATCACTTGCTTTAATTGTTGAAATATCACTTTTAGAATCTCCAGTATGATTAATATTATCTCTTACATACAGAAAGCATTTTTTTGCAATATCTGTATCTGATTTACAATTCTGAGATAAATTTTTTGCCAGTTTTTGTATATTATCATTTGAATAGTTTATAATACTTGTCTCTTCTAAATATTCTTTCATATTTTATTTACCTTATAGTTAAATATACCTAATATTATAATATTATTACTATAACATCTAACTTGTTTCAATAGTATAGTATTGCATTTCATCTTCTTTCTTTGATATTGCAACCTATGGCTTTAGAATCTGGAATACTTTGGGCTACTATTTTGAATTTGTATTATGTTCCTATGTTGTATAGGATTATTTATTTGAGGAAAGAGTAAGGAGAGATTTTTATTTTTATTTCTTATTCCACCTCTTCTGAGGTAGAATGAAAAATAAAGAGAAAGTTTATTATACCTACTACTTAGACAAAGTTTGAATTTCTTCTTCTAATTCAGAATAAACTTTTTTATAAATTTTTAATCTTTGAGGATGTATACCTTGAGAATCTTGTTGTGTAACAATATTAAAATCACTTCTATATAAGCTATAACTTGTCTCTTTCTTATTTATTATAGTTTTGTTAGATACATCAATAATTAATGAATTTACTTTTGTATCTTGGCTACTAGCTGCCCATGCTGATTGAATTTTAGCTATTATGATATAATCCATTTTAAATTTATTTGCCAATTTTAACAATATAGAATCTTCCGATTTTAAATCTTCGTTAATAAACGATTCAAATGTATCATATTCTATTGAAACATTTGGCAAATTTTTAAGAATTAATCTTGGTGGTACTACTTTTGTATTTATATTATTATATAAAATTGCCCATGAAATATACTGAGATAATGATTTAGCGTGCTTCCATGTTGACATTTTTTGATTATCTAGAAATGGAAAAACTCCAATTGTTTTATTTGGATTTGCCTTTGAATAAGTTATATTTTTATCCCCTATATAAAATTCTTTTCTAACAACTTTTTTATTATTCATAAAAATATCAACAGACCATTTTCCTTGAATTAATGAAGGAAATACATTTTCAATATATATTCTTTGTCCTAATGTGAACTTTGAATAATCTTTTTTTTGTTTGTAATATTCATAATGATACAGTCTTCCATCTGGCATATAAAATTTATGTTCAAATACATCTGTGCTTTTACAGTTATGCCATTTTGTCATAACTTCTACTCTTGGATCATTTACTTGAAATTCATTATAGTTTAATATCTTTCCTTTAGGTTGATATTTTAATGTTGTTGCAACAAAGTCTAAAATAGGTTGATCATTTTCTTTTGCATATTTATTGTAATCATTCCATTCTTTGGTTTTTTCTATACCACTATTAAATTGAGGTGTATTTGGTTGTCTATCTTCAACGCAACCACCTAATATTAAAACCATTAGTCCTAGTAAAATGACTTTGACACTATTGTGCATCTTTATTTCCTTATATTTAAAATTTAAATAATATATATTTTGTAAGTATAACTCGTCAAATTTATGCCATTTATAACTAAACATACCTTTTCAATAGTTATATCTATAAAAAAGGTTGATAATTAATTTGAATAGAATTATTATAACAAACAAATGTCACATCTAGTGTCACATTTTTGATAAATTTTGAAATTTCTATTGATTTTCCATAAAGTTTATTGAAGCTTTCTTTCTCTCTTCAAATATTTCCAAACACCATAAGCACTTATAACTATCCAAAATATTTCGATAATAATAGAAGCTAAGTTCCAATTATACATCAAAGAATACATTATCAAAACAGCACCAAAAAGATTTAAAAATGAGTACCAAAACCCTTTTGAATCAATCTTTTCAACTTGTAAAAGATAGTAAGTAATCAGTACAAACGATACACCAACTACACCTATAATATCTTCCATATTTCTAGATAAGTGCTTTCAAACTTTTTGCTGTAAAAAGTCTTAACTCTTCGCTTTTTAAAGACTTTAATTCACTACTAAATCCACTCTTTGCAAAAAGTACAAAAATATCTACTGGAAGTTGGATATCTTCACACTCTTTTTTTAAATTTGTTAGAACTGATTTTTTCATCTTAGCATTTGTATATTTACAACTACCTGCTATAATTTTTCCTGATGTTGTTTTGGCTACTAGTTCTATCTCGCCCTCATCATCCCAATATCTACCGTCACTATAGATAGTATCTTCTTGAAACTGTTTCTTTACATACTCATGACAAAGTTGCTCGAAAATGTAGTTTTGGAATTCCTCTTTTTGATTTTTGAAGTTTGTGAAAAACTCTTTGTAATCCCCATCTCGTATCCCTTTGAATATAGGAGATACAAACGCAAACCAAAATCGTAAAAATGGTGTAGTGATGATAAGTTTTTTAGATATATCACCTTGATTTTCTTGATTTGTCAGATGATGCATAGTTGACTCTACTTTTAATACACCCATGTCACGAAGTTCATCTACACACTCCATCCCATTTTTAAAAGAAACCTGTGCTCTTCTAAATGCAGAGTTTGTTCTTCTATCACCAAGTGCAACACCACTTAAAATAGCTTGTAATAATGGGTCTGAAGTACAAAGGTCAGCTACTTGGTTTCTATAATATTTATACTCATCTAAAATTAACTCTTCAATTGATTTTTCTATAGGAATAGTTGTATCTATTTGTTCATCAAGTCCACCAAACACGGTAAAATATTCGATAGCTTGCTCCATATCTTTGAAGTTGGTTTTGTTACAAAATGTTGAAAATTGCTCTTGTAATGTTTGATCTATTGAAATTATAATCTATCCTTTTTTGTCTCTAAATTGTAACAATTATACCATAATATTATAATATCTTTGATACAATCCAAAGAGTAAAAAACAAAGGCAAATTATGAAAAAATGTGATGTACAATTAAAAGAACTTATAGAAACTGTTGTATTACCAGATATTGAAGATAGTATTGATTATATATTTGAACAAATAGCGGAGAAAAAAGATGCAAGTGAAGAGCTTAACAAAGAGTTAGCACAAATGCATGAGATGAGAGATGATTTCAATGAAATTTTAAAAGATATTGAAAACAGAGAATTAGACAAAGAGGAGTGTCAAGAGCTTTATGAAGGTATCAAAGCTATGATTGATGATATGGAGCTTGATGACGAAATTTAGTTAACTAAAAACAGGTTTTACACTTGCCGTTAACTATTACATTATTTATAAGATATCCATCAAGAGTGATATCTAAATCTTCTAAACACTCAACCTTATTGCACTCTATACATACAAAATGAGCATGAGGTTTGAGTTTGAGTTCAAAATATCTTTTTTTGTCATTTGATTCAAAAGAGTTTATTATCCCCTCCTCTTCAAAGAGCGAAATATTTCTATAAAAAGTTGCTTTATCCATAGATATATGAAGTTTTATATCTTCATAACTTAAAGGTTGTTTTGCATTTTTAAATATCTCAATAAGAGCGATTCTCGCAGTTGTTAATTTAATATTTTTCTTTTTTATTTTATCTTCTAAAGTCATAAATATATTATATCAAATTAATCTTATTGCATTATTTTTTCAATTTTAACTTTCATTTTGGAAATATTCGATAAAATCATACTTTTAAAAGGATAATAATGAAACAAACAATTTTAAAATTACTGTTAATCGCAGTAGCTTCGTATAGTTTTATAGGATGTGCTCCTAAAAATGAAGTGAAAGAATATAATAAACCAGCAATTTATTGGTATAACAAAATGATAAAGCAAATTGCTGATTATAACCTTGATGGTGCTGATGATACATTTACATCACTTGAATCAGAACATAGGAACTCACCATTTATCCCAGGTGCTATGATGATTATAGCAACTGCACATATGGATGAAGAGGAATACGCTATGGCAAACTACTATCTTGATGAATATCTTAAAAGATTTAGTTTGAAAAGAGATGCTGATTATATTAGATATTTAAAAATAAAATCGAACTTTTTAGCATTTGAGAGTCAATTTAGAGAACAAAATCTTTTAGATGAAACAATTATTAAAACAAATGAATTTTTAGAAAAATATCCACATTCAGAATATGTACATTTAGTACAAACTATGCAAGCAAGACTTCTTATGGCTCGAGCTATGTTTGATAAAGAGATAGCTGGATTATATGGTAGACTTGATAAAGTAGAGGCAAAAAAATTCTACGAAAACAAAGCTTCACGAAATTGGAAAAATATAGAAGATATCAAAGAGGTTAATGTACCTTGGTATCGAGCTGTATTTGAATAAGGAATAAGATTAT
>Ga0209345_10006979_pt1 | contig 10098 bp, 10 predicted proteins | sample Cruoilmetagenom7_FD_187294 | JGI IMG/M metagenome (GOLD analysis project Ga0209345, IMG submission 187294) | Oil polluted marine microbial communities from Coal Oil Point, Santa Barbara, California, USA - Sample 7 (SPAdes) (version 2) | ecosystem: Environmental > Aquatic > Marine > Oil seeps ... | reverse complement strand
ATCATCAAAAAACCATAAACAAAGGCTCAGTCTTGACTTCTACCTATGCGATAGCCAATCAGAAGGGCGGTGTTGGTAAAACCACGACCAGCATTAATCTTGCCGCTGCCTTGGCTCACCTGGGTAAAAAGGTTCTGTTGGTCGATCTCGACCCCCAGGGCAATGCGACCACGGGCTGTGGTGTGGAAAAGGATCAACTGCAAACTACGATTTACAATGTACTGACGGGCCGCTGTAGCGCTGATGAGGCCATCATTCCTTGCCTTGAAGCGGGTTTTGATTTGATTCCCGCTAATGGTGATTTAACGGCAGCAGAAGTTGAGTTAATGCAGATCTCTGGTAGGGAAAAACGCTTAAAGATTGCTTTTCAAAGCCTTAAAGATCGCTACCAATTTATTGTTATCGACTGCCCACCGGCTTTAAGCATGCTCACCATCAACGCTTTTGTCGCTAGCAATAACGTTATCATCCCTATGCAATGCGAATACTATGCGCTCGAGGGTCTGTCAGCCTTGGTCAATACCATTGCTAAAGTGGGTAAGTTGCTAAACCCCGCACTGCGGGTAGAGGGTATTTTGCGCACGATGTATGACCCGCGTAACAGTTTAACCAAAGATGTTTCAAACCAGCTACACAGCCATTTTGGTGACCGGGTGTATCGGTCGGTCATACCGAGAAATGTGCGTCTCGCAGAAGCACCGAGTTATGGCCAGCCAATTCTGCAATATGATCGCAGTTCAAAAGGGGCGGCTGCATATTTAGGTATGGCTAGTGAATTACTTCGTCGCAGCTCGCGCAACACTAAGAAAGGACGCGACAGCAAGACAATGGATAAATTATGAGTGGTAAGAAAAAAGGCTTAGGAAAAGGTCTCGATGCACTGCTAGGCGGTGAGTTGGGTGCACCCATTGCAGAAGAAAAAATTGACAGCACTTCAAAAGATGGCCAAGTCCAAGGTTTAAAGGAACTACCGGTAGAATTTCTGCAACGTGGCCAATACCAACCTCGCAAAGATATGAACCCAACAGCATTGGAAGAGCTAGCAGAGTCCATACGACGCCAGGGCATTATGCAGCCCATTATGGTTCGTCCTTTGGCGAAAGACAGTTATGAAATAATTGCTGGTGAGCGCCGTTGGCGTGCTGCTCAATTAGCAGGTTTGGCCGTTGTGCCGGTTATTGTCAAAGATATTTGTGATGAAGACGCTATTGCCCTGGCGTTAATAGAGAATATTCAGCGTGAAGATCTTAATGCTATGGAGGAGGCGCTTGCCCTCACTCGCTTACAAGAGGAGTTTGGTTATACGCAGACCGAGGTCGCCGAAGCAGTGGGCAAACCACGTTCAACAGTGGCTAACTTAATGCGTCTTACGGCATTAGAATCAGAAGTTGGGCTATTATTAGAGCGTGGCGATATCGACATGGGCCACGGTCGAGCACTACTAGGTTTGGAGGGTCCTAAGCAACTTGAGGTGGCAAGAATTGTTGTCGGTAAGGGTCTAACAGTGCGCCAGACCGAAGCTCTGGTTAGACAATGGCAAGCTAAACAGCATACACAAGCACCAGCTGCGCACAAAAATCCAGACATTCAGCGCCTCGAACAAAAACTGTCTGATCAGCTAGGTGCGGGCGTGGTTATTCAGCACGGCGGCGGTGGCAAGGGTAAAATGGTGATTCGTTACAACAGTCTCGATGAGTTGGATGGAATACTGACCCACATTAAGTAAACTCTGTGGATTGCGTAGCGAAGATAGCGGGATAATTAAGTGTGTAAGCAGTTGCTTGCGGTCAGCATCATGATTATAATGCGCGCCCAAAGTGGCGTAGCATATCAATCGAACCTTGATTATTATGGAATTATTACGCAACTTTAACTCTCGATTAAGTCGTGCAGCGGTCTTAGTCGGGGGTACTAGTGAATAGCGGTTTAGCAGAAAAGAGCGGTATTAAATTAGCATTCAGTTTTATTGGGGTGCAGTTAATAATATGTCTGTTGGTTGTGGTCGGCACTTATGTTGTGTTTGATCGCGGAATGGCAGAAGCCGCGTTGGTCGGTTGTATGATCAATGTTGTCGCCAGTGGTTATTTTGCCATTGTCTCGCTCAAGTTACCGAAAAAAGCAAGCCCCGGTATGATACTCGCCAGATTTTACATCGGTGAGGTAGGGAAGTTTGCGATCGTTGCTGTGTGTTTTGGTTGGGTCTTTAAATTCCTGCCGGAACTGGTACAGGGCCGACATGCAATTATATTATTTGTGGCTTTCTTGATAGCTCAACTGGCCTTAATAATGGCGCCGTTGGTTTTTGAGAAATATTTTAATTGAAAGTGGAAGATCGAGACCTATTGATGGCTAGTGAAACAATAACCTCGCAGGAATACATCACCCACCATTTAACAAACCTTACTTATGGGCAGTACGCCGATGGGGCTTGGGGTTTTGCTCGTAATGGTGAAGAAGCTGCTGCCATGGGTTTTTGGGCGCTCAATGTAGATACCTTTGGTTTTTCGTTGGTTCTCGGCACGATCTTTATGTTTGTTTTTCACCGAGTCGCCAAGAGTGTAACGACCGGTGTGCCTGGCGGCATGCAGAACTTTGTCGAAATGATAGTTCACTTTATCGATAGTAATGTAAAAAGCATGTTTCATCACCAAAGTAAGGTGGTAGCGCCCATGGCGTTGACGATATTTGTCTGGGTTTTAATGATGAATATTATGGACTTGGTGCCCATTGATTTTTTACCCAAGTTGGGTGAGGTTTTTGGTTTGCACTTTATGAAAGTGGTGCCAACAACCGATGTTAATATCACCTTAGGTATGGCATTAAGTGTGTTCCTTGCGATGCTCTTCTTTAGTGTTAGGGAAAAGGGTCTCGTTGGTTTTGCAGCAGAGCTATCCTTCCACCCCTTTGGTAAGTTTGGTTTGCCTATCAACTTGTTTTTGGAAGTTGTTAACCTGCTGGCGAAGCCTGTTTCTCTAGGGTTGCGGTTATTCGGCAACCTCTATGCGGGTGAAATGATTTTTATCCTTATTGCATTATTACCTTTCTGGAGCCAGTGGGCACTGTCTGTCCCCTGGGCCATATTTCATATCTTAATCATTGTTCTTCAGGCCTTTATATTCATGGTGTTAACCATTGTCTATATGGGTATGGCGTTCGAGAAGCACTAAGATAAACCTTAACTCAACATTACTTTTTAGAAAGACAATAGGAGCAGCAATGGACACTACAATATATTTAGCAATAGCAATTATGATGGGAATGAGTGCTGTCGGTGCAGCAATCGGCATTGGTATGCTGGGTAGTAAATTCCTTGAGGGTAGTGCTCGACAGCCAGAGTTGATGCCAATGCTCCGCGCACAGTTCTTTCTTGCTATGGGTTTGGTTGATGCCTTGCCAATGATTACTGTTGGTATTTCTTTGTACTTGCTGTTCGTAGTGGCAGGCGGTTAAGGTTAGTACAATCAAACAGTTATCTATAAACCTGAAGGGGTATTGATGTGAATATCAATGCAACGATTTTAGGTCAGATTATTTCATTTTCCATCTTCGTATGGTTCTGTATGAAATTTGTCTGGCCAGTACTTATCGGTGCGATGGAAGAGCGCAAGAAAACAATTGCCGATGGCCTGGAAGCAGCTGATCGCGCAGTTCGTGATCTTGAACTGGCCCAGAACAAAGCTGTAGACCAGCTGAAAGAAGCTAAGCAGGAAGCAGCATCAATTATTGATGAAGCGAAGAAACGTGCTAGCACGATTATTGACGAGTCGAAAGAAAAGGCGCGTGAAGAAGGTAATCGTCTTATCGTTTCTGCTCAGGCTGAAATTGAGCAGGAAAGCAACAAGGCACGTGAAGAACTGCGTACTCAGGTTGCCGCATTGGCAATTGCCGGTGCAGAAAAGATTCTCGAACGGTCGATTAGCGAAGAAGATAATCGCGACATCGTTGACGGCCTTGCCGCGCAACTCTAGGGGTAACCAATGGCTGAACTAAGTACATTAGCTCGCCCCTATGCAAAGGCTGCTTTCGAGTATGCCAATGAGAAAGGTGCGGTCGATCAATGGGCGAAAATGTTGAGCCTGTTGGCCGGTCTGTCGGAATTCGATGCCGTTGCTGAACTGATTAGCACACCGGATCAAATGTCGGCAGAAAAAGCCGAAAAGTTGATCGCTATTTGTGGTGATGGCTTAAATGATCAGGGCGCTAACTTTCTTAGGAATTTAGCGGACAATCGTCGTTTGTCCTTACTGCCAGAAATACAAGTTCAATTTAATGTCTTTCAAGCAGAGCAAGATAAAACGCTGGATGTCGATGTCCTCGCTGCACGTGCAATGGATCAAGACCAGCAAGAGCGTTTGGCCGCAGCTTTACAGCAACGCCTAGAACGTACCATCAATATTAAAGTCTCTGTAGACGCCACCCTTATCGGTGGAGCGATTATACGCGCAGGCGACACAATCATCGACGGGTCAGTAAGTGGTCGTTTGGCCAGACTCGCCGAAGCAATTAATCAGTAGGGTTGAGGAATAGAGAATGCAACAGCTGAAACCATCTGAAATCAGCGAGATTATCAAACAACGTATCGACAGCCTCGAAATTAAACCCGAGGCTCGAAACGAAGGTACTATCGTATCCGTTTCTGACGGTATCGTTCGTATCCACGGTCTCGCCGATGTCATGTACGGTGAAATGATTGAATTTGACGGCGGCCTCTATGGCATGGCCCTCAACCTTGAGCGCGATTCTGTCGGCGCAGTAGTACTGGGCGACTACCAGTCACTGGCAGAAGGCCAAAAAGCTCGCTGTACCGGACGTATTCTCGAAGTGCCAATTGGCCCCGAGTTACTCGGACGCGTAGTCGACGCACTGGGTAACCCCATCGACGGAAAGGGTCCGATTGGAGCCAAATTAACCGATGCAGTAGAAAAAGTTGCGCCGGGTGTTATTGAGCGTCAGTCTGTTGACGAACCGGTACAAACTGGTTTGAAAGCAATCGATGCGATGGTTCCCGTTGGCCGCGGCCAGCGTGAGTTGATTATTGGTGACCGCCAGATCGGTAAGACAGCAATTGCCATTGATGCGATCATTAACCAGAAAAGCACAGGCGTTAAATGTGTTTATGTCGCCATTGGCCAGAAAAGCTCAACTGTAGCGAACATTGTTCGTAAACTGGAAGAGCATGATGCAATGGCGCATACAGTGGTTGTTGCTGCAACGGCATCTGACCCTGCATCAATGCAGTTTTTGGCACCCTACTCGGGTTGCACCATGGGTGAGTACTACCGCGACCGCGGTGAAGATTCGCTCATTGTTTATGATGATTTGACAAAGCAAGCCTGGGCCTATCGTCAGATTTCTTTGTTGCTGCGTCGTCCGCCAGGACGTGAAGCCTATCCCGGTGATGTTTTCTACCTACACTCTCGTTTACTAGAGCGCTCTTCGCGAGTAAACGCTGACTATGTAGAGAAGTTTACTAACGGTGAAGTAAAAGGCAAAACGGGTTCATTGACCGCCCTGCCAATTATTGAAACACAGGCGGGTGACGTATCTGCTTTTGTACCGACTAACGTGATTTCCATTACCGATGGTCAAATCTTCGTTGAAACCGACTTGTTCAACTCGGGTATTCGCCCAGCGATGAACGCAGGTTTGTCGGTATCGCGAGTTGGTGGTGCAGCACAAACTAAAATTATTAAGAAGTTGGGCGGTGGTATTCGTCTGGCACTCGCACAGTATCGTGAGCTTGCGGCGTTCTCTCAGTTTGCATCGGATCTTGATGATGCGACTCGTGAACAGCTCGAGCACGGTCAGCGTGTAACCGAATTAATGAAACAGGCACAGTATTCACCATTGAGTGTAGCCGAGATGGGCGTTTCTCTTTTTGCTGCAAACGAAGGTTACTTGAAGCCAGTTCCAGTTAACAAAATCGTTGATTTTGAAGCAGCAATGCTATCTTACATGCGCTCCGATCATGGTGACTTGCTCGATAAAGTCAACGAGTCAGGTGCTTGGGATGACGATATTCAAGCTTCTTATAAAGCCGCTCTGGATAAGTTTTCTGCCACTCAAAGCTGGTAAGACGCTCTTTTCATACAGTAGGTTTAGCGACGATCGGGTTAATAGATTATGGCAGTCGGTAAAGAAGTAAAAACGAAGATCAACAGCGTAAAAAGTACGCAGAAGATCACCAGTGCCATGGAGATGGTTGCGGCAAGTAAAATGCGCCGTGCCCAGCAACGTATGGAATTGGGTAAGCCTTACGCACAGCGCATCCGTGCAGTTGTAGGCCATTTGGCCAATGCTTCGCCAGAATACCGTCACCAGTATTTGACGGAGCGGGAAGTGAAGCGCGTTGGCTATATCCTGGTCTCTACGGATCGTGGTTTGTGTGGTGGTTTAAACACCAACTTATTCAAGGCTCAACTCAAATCCATGCAAGCGTGGAGTGAGAAAGGCGTTGAAGTGGATGTATGTACGATTGGCAGTAAAGCGTCTGCCTTTTTTGGCAGTGTCGGTGCAAATATCACGGCTATCGTCAAAGATATGGGTGATCAGCCCGCTGCAAAAGAGTTGATTGGTAGTGTAAAAGTCATGCTTGATGCATTTGACGAGGGGAATATTGACCGCTTGTATTTGGTTTCTAACACCTTTGTTAATACCATGACTCAGCAAGCCACGGTTGAGCAGGTATTGCCCTTAGAGGCCTCTGATGATGACAAACTGAAGCATCATTGGGATTATATATACGAGCCAGATGCCCAGGAATTACTTGGCGGTTTGCTAGTGCGCTACATCGAATCACAAGTTTATCAGGCCGTTGTCGAAAACAAAGCCTGTGAGCAAGCGGCTCGTATGATAGCTATGAAGAGCGCCACCGATAATGCTGGTGACCTAATCGACGAACTTGAATTGCTGTACAACAAAGCACGACAAGGCGCGATTACTCAGGAATTGTCAGAGATTGTCAGTGGTGCAGCAGCAGTATAAGCGGGCATAAAAGTCTTCATAACTGCTTTATTAAACGAAACAAATTTCAGACTTAACGCCTAGGCGAAGAGGAAGTGTAAATGAGTAGCGGACAGATCGTTCAAATTATTGGTGCTGTAATCGATGTTGAGTTCTCACGTGACCAGGTGCCGAACATATACGATGCGCTAAACGTAGATGGCAAGGGATTAACCCTTGAGGTTCAACAGCAGTTGGGTGACGGCGTTGTGCGTACCATTGCCATGGGTTCTTCGGAAGGTGTAAGTCGCGGCTTAGGCGTTTCAAATACAGGCGCACCGATTTCGGTTCCCGTTGGTCAAGGTACCCTCGGTCGTATCATGGATGTGCTCGGTAACCCGATTGATGAAGCGGGCCCTATTGATACTGAAACGTTTTTGCCTATTCACCGTAGTCCACCCGATTACGCTGATCAGTCTTCAGCGATTGAGCTGCTGGAAACCGGCATTAAAGTAATCGATTTGATTATGCCAATCGCCAAAGGCGGCAAGATTGGTCTCTTCGGTGGTGCGGGTGTTGGTAAAACCGTAACGCTGATGGAGCTTATTCGTAATATCGCTATTGAGCACTCTGGCTTCTCTGTATTCGCTGGTGTTGGTGAGCGGACTCGTGAAGGTAACGATTTCTACCACGAGATGAAAGAATCAAACGTACTGGACAAAGTGGCACTGGTTTACGGCCAGATGAATGAGCCTCCCGGCAACCGTTTGCGTGTAGCTCTGACGGGTTTGACCATGGCTGAGAACTTCCGTGATGAAGGTCGTGATGTTTTGATGTTCGTTGATAACATCTATCGTTATACACTCGCTGGAACCGAAGTATCGGCACTGCTGGGTCGTATGCCTTCAGCGGTAGGTTATCAGCCCACACTGGCTGAAGAGATGGGTGTTCTACAGGAGCGTATTACCTCAACGAAGACCGGTTCTATTACCTCCTTCCAAGCGGTATATGTACCAGCGGATGATTTGACGGATCCCTCTCCTGCAACGACCTTTGCTCACCTTGACGCGACTCTCGTACTGTCACGTCAAATTGCCGAACTGGGTATCTACCCTGCGGTTGATCCACTCGATTCAACATCGCGTTTGCTTGATCCTTTGGTTATCGGCCAGGAGCACTACGACGTTGCCCGAGGCGTGCAGACGGTACTGCAGCGCTACAAAGAACTGCGCGACATTATTGCCATCCTCGGTATGGACGAGCTGTCTGAAGAAGATAAGCAGATCGTTGCTCGCGCGCGTAAGATACAGCGCTTCCTGTCACAGCCCTTCTTCGTTGCTGAGATCTTCACGGGTAGCTCTGGTAAATATGTCTCTATGAAAGACACCATTTCAAGCTTCCAGGGCATCCTTAACGGCGATTACGATGATCTGCCAGAACAGGCTTTCTACATGGTTGGTTCGATTGAAGAAGCTGTTGAACAGGCTAAAGACCTTTAATCTAGCAATAACTAGCTAAAGAGTACCTACTATGTATATACCCGTACATTGCGATATCGTTAGTGCTGAGGAAGCCATTTTCTCCGGCATGGTCGAGATGGTCGTTACTGCCGGTACACTGGGTGAGCTGGGTATAGCTTACGGGCACGCGCCTCTGCTCACTAGTTTATTGCCTGGCCCCGTACGTTTAATTAAGAGTGGCGATGAAGATGAGGTTATCTACCTCTCTGGCGGCTTTCTCGAAGTGCAGCCTGGTATTATCTCTATCCTTGCCGATACAGCTGTCCGTGCCCACGATCTTGACGAAGCTGCTGCAATTGAAGCACAAAAGCAGGCTGAACAGGATATGAAAAACCAGAGTGGAGAAATCGACTACTCTGTGGCTGCCTCTCGCCTTGCCGAGGCAACTGCCCAGTTGCGTACTATTGCTGAGTTGCGCCGCAAAGCGGGCTCAGTTCGTTGATACACGATGTTAGTTTTACAGAATGGCAGCTTCGGCTGCCTTTTTTATGCGCGATGTTAATAGCCTGATGATAAGTCCAGATTTAACAGCACAAGTGCCACCACCGCTTGTTAATATTTAAATATGAAAAGTGGTATGACAGGGAGTGAGATAAGAATGTTACTTGATGTATTGGTATTGGCAGCTGGCAAGGGCACGCGCATGTGTTCTGCGCTACCTAAGGTTCTACATCCTCTAGCAGGAAAGCCCCTACTGGGTCATGTTATTAACTCCGTTGAAGCTCTCGATAGTGCGGCAATTAATGTCATCGTTGGCCATGGAAAAGAACAAATACAACAGAGTTTTACCGACCAGTCATTGGAATGGATCGAACAAAGCTCGCAGCTCGGTACAGCACATGCAGTGTTACAGGCAATCCCACAGGTCAGAGAGAACGCCAAAGTACTTATTGTTTACGGCGATGTGCCGCTAATCGAAAGTACTACCCTCGAAAAAATGTTAACAGGGGTTGATACTAATACCATGTCACTACTGACCGTCGAGCTTGATGACCCAACGGGTTATGGCAGGATTGTGCGTAATCAAGCGGGTGAGGTCATTAGCATCGTCGAGCAAAAAGATGCGGCACCAGAGCAGTTAAAGATTACAGAAGTTAATACCGGTGTCATGGCCATGACAGCAGCTGACTTAAAAAACTGGTTGCCTAAAATTGACAATAACAATGCCCAGCAAGAGTACTATTTAACAGATGTTATCGGCCTAGCGCGTCAAGCAGGTCGGGGCATTAACACTTATTCCCCCGAGTCTGTTGAAGAAGTTGAAGGCGTTAATAGCCGCGCTCAGCTAGTTGCCCTCGAGCGTTACTACCAGCTCAAAGTTGCCAAACAATTACTCGACAGCGGTGTTACCGTTGTAGATCCGAGTCGCTTTGACTGCCGAGGAGCATTAAGCACTGGTAGTGATGTTGTTATCGATATTAACTGCATCTTTGAAGGTAGTAATCAGCTGGGTAGTGGGGTCAACATCGGGCCGAACTGTGTAATAAAAGATGCCACCATTGGCGACAATGTCACTATTAAAGCCAATACAGTGATTGAGGGTCCGGTAACGCTAGAAGTCGATGTACAGGTCGGTCCCTTTGCTCGCTTGCGTCCCAACACCGTTTTGGCTGTAGGCTCCAAGGTTGGTAATTTT
>Ga0209345_10006978_pt1 | contig 10099 bp, 10 predicted proteins | sample Cruoilmetagenom7_FD_187294 | JGI IMG/M metagenome (GOLD analysis project Ga0209345, IMG submission 187294) | Oil polluted marine microbial communities from Coal Oil Point, Santa Barbara, California, USA - Sample 7 (SPAdes) (version 2) | ecosystem: Environmental > Aquatic > Marine > Oil seeps ... | reverse complement strand
GAAGTAGTATGCGACGAATCTCCAAAAGCTAACTTACTTAACCATGATGACAAAACAAAGGTAATAACAGCGCCTAATAATCCTGTAATCCAACATAATCGCCTTAAAACATTAATTATTTTTATTACTTTACTCTTATTTTTTTCATCCAAAGCAGAAATTTCCTTAACTGCACTTACATCTAAGCCTAATTTAGAGAATCCTACTACAACATTTAAAGTTGAATTTAAAACACCTACTATACCTATTCCTGCAGGGCCAATAAGTATGGCTGCTAATTTTGATTTTGCAATAGATATTAAAACACCCAAAATCTGAACACCACTAAATAAAGACGTTGTTTTTAAAATATCTCGATATGAATTTTTAAAGCTACTCATCTATTCTTGGAAATCTTAATTCTAAAGAAACTCTAGTTACATCACTATTATTTACTGCTGCTCCATGTATTAAAAAAGGAGTAAATATAAGTGCTTCACCTTGCTTAGGGTTTGGCCTTATCATATCAAGTGTCCCCTTTTTTGTTTTTAAAATACAAGGCACATAATACGTATTACCGTTGATTTTTGCTCCTTTACTTTCAGTTCTATATATATCGCTTTCTTTAATCAAATGACTTCCGGGATATACTGGTAAAGATGTTTTTTCATTACAACCTTCAATAGGTATCCAAACATTTATAATATCTTTCCAATAACTTAAATATCCATCTCTATGTGGTGGATTTATATCTAAAGAATTCGGTCTATTAATACGAATTTGGATGTGCGTTTTCTTTAATTCTTCTATCCAAGATGTAAATTTATATCCTAAAATGCTTCCAAACCTTTCTACTAATTTATCAATATCAAAATTGAAATCTTCGTTAGTTAAATTTCTTGTAATATCTATAACTTGTAAATGAAGTTTATTTGTTGTTACAGTTTTATGGTAATTACTAAGTGTAAAATCATCACTATTAACTGTTGCATTATTAAATTTTAGAGCCTTTATAATATTTGTGCGGATTGATTGCTTTAATTTATTAAATTCGTCCTCCTCAAATACTTTTATCGAAGTGTAACCAAATGATTCCCAGTCTGTTTTTGATATAACGCTATTCTTTTTTTTGTACAACAGCTCATTTTCACCCCAAAAAAAATCGCCTTCAACTTCAAATTGAAACTCTGACCCATCTATCTTCAAACAACATTTCTGTTTTTTCATACTTTAGGAACCATTACTCTTCATGTTCAGGAATTACACCAAATAAAGAACTGCTAAAAATTATTAATATGATTATAAAATACATAATATAACTAACAAAATGTGCCATGTTTGCTCCAACAACGCCGTACATATCTACAAAGAACAAACTTGTAAAATAGGTTATAAATACTAAAAATAATTCTGTTATTATAAAGTGCCAAAACATTCGTTTAGCAATAAAATTATAGGCTATTAAAACAGATAATATCTTTACAAAATCCCCTAATAATTGCCATCCAAATAATTCTTTGACTGGCGCAAAATCATCAGTTAAAAATAAAATAATTATAAATGGTTTGAGTAAGTAAATTACCAAAAGTCCTAAACCAAAGACTGGAGCTATGTTTTTATAAAAACTAAACACTTCAGTCCTAAATTCCTTTTTATCTGTAATTTCAGTAAATCTTGGCAGGAAATACAAAGTCATAAGTGAATTTACAAACATTAAATAATAGGTTGAAATTCTATTCATTGCTTCCCAATAACCAGCGCTATTCATACCTTCGGCTGTAATAATATAATTTCTAATAGCTATAGTTACCAAAGGCAATGCAATACCAGATACAACTGCCATTAATGTGAATGGACCAAATCTTTTAATCCATTGAAGGTCTATATTTTCAACTTTAATTTGATTTGTTAAACTTCGTCTATTTAAAATACCAACTAGTGTAATTAAAAAGATGAGTGATGGCGAAATAACTACCGAAATAAGAGCACCATCTATATTGTTTTTCCAAATTAGCAATAAGGTCACGCCTAATCCCATCAATTGTCCAACAATATTTATTACCAAAAGAATTTTATACTTTGAAAATCCATTCATGATGGAAAAGCAAAACATATTTAAAGCATAAAAAGGAACGGCTAATGCCATTATTTTTATGATGTAGGCAAAATCGTAATTATTAGAAAACAAATATACATTAACTCTTTCTGCATTGTAATAGCACATTAAACTGACTAAAATAGTTGCAAAAAAGCCTAAATAATATGCAGTAGAAATAGTTTTACCTAACTTAACAGCATTCTCTTTAAACTCACCAATATATTTAACAACACCGTTGTAAAGCCCTACAGTTGCAAAGGTTTGAATAGATGTGAAAAAACTCCTTAAATTACCAATTAACGCCATTCCTTCAGCTCCAATAAAAATGGCAATAAACTTCGTAGTTAAGAATCCAGAAATAATTTTAGTTAAAACCGTTGCAGAATGCAACCAAGCGATTTTTACCAAAACCTTGCTGTTAATATATTTAATTAACTTTTTCAATTAGTAGGCGTTTAAAAGTTTAATTATCATTTGTATATCCTCGTTTGTCATTGTTGGGTACAAAGGCAAACTTACAACTGTTTTATGGATTTTCTCGGTAATAGGAAAACTCAAATGCGAAAATTCATCTAAAGCTTTTTGCTTATGAGGCGCAATTGGGTAATGTATTATAGTTTCTAAGTTGTTACAATTTAAGTAATCTACAAAAGCATCTCTGTTTTTTACTCTTATCACAAATTGATGAAACACATGATCGTTCTTCCCTGAAAAATTAGGTAATACTATTTTATTAGAAATAATGCCTGAGGCATATTGTTTAGCTATTTCTATTCTACGATTGTTATCTGAATCGAGGAAAGGCAATTTAATATTCAAGAACATAGCTTGAATTTCATCTAATCTTGAATTAAAACCTTTAACTTCATTTACATATTTTGAATCAGCTCCATAATTCCCCAATTTTCGAACCATCTTAGCTAATTCTTGATTGTTTGTAGTGACACAGCCTCCATCACCTAAAGCGCCAAGGTTTTTACTTGGGTAGAAACTAAATCCTGCTACATCTCCAAAGCTTCCAGCTTTTATTCCTTCATCATTAATTGCTCCATGTGCTTGAGCAGCATCCTCTATCAATATCAAATTATGGCTATTCGATATTCCTTTAATCATCTCCATATCTGCGAGTTGACCATACAAATGAACTACCATAATAGCTCTTGTCTTCCATGTAATAGCATCCTCAATTTTAGTTGGAGAAATATTAAAAGACTTCTCATTTGGCTCTATCAAAACTGGATTTAATCCAGAATGGATAATAGCCAATATGGATGCTATATAAGTATTTGCAGGAACAATTACTTCATCACCTTTTTGTAACAAACCAAGCTCTATATATGCTTTAAAAATAAGTGTTAAAGCATCCAAACCATTTGCAGTCCCAACACAAAACTTAGCACCACAAAAGGTAGCAAAGTTAGTTTCAAAAGTATTTACTTCTTCGCCTAAAATATATCTCCCAGAAGATAAAAATTTAGCATAGGCTTTGTTAAATTCTCTATCAAATCGTGCATTAACACTATATAAATCCATGAAGCGTATCATGTGAAAACTGAATTAAGTTCTACATAGTTCTTAGTTTCTACCTTGTAAAATTCATGCACTATGGTTCTAGCACCAAATGATTCTTTCCAAGATAGCAACCCTTCATTTATTTGCTGACCTTGATTAATATTGGATATTCCAAAATCGAAATACTTTTTGGTATTAAAAACAGTATTGATAAGATGGTCAAAAAGAAAATCTAAACTTCCTAATTTTTGTTTATCCTCATTTGCAGAAATATACTGTATGTGTGCCACATGTTTTGTATCAAAAACGGTCACTCCTGCTACTATGTTAGCATTAACATAAACATTAAACTGCTTAATATTGTTTGGGAATTTAGATTTAAGATGTGTGATTTCTGAAAGCGAATGTACTGGGATTGTATTGTGAGTCTGCTTTAAGTTTGGAGTCAAAATAGTATTCCAAAAATCTTCAAAATCATTAGCTTCACTAACCTTTAAACCATGTGATATTGCTTTTTTCAACCCTCTCTTTCTATTTGACGACTGTACAGGTAATTTATATTTTGCGTCAATAACCGAGGTTACATCTCTCCTAGTTAATTCTGCTTTGCTTTTAAAAAGCAAGTAATCTATCTCATCACTTGGCAATGTGTGATAAATTTTTGGCAATAATTTTATATAAAGATTACTAACAGCACTCTCATGAAGAAACTTTAAGAGCTCCTTATAAGCTAATAACACATCGTTAAAAGCGATTTCATCATTAAGTATAAATCCTCCATAAGTAAGTCCTTGATGCGAATACACATTCTCTTTGTCTTTATTGGCTGGGAAAATTGCAATTAGCAAGTCATCTTTAAAAACCAATAATGAAAAATCATGAAATCTATCATTATGGTACTCAATAAAATCACGATAAAATAAAAATGTAGCGTTTTTTGATTGTGCTACAAAATCGTTCCAAAGAGATTTACGATTATTCTTGTATTTTTCTACTGAAAAAATAGTTTTACTATTTAATTATTATAGTGTGAAAATACTAATTTTTCCTCACAAACAAGTAGTAGAAGTTGATGCAAATAATAGCAGAATTTGTTATAACAATTGGCCAAGACGTACTTAACATATAGCCATAAATAACGAAAAGCCCACAACCAATTGAGTTAATTATACGAAGTTTTTTTACATCCTTCATCATAAACGACACCAACAAGGCAAACATAGCTATATAGCCAACCCAGTCGGTTAAAGAAATTCCCAAAATTTCCATATTAGATACTTTTAGAACGTTTTCTATCTACTTCTTTTAATAATACTTTACGTAAACGCAAATGATTTGGTGTAACTTCAACGTACTCATCTTTTTGAATATATTCCAATGCCTCTTCTAACGAAAATTTAATAGCAGGAACAATTTTAGCTTTATCATCAGCACCTGAAGAACGTACATTACTTAACTTCTTTGTTTTGGTAACATTTACCGCCATGTCGTCTCCACGAGAGTTTTCTCCAATAACTTGACCTTCGTAAATATCTTCACCTGGATCAACAAAAAACTTACCTCTATCTTGTAATTTATCAATTGAATAAGGAATAGCTTGCCCTTTTTCCATGGATACTAAAGACCCATTTTGGCGTTCAGGAATACCTCCTTTTATTGGTTGGTATTCTTTAAAACGGTGTGCCATAATAGCCTCACCTGCTGTAGCAGTTAATAACTGATTACGCAAACCAATAATACCTCTTGAAGGCACCATAAACTCGCATACCATACGTTCTCCTTTAGCTTCCATGCTCAGCATTTCTCCTTTTCGCATAGTTACCATTTCTATCGCTTTTCCTGAAACCACCTCTGGTAAATCAATAGTCATTTCTTCAACAGGTTCACATTTCACACCATCAATCTCCTTAATAATTACTTGTGGCTGGCCAATTTGAAGCTCGTAACCTTCACGACGCATAGTTTCAATTAATACAGATAAATGTAAAACACCACGACCAAAAACTAGAAACTTATCAGCACTATCGGTTGCATTAACACGAAGCGCTAAATTCTTTTCAAGCTCTTTATCTAATCGCTCTTTAATATGTCGAGATGTTACAAACTTACCATCTTTACCAAAAAATGGTGAATCGTTAATTGTAAATAACATGCTCATTGTTGGCTCGTCAATAGCTATTGTTTTTAATCCTTCTGGGTTTTCTAAATCGGCAATTGTATCTCCAATTTCAAATCCTTCAAGACCAACAATAGCACAAATATCTCCAGCTTGTACTTCATCAACTTTTATACGTCCTAAACCTTCAAAAATATGAAGCTCTTTTATTTTCGATTTTACAATACTTCCATCTCTTTTAACCAAAGAAATATTCTGTCCAACTTTTAACTCACCACGAGTTAATCGCCCAATTGCAATTCGCCCTGTAAATGACGAATAATCTAAAGATGTAATGAGCATTTGAGTTGTTCCTTCTTCAATTTTTGGGGCAGGAATATGTTCGATAACCATATCTAACAATGGTTCTATGTTCTCTGTTTCATTTTTCCAATCGTCACTCATCCAGTTGTTTTTTGCTGAACCATAAACCGTAGGGAAATCTAATTGCCACTCTTCTGCTCCAAGTTCAAACATTAAGTCAAAAACTTTTTCATGAACTTCATCAGGTGTGCAATTTTCTTTATCAACTTTATTAACAACCACACAAGGTTTTAATCCTAAATCAATTGCTTTTTGTAATACAAAACGCGTTTGAGGCATTGGCCCTTCAAAGGCATCAACTAATAAAAGAACACCATCAGCCATATTAAGTACACGCTCTACTTCTCCTCCAAAATCGGCGTGACCAGGCGTATCAATAATATTTATTTTAGTATCCTTATAAACAACAGATACATTTTTAGAAGTAATTGTAATACCACGTTCACGTTCTAGATCATTATTATCAAGAATTAAATCTCCTGTATTTTCGTTTTCACGAAACAACTGACAATGATACATGATTTTATCTACCAAAGTAGTTTTACCATGATCGACGTGAGCGATAATCGCTATATTTTTAATATTAGTCATAGTGCCTTATTTTGCGCGTGCAAAGGTACTGTTTATTTTATGACTTTTAACTAAAAACATTATTTCATTTCCCTGTTAAATATTTGTTATTAAGCAGTATCAATAAAATATTGACATACCATTTGCGTTAAAGCAATTAAACTTATATAAATGAAAGATTTAAGCAAGTACCTAAAATTTACACCTTATTTATACTTTTTGAGCTTTATTATATTATGGTTTACAGATGTGAATAGAAGTGAAGGTGTTTTTGCTTTTCCAATTTTAATTTTTGGAATTCCTTTTATTTGGCAAATGATTAAGCCAAATAATAAACTAAATTTTGCTTTAGGAACTACATTTGTATGTCTTTCATCATACTTTATCTTGGCTTATCTTTCAGATGTTCTAGATATTATTTCATTTGGGAAAACTGCAAAACAATTCATTATCATTGGTGGATTATTATCTTTTACAAACTTTGCAATGTCCTTATGGATAATTAGAAATAGTTTAAAACGAGCTTTCTAAAATGTGTATCTTTGTGGCTTGAAAACAAAGACAATGATTCTTCAAGACATACCAAAAATAAAACATATAAATTCTAATAACTTCTTTTTACTAGCTGGTCCTTGCGCTATTGAAGGTGAAGATATGGCTATGCGTATTGCTGAAAAAGTTATTAAAATTACAGATAAGCTGGAAATTCCTTATATTTTTAAAGGTAGTTTCAAAAAAGCTAATCGAAGTCGTATTGATAGTTTTACAGGTATTGGTGATGAAGAGGCTTTAGAAATTTTAAAAAAAGTTTCTGAAACATTTGATGTACCAACAGTTACAGATATTCATGAAGTAAATGATGCAAAAAAAGCAGCTAAATATGTTAATGTACTACAAATTCCTGCATTTTTAGTACGTCAAACCGATTTAGTGGTTGCAGCTGCAAAAACTGGAAAGGTTGTCAACTTAAAAAAAGGACAGTTTATGAGTCCTGAAGCTATGAAACATGCAGTTCAAAAAGTAAAAGATGCTGGAAATGATAAAGCGTGGATTACAGACAGAGGTACTATGTTTGGCTACCAAGATATGATTGTGGACTTTAGAGGTATTCCTACTATGCGTCAATATGCACCAACCGTTTTAGATGTAACTCATTCATTACAACAACCTAACCAAACCATTGGAGTTACTGGAGGTCGTCCAGATATGATTGAAACCATTGCTAGGGCTGGAATAGTAAATAATGTAGATGGTTTATTTATTGAAACGCATTTCAATCCTGCTAATGCTAAAAGTGATGGTGCTAATATGTTGCATTTAGATAACTTGGAAAAATTACTAACTAATTTAGTCGCTATAAGAAAAACAGTAAATAATCTAGGCTAAATAAACCAAGCCTTTTTACTGTTTTCAAGAGAAGTAACTGCAGCTTTTAGTAAGGCAACAAACTCAAATTCATCAAACTCTTCTAAAGATTCTACCTGAATTGAACGCACTTGTTTTCTGTTATTATAATCTTTTAAAATTGGAAACTCCCTTTCTAATAAAACTCCTTGCACAAAGGCTACATCTACAAAATTGGTTCCCTTTAAAACATTTAAATAAATCATCGGTTTTTTGCCTACATTATAAAACGGAATTCTATAACTAAAACGCTCTTCAATCTCAGGTAATGTTTTAAATATAACACTTCGCACATAGAGCATGATAGATTGAAAGGGTTCTTCTTGTCGTAATATATAATCTTCTGTTGGCTTCAATTTGATTTTTAGTATATTTACTTTATGCGTAATATTATTTGTACTTTCTTTTTTATTTGCACTACAGCATTTTCTCAAAACTACGAATTTGTTGACAAAACAGTTCTAGCTTATCCTTCATATTCAAACTTAGAATCTTTAAGTAATAGAATCAAAAATGATTTTAAAACAGATATCCATAAAGCCAGAGCTGCATACACTTGGATTGCCAATAATATAAATTATGATATTGAAACCACTAGAAAAACTAGAGTTTTTAATACCATTATGTATTTCTCAGAAAGTGATTATCAAAGGCAATTAAAAATACATTTAAAACGCAAAGTAGAAATTGCATTATTATCAAAAAAAGCACTTTGTGAAGGTTATAGCGCCATGTTTGTACAATTATGTGAACTTTTAAATTTAGAATCTAAAATAATTAGAGGCATTGCAAAGGTTAGACCATCTGAGATTAACTCGAATAAAAAGATAAAGAACCATGCTTGGAACGCAATAAAAATAAATGGTAAGTGGCAACTAGTAGATGTTGGTTGGTCCAACGGTTTTATAGATGATGCGACTGGAAATTGGGTTAATGATTTTAATCATTTTTTCTTTTTCACAAAACCGGAGCATTTTATTACCTCACATTATCCCGAATTAAAAAAATGGCAATTACTTGATGAAGTAATCAGCTTAAAATCATTTTATGAAAAACCAATTTTCTATACCAACTATTTTAAAAGTGATTTAGTTTTAAATGAAAAACAAAAAGGTAATATAAAAGTATCCAAAAGAAAAATAGTTTTAAATTTCAATCGAAAAAACAAGAAGAATAATCTTTTTTATAAACTTTCAGGAGAGAAATTTGTAAAAAGTTTAAAGGTTTTCAAAAATAAAGAAAACTCATATGATGCTATTATATATTGTAATAATAGCATTGATGACACCCTAACGCTTTATGTAAACTTAGACCCTGTACTAGGCTTTAAAATAAATTAAGTACGATTGCAAAATTTCTTAATTGCTATTCAAAAAAGTTTAACTTTAAAAAAATATTTATTTTTCATAAAATTTATTAAATATGAAATTACATTTCAAACAGTCATTTTATTATTTCTTTGCTATCTGTTTACTATTTAGCTTCACACAAATTAATGCACAAACCTATGCTAAAAACGGCATGGTAGTTTCTGCAAATAAAGCATCCTCTCAAGTAGGCGTTGATATTCTTAAAAAAGGTGGAAACGCTATTGATGCAGCAGTTGCTACAGCATTTTCTTTAGCAGTAACGCATCCAGCAGCCGGAAATATTGGTGGTGGCGGCTTTATTGTATTTATGAAATCGGACGGAGATGTTACCACATTCGATTTTCGTGAAAAAGCACCACTCGCCTCCACACCAACTATGTTTTTAGGAGAAGATGGAAAAGTAGTTGGCAATAGTAATCATGATAGCCTTAAAGCGGTTGGTGTTCCAGGTACTGTAGCAGGATTATATGCGGCGCATCAAAAATATGGAAAACTACCATGGAAAGACGTTGTACAACCAGCTGTAGATCAAGCAGAAAATGGGTTTGAGTTTATATGGTCGTTATATTTCACAGCACAGAGATTTAAGAAGGCAACACAATATCCTCTAATGGTATCTTATTTCGATGATGACAATGGGGAAATTACAGAACCAGGAGAATTATGGAAACAGGAAGCTTTAGCTAA
>Ga0209345_10006977_pt1 | contig 10100 bp, 8 predicted proteins | sample Cruoilmetagenom7_FD_187294 | JGI IMG/M metagenome (GOLD analysis project Ga0209345, IMG submission 187294) | Oil polluted marine microbial communities from Coal Oil Point, Santa Barbara, California, USA - Sample 7 (SPAdes) (version 2) | ecosystem: Environmental > Aquatic > Marine > Oil seeps ... | reverse complement strand
TCGAAAATGAAAGCAAAATTATCTTTTTCCTATGTACTGATTACATTATCAATAATTTTCTTTGGTTTACAAAATATTACTGAGTGGCTATTTGGCTATGATTTACTTTTCCTCTATGGGGCTAAAATTAACCAATTCATTCTACAAGGAGAAATCTGGCGCTTTCTAACACCAGCATTTTTACACGGATCAATCGTTCACCTAGGCTTCAACATGTATGCCCTTTATTCGATCGGTCCATCACTTGAAAGGAAGTATGGGGGTACATCATTCATTCTTCTGTATGCTATTAGTGCTGTTTTCGGAAATGTCTTCTCTTTCCTTTGCTCATCCTATGTATCTTTAGGTGCATCTACTGCGATTTTCGGGTTGATTGCTGCCCAGGGAGTGTATATCTACAAGAACAGGTACCTGCTTGGCAGCGCCGCAAAACCCCTATTGACTAATGTTCTTTTTATGATTGCAGTAAATTTATTTCTGGGTCTATCACCCGGTATAGACAATTGGGGGCACCTGGGAGGATTAGTGGGAGGTTTCCTTTATGCCTGGTTTGCGGGTCCCAGTTTTGGAATTTCCGAGAATCTATTTGGCGAAAATGTGATCATTAAGGAAAACAAAAAAATATTTCTGGTAACAGCATTAATTCTTACAATAGCTATTGCGCTGGTTGGAATAGGTTATCTACTAAGATAACTCACGCTATATATTTTCCGCGATTATCTTCTATATGCACCAAAGAAGGTGTGAAGAATCCAACCACTCCAATTACTAAGCAGCCAATAGCTCCAAATGCCAGCCAACCGCGAACACCCACCCATTCTGCAGCTGGCGCGGCAATAACCATACTGATCGGCATCATCGCTGAGACCATGCTTTCTAGTAAAGAAAAAACCCTGCCTTGCATTTCAGGTTCAACATAAGTCTGCATAATTGCGAATATTGGTCCATTTGCGATCGGATTCATAAAACCCGCCAATGACATACCAAAAACCGCAAGCATGAAATTATCCGAGGGGGCCAACGCGATTAAACCAGTTCCTACCGCTAAACCTACAATGCCGGTAAGTATGGTATATATATTTCGCCTGAAACCACCCCACGTACTCAGCACCAGACCGCCGATAATCATTCCCATGCCGAATGCTGATTCAATCATACTCAGCTCAATCACACCTTTTCCAAAATGATCTGTGACCAATAAAGGGGTGAATGTAAAACCCGGAAATAGCAAGAAGTTTAAAACCGTTGCCGCAAGCGTCAAATACAGCAATCCCCGCCAACCAACCAAGAATTTAAAACCTACCTTAATATCATCCCAGATATGAGAAAATCCAGCCTTTTTTCCAACATTTTGATTCACTTGTGGTATCAATACAAAAAGAAGCGGTGAAATAGCAATAATCGCTGTAATCACATCGATAGATAAAATTTCATATATTGGGAATATTTCCAACATTAAAGCAGCTAGCAAAGGAGCCACAATGCTCATTGCTCCTCGTAGGGTTTGATTCATCCCAGAGATCCTTGCCAGTTGATCTTTTGGAACCATAAGCGACGTGGATGCCTGCATAGCAGGCCAATGAAATCCGCTTCCCAGCGCACGAATGAATAAGATCACATATATATGCCAAACTTGAATATACTCTAGCCAGAAAATGCCAGCCAGAATTATTGTCGCAGCAGCAACCAAAGCATCGGCGTAAATCATCACCTTCTGACGGTTCCACCGGTCAACAAGCGCTCCAGAAATTGGAGATAGAAAAACGCGGGGAAGTAGAGCCATAAAAGAGGCAATGGCAAGTACAGAAGCGGAACCAGTTTTTTCGGTCAGATACCAGATCAATGAAAATTGAACCAGTTCACTTCCCAATAAGCTAAATGCCTGCCCGACCCAAACAGGAAAAAAGGTTCTTTTCCAATTCAGTGGAGTTTTATTCGTCATTGGAGTTACTCAATAAATATTTCACCTGATCATCAATATGGCCAATGATTTTCTCCATATTTTATCAATTGTCACTAAACTGTTTATGTCTTTTCAATGGTGAAAAGAACCCATCTTCCCTTTTTATTAAAAACATTTTTAGGTGATCTATCATAATAAATCACAACTATTTTCCCAAATTCGTCTTTTACTTTAAAATAGAATCTCCCAGTACCCCATGATCCTTTTTTTCTTGCCCTCGCTAAGTGCGTTATGCGCATATTTCTTGCTTTTTTCCCTTTACGCTCATAATCAAACCATGAGGAAATCATTTCATTAATATAAAATATTTCTCCCTGCCATTTAAAAGAGATTGGGCAAGGCGGGCTCTTCTCCAAGATAAATTCCTTATCGAATTCCACTTCGATTTCTTCACCAATGAATTGTTTCATCTAAGTTTACACATAGCTTAACATATCATAATGCTGATTAGATATTTTACGGAAAACTTTTCTTATTATGATATACTAACCGCATTTAAAATAGGTTACCCATAGGAGAACAGTCGCATGAAAAAATTATTGATAATGCGGCACGCGAAATCTAGCTGGAAAAACTCAGATCTTGCTGATCATGAGCGCCCATTAAAAAAGCGGGGGAAGAATGATGCTAAAAGAATGGGGAAACTATTGAAATCCAAGAAAATCGTTCCAGATCTTGTTATTTGCTCAACCGCTGTAAGAGCGCAGGAAACGGCCGATTATTTAGTTGAGAGTATGAAATATAAAAATGAAGTCGTTTTCACTGATGCGCTTTATATGGCAGAACCAAAAGATATTCTTTCGGCAATTACTGATCATGCAACAAACCAGAAATCAGTTTTGATCATTGGCCACAATCCAGGTTCTGAAGCTTTACTGCAAATCTTGACAGGGAAAGTGGAAAGTCTGCCGACTGCGTCTATCGCCTATATCACAGCGAAAATTGATAAATGGAAAGACATCAATAAATGTAAAGAGGTGAAATTAAAAAAATTGTGGCGGCCAAAAGATATTAAATAACTATACAAATAATTGATATACTCACTGTGTTATTAGCAGTGAGTTTTCTTTTAAAGCTATATTCTATGAAGAGCAAATTGCAGGTTAATGAGCAGTTAAGTATTCAGGAACTAATTACATCCATCAAACGAATTAATGACATTCATTATTCATTTGATGGGAATAGCATTTTATATACAAATACCATAGACGGAAAAGGCAAGTTATTTGAAATAGCTGATACAGGGGAAGAGAGAAAACTTTCTCAAGATCTAAATGTGCGAGGAACTGTCGGTTATGGCGGCGGCAATTTTGATGTCAGCGAACATTTGGTTGTAGTATCCGAAAAAAGCGGAGGCATCTTCAAGATAAATTTGAAGACAGATCAGCAAATTGCGCAAATCACTTCCTCAGATGCAAGAACATCTTCTCCAAAAATCTCCCCCGATGAAAAATGGGTCTTGTATGTGTATGAACAGGAAGAGATTAATAGTATTGGGATAACTCCTACCCATAGATTTAGCCGGCCGAAGGAATTGATTATGGGATCGGATTTTTACATGCATCCCACCTGGCATCCAGATGGTGAGAGGATTGCATGGGTTGAATGGGATCATCCATATATGCCCTGGGACGCATCGCGGATTAAGATCAGCCGTATAAATGAAATGCAGCTTAAATTATTTAAAGAGGATTACATAGATGGAAAATTGGATGCATCCGCCAATCAACCCCAATTTTCACCCGATGGTAAATGGCTTAGCTATATCAAACGAAATGGCAACTGGGACAATCTCATTCTATACAATCTAGATACACATACTAAGAAATCAATTGTCAAAGGAAATGGATTTCATCTCAGAATGCCTGATTGGATACATGGATTGCGCAGTTATCAATGGGCAAGTGACAGCAGCACAATCTATTTTATAAAATACCATCAGGGAACCGCCTCACTTTCGAAAGTATGCGTTAACACATCGAAGTCAGAATCAATCGACATGTTTCCATATACATGGGCTTCACAGATTGCTGTTTCCAGGACGTCCGATGACGTTATGCTCATTGGATCATCAAAAAGAGAAGCCAATCAGATTATCCGAATTTCAAACAGCAAGATTCTACCGAACCTTTTAAAAAGCAACCATCAACAAGAATTTGTCCCCGAAGCTCAGGAGATTTCTTTTTCTACTGGTGATGATTCAATAGTACATGCCTGGTATTTTCCACCTCTTATGCAAAAGAAACGGAGTGATTTGCCACCGTGCATTCTCAATATCCACAGTGGACCAACAAGCGTTAAGCATTCCGGATTTTCTTTGGATACCGCCTTCTTCACATCCCGGGGATTCGCGGTTGTGCACTTAAATTATCGCGGCAGCGTTACCTTTGGATACGATTATCAGTACGCCCTTCGCAGAAAATGGGGGGAGGTAGAAATCCAAGACGCTGTTCATCTAATTGATGATTTAAAGAAGCGTAATTTGGTGAGCCTGGAGAAATTAGCGGTTATGGGCTCAAGTGCGGGTGGATTTAGCGCGCTGAATCTTCTGATCAAATTCCCAGGGTTGTTTAAAGCGGGAATTTGCAGTTACGCCGTTAGTGACCTTGTTGATGATGCCCAGCACACTCATAAATTTGAACGTTATTACCACCAATTCTTAACAGGAGATTTTTCAACTGAATATGATCGCTTTGTAAGCCGATCCCCAATTTCACATTTACATGAAATCAAGGACCCAATCGCATTATTTCATGGGACCGAAGACAAAGTTGTTTCCCCAAATCAATCTCAAGAGATATTTGATTCATTGACCAAGCGCAATATTCCCTGCACATTAAAACTATATGAGGGTGAAGGACACGGGTTTAGAAAGCAGGAAAATATTGAGAATTACTACAACACTGTCATCGGATTCCTAAATAAATATCTATAAAAAAAAGAGGAGATTTCATCTCCTCTTTCAATCAAACCTTGTTCATAGATTATTGTCGCATAAACTCCTCGATTGCATGCAAGAGAGCGTCGATATCTTCCATGGAAGTTTCTCCCATCGTAGCAATTCGGAAGGTCTTTCCCTTTAGATCACCATATCCATTCGCAATCCGCATCTGATATTTGTCCATAAGAAAGGCGTTCAACTGTGGGATATCTAGTTTCTGATCATTATTTATGGTTGCTACAGTTTTTGAACGCGCTCCCTCTTCGGCAAAAGGCGTCATTCCATTTTCTAAAGCCCAATCATAAACCCGTTGTGATATGGTACTGTGCCTAAGGAACCGATTCTCAATCCCTTCCGCGAAAATACGATCTAATTGAAAATCAAGCGCATAAACAAGTGACACTGCCGGTGTCATAGCGGTTGAATTCTTGATGCGGTGTTTTTCCATCCTAAGCAGATCAAAGTACCATCCTCGATCAGCAACTTTTTTCGCTTTCTCTAAAGCACGGTCAGTCACGCCAACCAAAGAAAGGCCTGGCGGAAGAGCAAGACATTTTTGCGAAGATGCTAGTAGAAAATCCACACCCCACGCATCCATTTCAATTTTTGAACCTCCCAATGATGAAACTGCGTCAACAAGAATCATCGTGTCCGGGCTCACTTCTCTGACCACCTGGCATAATTCTTTCAATGGATTTTCCACACCTGTTGATGTTTCATTGTGTACTATTTGTACCGCCTCAAAATGCTTCTTTTTAAGCTGGTCGCCCAACACCTCGGGGGTAACGGCTTTTCCCCATTCAACATCAAATCGGACTGGGTTTTTCCCATTCGTTACAGCCACATCATACCAGCGTTGGGAAAATGCGCCATTTACACATGACAAAATATCCTTCTGGGCTAAATTCCGAACCCCAGCTTCCTGCATGCCGGATCCCGTATGGGTACCGATTAACACGCGAAAACCCGTGAAAAACAATTTTTGTGATTTTTCTGCTGCACTTCGATGAATAGCTTCATACTCCTTACTTCTATGGGGCAATAAGGGTTGAGCCATTGCCTGGAGTACTTCAGGTGCAACATCTACGGGTCCTGGGACAAACATGTGAGACATATTCTTCCTCCGTTTACTTTTTTTATCTGAGAATAAACGTTAATATAATTAAAATAATAAAAAAGAATACTGCTAAAGATCCAATTCTTCTAAGATCTTTTTTTACATAACTATAATCAGGATTGAACTCCGATGTATTGGATACACTTTTTTTAATCTGCAGTTTCCTGTCAATCGGTAAATTACTATATTTTTTCTTTGATTTTCTACTCACAAAATCTCCTTTCTCTTACCGTGCAGTTGTCAAAATTAATACTTAGTTGACCTCTGTAGTTATATTGTATCGCTTGATTGAAATATCTATTGAACAAATGTAACAATTTTTTCATTATATTAATTTCAATATGGTCTGGATATATTCATAATTAAGATAGAATTGATAAAAAATATGATCTTCAGATACTCCTTTGCTCTTTGTGGTTTTTTATTTTGAGTTTTTCACAGATGGGATAAGGTTTATCAAAGATTTACCAAAATAAGAAGGAAATGGAATAATGTAGGGTATTATTTCCAAGAGAATGCAGATGGATATTTCAATTCGTCAACAAGCGATACTGGCTTGCCGGCGGTTACTTAGTCAATTGAACCGCGATCCGGCAACCCAAACTTATGGATGTTTCGATCGAAGGTATTGGGCGTGGAAATTAGTGGATTTTCCCGAAGCCACATTCCAACGTAATATCCATCCTCTTTGTTGGTTTATGGATCAACCAGAAGCAACGGGGTCTGATAATCTTGTTGAATTCATTAGAGCTGGGCTCCTTTACGCAATTAATATTCAACATAAAGATGGATCGTTTGACCAAGCATATCCAAATGAGCATAGTTATGGTGCTACCGCCTTTCTTCTTCCCGACCTGATACCCGCATACCAGAAGATAAAAGAGAGTTTTTTGCCAGATGAAAGAGTTTTTATTGAAAATAGGTTAATGCGATCAGTTGATTTTCTTTATAAAGCTGCCGAGCTGCATGGTTTCATTGCCAATCATCTGGCTGGTGCCGCGTTAGCATTATTTAAATCCTATCAACTTTTCGGAGAGAAGAAATATAAATCTGCTTCCGATAACATAGTAGATATAATCATCGAAAACCAATCTGATGAAGGCTGGTTTCAAGAATATGATGGTGCTGATCCTGGTTATCAGACTTTGTGCATGTATTACTTAGCGCAAATATTCACACTTGGACATTCGGATAAGCTGCATAATGCTTTGGAAAGATCATTACAATTCCTGCAATTCTTCATTCACCCGGACGGAACTTTCGGCGGTGAATATGGGAGCCGGAGAACTGAAATTTACTATCCGGGAGGGATATCACTACTATCCCAAGAATTTCCGGTTGCAGCCAAGATGCATACCATTATGAAAGAATCGATCAGAACCGGCAATACAGTCAACTTGATAGATATTGATATGGGAAATTTAGCGCCCTTATTATCCAATTACATAACTGCTGCTTCAATTGTAGAACCTTCCAGTGAAACTTACTCTCTTCCAAAAAAGCAAAAAGAATTCACCCGGGTTTTTAAATCCGCCGGTCTCGCAATCATAGCAACCCCGGTTTATTACGCTGTTTTTGGTATCTCAAATGGCGGGGTATTAAAAGTTTTTAATAAGAAAACGAATACATTAGTTTATGATGATTGTGGTTTGCTCGGTGAGACCAGCAATGGCCAGATGTTTTCAACCCAAAAAACCGATTTGAACAATCCAATAATACGGAACGGAAATATATTTGAAACTTCATCCACCTTTAAGAAAATTCCCTCGCAATTTCCCACACCTTTTAATTATCTTCTATTAAGAATTGCGAATTTAACTCTCATGCGCTGCCGATTTCTTAATGAAGCAACAAAAAAAATGTTCGTGAAATTATTGATAAACAAGAATTCTTCCATTCCATTACGCAGAATCCGACAAATTGAGTTTAGACAAAATACTATTCATATCGCAGATAAAATTGAAAAAACCGGCCCGATCCAGATTAAGACATTGATATATGGAAATAAGTTTTCCGCAATCCATATGGCATCCGCTCGATATTTCACACCCTCACAGCTGGTTAAAAGAGAACAGCCAATTATTGACATTGAAAATCTTCAAAGAACAAGTGCTACTTCTCAATCCTTAATCATCAAGCTTCAAAAGGATCCTAAGGCGCATCGGGCATGAATAATTGGGGAAATATTTCTATTGATGTTGATTCTTTATCATCCATATATAAAGGACAGGGATGTTCATGTCCGGGCGGATATACCTTTATAGAATTACGATCTGGCCTCGAAAATTTATCAAATTTCTTCTCGAGATATGCAATTAAAACCACGATGTTCATGGTCGGTAATGATTTCCTTTATAAAAAGAATCATGCTGCGATTAAAGAAATTGCTAACAATGGGCATGAGATTGCAAATCATTCCATGACACACCCACAGGGTTTCCGATGGTTGTCAGAAAAAGAAAAAGAAATGGAATTGGTTGCCATGTCTGACATTTGCCAGGAAGTATCCGGTAAAAGACCTGTCGGCTTCCGTTCCCCTGGCTGGAACATCAACGATGCAACCCTGCCTGTATTAAATAAACTAAAGTATACGTACGATTCCTCAGTGTTCCCCACATCGCTCATGCCATTAATGAAATTTGCCCATTGGTTCAGCATGTCAAAGCAAAAAAAACATGACCGCACAACTATGGGCCAGACTAGTTACATGTTCTCTCCTCTATCACCCTATCATGTCTCGAATTATTCACTTAGAAAAAAAGGGGGTAATTCATTGATCGAATTTCCAATTTCAGTATCGCCATATCTGCGGATTCCGTTTTTCGCCACGCTGCTTTTATTAACGGGTATTGGTTTCTACAGAAAATTATATCGATCGATTCGTGCGGCTGGACTGCCTATACATTTCCAAATGCATTTATCCGATTTCATCGATTACAGCATTCCAGAACTGAAAGGTCAAATGCCAGGAAACAAAAAGGGTGCTTATATTCCTCAATCACTTCACACACCGCTTTCGAAAAAATTAGATCTCTTCAGTAAAATGATTGACCTGATCGCGCCGGATTATAACTTCATCACGTTAGACCAATGGGCAAAAAGAATGCGGGCAGAAAAATGATCCCACGTTTAAAACCATATTTGGGGAAAGAAGAAATTCTTGCAATCTTCAAAAGCCGAAAGCTTGCTGTTCAGAGATTTGAACAATCTTTTGCAGCACAATTCCATTCCAGTCATGCGATTTCTTTTTCATACGGCCGTACTGCCTTATGGACCTTCTTGAATGCCCTCGAACTAAAGAATGTAGAGGTCATTCAACCCGCATACACTTGCTCTGTTGTTGCACATGCGACAGTATTAAGTGGGAATACCCCGGTTTTTGTGGATAATACACTCACCGATTACAACATGGACATTGATCTTTTGGCTGATGCGATCACTCCCAACACACGGGTTGTAATCCCCACTCATCTTTTTGGTTATCCAATGGATATTGATAAAGTCAATGATATTGTTCATCACGCTGAAAAACAATATGACCACAAGATTTGGGTCATCCAGGATTGCGCCCATTCATTCGATGCGCAATTCAAAGGGAAAACAGTAATGAATGCTGGTGATGGCGCTATCTTCGGGCTCGGAATCAGCAAGCAGATCACATCCATATTTGGCGGAGTATTTACAACTAACGATGAAACGACCGCTAAAAAGGTTCGCGAATTCAGGGATAGAAATTTTCATAAACCTTCATGGAAAAAATCTATCCTCCGATACTTATACCTTCTCGCCGTGTATCCCGCTTTTCAGCCTTTAATCTATGGGCTTGTGTATTGGATGCAGGAAAAAACACCATTCCTTAACCGGCTGACAAAAGCGTATCATTTGGATGAAAAAATCCATTTTCCTCCTGACTATTTAGACCAGATGACAGATATCGAAGCGCTCGTTGGTTTAGAGCAATTAAATAAATACGAGGTAGTTAGGTCAAAACGGATAGAGATCGCCAAAAAATATTTCGATGAAATACATTTATCAAAAGAGTGGGTTCTTCCCCCTGAAATCGATGGAGCAACTTATTC
>Ga0209345_10006975_pt1 | contig 10101 bp, 8 predicted proteins | sample Cruoilmetagenom7_FD_187294 | JGI IMG/M metagenome (GOLD analysis project Ga0209345, IMG submission 187294) | Oil polluted marine microbial communities from Coal Oil Point, Santa Barbara, California, USA - Sample 7 (SPAdes) (version 2) | ecosystem: Environmental > Aquatic > Marine > Oil seeps ... | reverse complement strand
GTATTAACTACATAAAGAAAGATCTTTATCTAATATCATAGCAAGACTATAGAAAATGGAAAAATTAAGTTTGTTTCAAAATGTAAGGGAAAAATAATTGTGAGAATAGCCTGTTTTTAAGCGCCACTTTATGGCGAATTATACACTTTTCTTGTTGGAAGTGAAGATACAAATTTTCCCCATACCTTAATGAGTGGTAATCTTTCAGACCTTTTTACAGGCTTAAGTCACTTTGAGTTTGCAATATAAAGTCTACGATTAACTTTATATTGGGTCAAAAAAAGACGATAAATAAAAAAGGAAGTGATTCAAAATAATTGATAAGATAACAATATTTTTTTTAGCAATAAAGTCAAATAGTTATGGATGTAAGTGATATTTTAGATGTGCTGAACAAAGAGCAAAGGCAGGCTGTAAGCTCCGATGCCAAAAGGATTCTGGTGCTTGCCGGTGCAGGGAGTGGTAAAACCCGGGTATTGGTACATCGTATAGCCTGGTTATTGGGGGTGGAAGGCATTTCTCCTTATGCTATTTTGGCGGTTACCTTTACTAATAAAGCGGCTGCGGAAATGCGTGGCCGGATTGAAACCTTGACCCAAAGTCCAGGAAGGGGCATGTGGGTAGGCACTTTTCATGGTTTGGCTCATCGTCTGCTGCGTACTCATCACAAGGAAGCAGGCTTATCGGAAAATTTCCAGATTCTGGATTCCGATGATCAGCTTCGGCTTGTAAAACGTACAATTCAGGGCCTGGGTCTTGATGAATCACATTGGCCGGCCAAGCAGGCCCAGTGGTTTATAAATCATCATAAGGATGAAGGTTTAAGGCCGAAACATTTGCAGCAACACTATTCGGATAGCCAGCAGCAAACCCTGGTAAAAATTTACCAGGCCTATGAGGAGGCCTGCAAGCGGGGAGATATGGTTGATTTTGCTGAATTGTTGTTACGCTCCCATGAGCTTTGGTTAAACAACCCGGCTTTGTTAAAGCACTATCAGGAGAGATTCCAGCATATTTTAGTCGATGAATTTCAGGACACCAATGCGGTGCAATATGCCTGGTTGCAAATGCTGGCTGGAGATAATAATAATATGATGATAGTCGGCGACGATGACCAATCCATATACGGTTGGCGAGGTGCAAAAATAGAAAATATTCAGCATTTTAATAAACAACATCCCAATGCTGAAATCATTCGTATGGAACAAAATTACCGGTCCACCAGCACTATTCTTCAGGCAGCCAATGCAGTAATTGATAACAATAACAATCGTTTTGGGAAAAATCTCTGGACTGAAGGCAATGAAGGCGATTTGATTTCCCTTTACGCGGGATTTAACGAAGTGGATGAAGCCCGCTTTATTGTTGATCAAATACAGTTAGAGGTAGATAAAGGCCTTGCTCGAGACGATATGGCCGTATTGTATCGCTCCAATGCGCAGTCCAGGGTTCTGGAAGAGGCATTAATACGAGCGGGCATCCCCTATCGAATTTATGGTGGCCAACGTTTTTTTGATCGCGTAGAGATAAAAAACGCTCTGGCTTATTTGCGTTTAATCAGCAGTCGTTCTGATGACGCTGCATTTGAAAGAATCGTAAATACGCCCACTAGAGGCATGGGACTAAAAACGCTTGAATTGATTAGAGCGCATGCCCGCGCACATGATATTTCAATGTGGCAATCCAGTGTACAAATACTCCAGGCACAAGAATTGACTCCGCGGGCAGGCAAAGCGTTGGAGCTTTTCCTCTTGCTTATAGATAAACTGGATACCGATACAAAAAGCTTAAATCTTGGTGAGCAGGCTGAGCATGTTATTGAAAGCAGTGGCCTGATTACGCATCATAAAAAAGAGAAAGGTGAAAAAGCGCAGGCTCGCCTGGAAAACTTACAGGAGCTTGTCACAGCTTGCAGTCAGTTTGAATTTGATGAAGAACAAGGGGCGCCTTCCCAATTATCTGCTTTTCTGGATCACGCTGCATTAGAGTCTGGAGAAAATCAGGCAGATGCCAATGAAAGCTCGATTCAGCTTATGACCCTGCATTCGGCGAAGGGGCTTGAATTTAAAGTTGTGTTTATTAGTGGTATAGAAGAAGGGCTGTTTCCGAGTAAACAATCAAATGAAGAGCCAGGTAGACTGGAAGAAGAGCGCAGGCTTTGTTACGTTGGCATTACTCGGGCAAAAGAAAAATTATTTCTTACCTATGCAGAAAATAGAAGATTATACGGACGAGAGACCTTTAATACGCCTTCCCGCTTTATACGAGAAATTCCTCCGCAATTAATGCAGGAAATCCGGATGCAGGCCAGCATAAGCCGACCAACACAATTTTCCCCCAGCAGCATCAAACAGGGAGAGGCCGCAGGTTTTCAATTAGGGCAAAAAGTAATGCATCCCAAATTTGGTGAAGGCGTGATACTAAATTGTGAAGGCCAGGGTAATAATGCCAGATTGCAGGTGAATTTTATGAGTGCGGGTAGTAAATGGCTAGTAGCACAGTATGCCCGCCTGGAAATAATGTAAGTGATTCTCCTGGGTGTGTGTTTAACATAAATTAAAAACAGTTGGAAACCGAATATGAAACGTAGAGACTTTGTTACTGCATTGGGTGTTGGTGCAACGGGGCTGGCATTAACAGCTTGCAATAAAGAGCAGAAAGAGTGCGATCAGGGAAATAGCAATGCTGTGACTAAAACATCCAGTGAAACAATTCGATGGAAGCTGGTAACCTCGTGGCCAAAAAATTTACCCGGTTTAGGAGAAGCGCCGGAGCGATTAGCTAAAATAGTTAAAGCTATGAGCGCCGGGCGCCTGGATATCAAAGTATACGGTGCCGGTGAAATTGTTCCTGCCATGGAAGTTTTTGATGCGGTGTCCGGTGGAACAGCTGAGATTGGACACAGCGGTGCATATTACTGGAAAGGCAAACATCCCGCATCGCAATTTTTTACAGCCATCCCCTTTGGTTTAAATGCTCAGGAAATGAATGGCTGGATTCATTATGGGGGTGGGCTGGAACTGTGGCAGGAGTTATACGCAAAATTTGGGCTTTTACCTATGGCCGGTGGGAATACCGGTGTGCAAATGGCCGGGTGGTTTAACAAGGAAATAAACACACTGGATGATGTTAAAGGTTTAAAAATGCGGATACCCGGTTTGGGAGGCGAAGTATTCAAAAAGCTGGGCGGTGTTCCCGTAACCTTGCCAGGGGGCGAATTGTTTACCTCCTTACAAAGTGGAGCTATTGATGCCACAGAATGGGTAGGCCCTTATAATGATCTTGCATTTGGATTGTATAAAGCCGCAAAATATTATTATTACCCAGGTTGGCATGAGCCAGGCGCAATGCTGGAATTCATGTTTAACAAAGAAAAATTTGAAAGCCTGCCACAAGATTTACAGGCAATTCTGGAGCATGGTTGCCGTGCCGTTAATCAGGATATGTTAGATGAATATACTGCTCGAAATAATTCAGCTTTAAAAACTCTGGTGGAAGAGCATAATGTACAGTTACGTAAACTGCCAGATGATGTACTAAAAAAATTGAAAATACTGTCCGATGAGGCCGCAATGGAAGCAGCCTCAAAGGATGAGCTTACACAAAGAGTGCATGACTCTGTCATGGCATTTCGACAAAGTGTAATTAAGTACCACAGTATTTCGGAGCAGGCTTACCTGAATGCCCGAACATTATGAAGATAAAGCCACCGTCGGATTTAAAGCCCTGTTAAATTCGAAACTAAACGTTTCAAGAGCTTGCAGCCATTAACAAAAGATACAATGTAAAGAATTGTTGTACCGTGAACTAATTTTACCAATATCAGAAATTGGCCTCAGAAAAATACTCAGGAGATTAATAAAATAAGCCAAAAAGAATAAGGCATAAAATGCACTAAATCATAAATGAAGTTAAAAAAGGAAGTAGAGTATTATGATGAGTCTTGAATACAGAAAAAAACCTGTCAGGCTGGTGTTGTTAGGTCATTTACTTATTTTGGTGGGCATTGGACTAATTGCTTTGCCTTTTGCTAATAATTTTCCCACATTTTCTTTCGCAGGATTTATTTTTCCTGACAATACCATTGATGAAAAATATTTTTTAAGTATATTGCCTGGACTTGTGTGTTTGAAGTTTGGTTTTCATCGTGCATTTTCAAGAAGAAATGTCGTTATAGACAGTTGTAACAAGATGGTTACCCTACAGGAGAGATGGCCTGGTGGTATAAAAGAAAAAACAATTTTTCAATTACCATTCCATTCTTTTAGATCTATTTCTATTGGCGGTTTGAAGCAGCACAAAAAAAACACCTATTTTTATCCCGTATTGTTAGGTATTGAAGATATTGTGATCCCCTGTGGAAGTAATAATAAAAAAGATGTGGTATCTGAAATTCAAAAAATATCGAATTATATGAAACTTCAACTGGACAAAAAATATTGTAAAGTGTCCAGGAGTAATATGCTCAGTGGGTAAATGTGAGTAGCCTGTGGGTATGTTATGTTTTATAAATGACGATACTTTCTGGCATGTTACTGACGATAAAATAATAGCCTGTTTGCCTGGCCTATAATAAGTAGCCAGGAGCCAAATTTTGACCCTGGCTCCAAAATTAAATGTCCTGGACACATCTTTAGCATATCTCTGGTATATAAAGAACCGACTAATTACTTTGGAACTTGTCGAGTGTGACGCCCTGGGTTTATGGCCACAAAAGTAAATATACCTTCCGTGACTTTCCTTTGTTCTTCTTCCGCCGGATAACAAGCCCAGACTTCGATGCTCATTCTAATAGAGCTTCGGCCAATATTCAGAATGGCGGTATAAAAACTTAAAGACGATCCAACCGAGACCGGCAGCATAAAAGCCATTGAGTCAATGGCAACAGTGGCCACCCGACCTTTAGCGATTTTTTCCGCATGATTCGACCCTGCCAAATCCATTTGACTAACAACCCAGCCACCAAAAATATCACCATTGCGGTTGGTATCTGATGGCATTGCCAATATTTTAAGTGAGAGTTCACCCCGAGGAACAGGGATCTCATCAAGCTCTTGCACAATTCGTCTCCTTAAGAATATAACAAATGAGGCAGCCATGTCGCCAGACTGGGCCATATGGCTAATATTAACATTAGAGTAATTTGTATCATGATAAAAGGCAAAACACCTTTGTAAATTGCGCTGGTGGGAACAGAATCAGGGGCAACACCTCTTAAATAAAATAGCGAAAATCCAAAAGGTGGGGTCAGGAATGACGTCTGTAAATTAATGGCTATCATAATACCCAACCAAATAGGGTCTATTCCCATGGTCAGTAATATGGGGCCAACAATGGGGACAATCACAAAGGTGATTTCGATAAAGTCCAGCATAAAACCTAGAAGGAAAATTATTAGCATGACCACCAACGTGGCACCCGTAACACCGCCTGGCATATCAGTGAAAATCCCCTGAATTAGTTCCTCTCCGCCAAAACCTCTAAAAACAAGAGAAAACAATGCGGCTCCAATCAGGATTAAAAAAACCATTGCGGTGACTTGTGTAGTGGATTGGGTAATCTCCCGAAGGGATGTTATGGACAGTTGTTTTTTTAATAAGGCTAGTAACAATGCGCCCATGGCGCCAACACCTGCTGCTTCAGTGGGTGTGGCGAAACCGCCTAATATAGAGCCCAAAACAGTAAAAATCAGGAAAATAGGTGGCGCCAGGCTGAAGAGTGTTTCCTTGAGCATGGAGCCTGGATTATTTTGAGTAGTGTCATCTTCGGCAGAAGGACAAAGATCCGGTTTTAAAGTAGCTATCACCAAGGTATAGGCCAGATACATGGCTACTAAAATCAGGCCAGGAATCACGGCGCCAAAAAAAAGATCACCAACCGAAACGGTTTTTGGTGAAAAAACACCCATGTTCAGTTGGGCTTTCTGGTAGGCACTTGAAAGCACATCGCCCAGCAAAACCAGAGCAATGGAAGGCGGAATAATTTGGCCTAGCGTTCCGGTGGCGCAAATAATGCCCGTAGAAAACGATGGGTCATAACCCCTTTTTAACATGGTTGGCAGAGACATTAGTCCCATGGTAACTACCGTGGCACCGACGATTCCGGTACTGGCTGCCAATAACATGCCGACCAATATCACCGACACTCCCAGGCCACCTTTCAGGGAGCCAAACAACCTGGCCATTGATTCCAGTAAATCTTCAGCAATACGGGACTTTTCGAGAGTGACACCCATTAATACAAACAAGGGCACCGCTATTAAAGTCTGATTGCTGATGATGCCAAAAAGCCGACTTGGAAAGGCGCTTAGAAATGATATGTCGAAAGTACCGGTTAAGAGTCCTATCCCTGCAAATATCAAAGAGGTTCCTGCCAGGGAGAGAGCTACGGAGTAACCCAGTAATAAAACCAGAAAAACAACAAGAAAAAGCAGTAAGGGAAGATACTCAACCATTATAATGAGAATCTTTTAAAAAAGTTGGTGAAGGTGTTACACCCGTCAGTATGAGTATATTTTTTATAATTTCAGACAGGCCTTGCAATAAAAGTGTTCCCGAGAGAAGAAAAATCAGGGATTTTAATAAAAATACTCCTGGCAAGCCACCCGGCTCAGTAGATGTTTCCTGCATAGCCCAGGCGCTGGAAACATAGCGAATGCTGACAAAAGTAATAAATATACATACCGGGAACAGGAATAAAAGGGTGCCAGTCAAATCGATCCAGGCTTTTTGTACTGGGCTCATTCGCCGATACAGGACATCAACCCTGACGTGTTCATCATTTTTAAGGGTAAAAGCCGATGCACCCATAAATACCAGAGCATGAAGGTATAAAACGGATTCCTGTAAAGCAATTGAGCCTAAATTCAGGCCATATCGGAAGATCACCACTGAAAACATGAGAATGGCCATGGGTAATAGCAACCAGGATATTCTTTTTCCGAAGCCATCGGTAAAGGCATCTATGTAGCCGGAGGTTTTAATTAAAAGTTGAATCATGGTGGGATAGGTTAATTTATAGTCGTAAGAACAGGCTAATTTTGTTTAAAGCATATACGAGGCAACGGACTGGCTGCTTTTATCTGCAAGCTGGGAAACGCCCTATTTTTAAATGCCCCACAAAATGGAACATTATACTCTTTTTTATTACTTACAGAGAAAGAATGGGGAATAGTTCGTTGAAATAAATTAGTTTGATTCTACTATTGAGGGTACTGCAAGTCTTTCTTTTAAGGGAAATAAACCAGGTCTTATGAAAAATGTTCTTTTGGTTGACGATTCACGTTCAGCCCGCATGGTACTAAAAAAAATGCTTGAAAAAAACAGCATGGAGGTGGAATTAGCTGAATCCGGAGAGGAAGCTATTGTTTATCTACAATCATCAAGGCCTGACGTTATTTTTATGGATCATTTAATGCCTGGCATGGATGGTCTGGAAGTCGCAAAAATCATTTCAAGAGACCCCAAAACCAAAGATATTCCCATCGTTATGTGCACCTCTAAAGAGGGTGAGGAATATATAGCTGAGGCAAGGGCGCACGGAGCTGTTGAAATTCTTGCAAAACCCCCATCGATAGACCAGGTTAAACAAATTATCAAAGATTTAAATGAAGAAAAAGATATCCCGGTATTGCAAGAATCCCCGGAGCCGACTTTAATTGCAGACTCAGAACAGTTTGAGGAGTTTGCGGACGTTTCAGACACTGAGCTTATTCCTGAACTTGATATTGAGGCTATGGACGAAACAGAATTAGAATTTGCGCCAGAAATGGACCAGGTCGATGATGAATTGATGGCAGAAGAAGATGAATTTCTTTCTGAAGCCCTATCTCAGCCAGCTCCCGCTCCTGTCCCTCCTCTTGCAGGAGGTGCTCCAATAGATAAGGCTTTGATTGTTTCCACTGTAGACTCCATTGTCGAGACTCGATGGGATGAACTAAATGATAGCCTCAAAGAAATAGTAAATGGGGCTGTTGAATCAATAATTGAAACGGAATTAGAAAAGGCCTTGAGTGGTTGGCAAGATGCTACTTTGGTTGAGGCCACTATACATAGCGAGCAAGCGGTTAAACAACATATTGAAAAAGATCTGGATAAGCAACAAAATCAGATAAGAAGCCTGGCCGAAATACTTGATCAACTTCATGATGAAAAAGAACAAGGTTTAGATCACGATACACTAAATGAATGGAAGGAAGAAATATCCACTGAGCTAAATGCCCTGGCTAAAAGAGTAAATAAAACATCTGTAATCGATGATAATCTGGAAGAAGCCATTGATGAGCGCATTAAATTAAAGGGTAATGGAGATGTTCTTAATGATGAATTAGAAAGTAAAATTCATAAATTCACTGATGAAGCCATTGCTACGAAAACCGAAAAAATGATGCTGGAAATAGAAGAAAAATTGACGGAACGTGTGCATCAAACAATTAAAGAGGACCTTGAACAGCACCTGGAAAAATTAGTGAGAAATATCGCCAGTGTTACTGCCACAAGTGCCGCCAAAGAAACATTTAATGAAGCACTTGATAATTTAGAAAAAAGTGGAAATTTTTCCGTAAATGGTAAAGGCAATTCTTCCGTTAAATTGCGCTGGTTATTTACCGGAATTCTGTTAACTTTGGCAGCATCTGCTGCGGTTAGCTATTTCGTATTTGATTTTATTCCTTTGTTATAATTTCAGTACACTTATCTGATACTAATTTAAAGCATATTGCAAAACGATTCCTGCAAAAATAACCATTCCTACCCAGTTATTATTTAAAAAGGCATTAAAGCACTGGTCTTTGTCTCTGGTTCTGACAATGTATTGTTGGTAAACAAAAAACATTGCAGCAAATACCAGACCAGCATAATAGTACTCTCCATAGTTTAATTTTAAACCAAGCAAAACCAGGCAAATCAAGGTGCCTGTTTGAAGCATGCCAACTATTAATTTATCCAGGTCACCAAAAAGTATGGCGGTAGACTTTACGCCAATTTTAATATCATCATCTCTATCAACCATGGCGTAAAAAGTATCGTATGCTACGGTCCATAACAAGGTTGCAAGGTAAATTAACCACATATAGTGTGGTAAAGCGTTAAGGTGAGCAGCGAAGCTCATAGGAATAGACCAGGCAAAGGCAGCGCCCAAAACAACCTGGGGTAAATGAGTATAACGTTTCATATAAGGATAGCTGCCTGCAAGTAATGCAGCACCGAAGGACAGTAAAATAGTAAAATAATTGGTAAATAGAACCAGAATAAAGGCCAGTAGTAATAATACGCCAGCGAATAAAAGCGCTTCCCGGGGAAGAATGCGGCCCGAAGCAATGGGACGATTTTTGGTGCGTTCGACATGGCCGTCGATTTTACGGTCGGCAAAATCATTGATAACACAACCAGCAGAGCGCATTAAAACGACTCCTGCAAGAAAAATTAAAGAAATTTTAATAGAGGGTTTCCCCTCGCCTGCAATCCATAGGGCCCACAAAGTTGGCCACATAATTAAGAAGATACCTATGGGTTTGTCTAGTCTCATAAGCTGAATGAAATCTGGAATTCGGTCAGTCCAGCTAGTTGGGGCGTTATCAGGCATAGTTGTTTTTAATCGTTGCAGTTATTGAGGAATCAGGAAAAGACTCTCTGGTATTGGAAAGACGGCCAATGACCCGGCCACATTGTAACCATTGTAGGCCTGGCAGAGAAGAGTCTTTGGTAATGATTCTTTGTTATAATGCCACCACTGGAAAAGTACCAGATGGACAATATTGTTCTGGTGGTTGAGTAGGAGGCATTGAGCTTAAAAATCGCAGTTTTCAGGTTAAAAAGACTTTTAATATGAAATTAGTACTATTGCTTTGGGCTTTAAGCTTAAAAATGTTTTATAAAAGCAGGACAAAGGCCTCGGTTCGTGATCATATCGGCGATAAACACATCGTTTTTCAATTACAAACCCACAGTGGATGGATTTGCAGAAACTTTACTGTTACGAACCGCAATATAAGTTCAGCATGGGGGCATCATGACTCTGTTGATATTGTTATCAGCTTTAAAGATGCCGAATTCGGTGCTGAAGTACTTATCTCCAAGGCAAAGCGATTAGCTTTCATGCAGG
>Ga0209345_10006973_pt1 | contig 10102 bp, 10 predicted proteins | sample Cruoilmetagenom7_FD_187294 | JGI IMG/M metagenome (GOLD analysis project Ga0209345, IMG submission 187294) | Oil polluted marine microbial communities from Coal Oil Point, Santa Barbara, California, USA - Sample 7 (SPAdes) (version 2) | ecosystem: Environmental > Aquatic > Marine > Oil seeps ... | reverse complement strand
TCCCCTTTTATATTGAGTATCTCCAATTCCGCTAGACAGCGGCCACACCCTTGACCTCGGGCACCAGCTCCTTGAGAATGCGCGATGCACCCCCTCAGGGCCACGATGGGCATTGGCACTGGCCATTGCCACCGCCGATCCTTACCTTGACATTGAACTAAATAAAGGGTTTAATATGATGATAATTTACCTTATCTAATCTAGAGAGCTCCATACGAAGGGGGGAGGTGAACATGGAAAGTTTGGTAATTGCTGTAGCACTAGCGGGTGGACTCGTCATTGGGGGTATGGTTGCTTTTCTACTGCGTGGCACATTGGCAACTCGCCGAACTCGCGCTGCCGAGAGAGAGGCCGAGGCTCTCCTCGCCGATGCACGGACGAAGCATAAGGAAGCACTCCTTGAGGCCAAGGAGGAAGCGATAAAGATCAAGTCTCAAGCGGAGGCGGAAAGCCAAGAACGGCGCACTGAGCTTCATCGACAGGAAAGGCGACTCTCCCAGAAGGAGGAGAACCTCGATAAAAAGTTGGAGGCCCTGGAACGCCGAGACCATAGCTTAGTCTCCAAGGAGAAGGAGGCCGAAAGCCTCCGCGCCCAACTTCAAGAGCTGAAGCAGAAGCAGATTCAGCAACTGGAGCTGATCTCCGGGATGTCCAGCGCTGAGGCAAAGGGTCTCCTGATGAAGGCGCTTGAGGATGAGGTGCGCGAGGATGTCTCTCGCCGCATTCGCGAGGTCGAGGCTCAGCTCAAAGAGGAGGCTGATGAGCGGGCTCGCGAGATCCTGGCCATCGCCATTCAGCGCTGTGCTACCGATGTGGTATCGGAGACCACTGTCTCGGTGGTTCCGCTGCCCAGCGACGAGATGAAGGGCCGGCTCATTGGGCGAGAGGGAAGAAACATAAGGGCCCTCGAGAATGCCACCGGCGTGGACCTGATCATCGACGATACCCCGGAAGCAGTGACCATCTCAGGCTTCGACCCGGTGCGTCGCGAGGTAGCACGCATTGCCCTGGAGAAACTCATCCTCGATGGTCGAATCCACCCGGCCCGCATCGAAGAGCTGGTACAGAAGGCGAGGAGCGAGGTAGAGGCCACGATCCAAGCTGAAGGGGAGCAAACGGTGCACCAGGTTGGTGTGCCCGGGCTGCATCCTGAGCTTATTAAGCTTCTGGGCCGCCTTAAGTATCGCTTTAGCTATGGTCAGAATGTGCTCCTGCACAGCATTGAGGTTGCGCACCTGTCCGGTATGATCGCCTCAGAGTTGGGGGCCAGGGTCGATCTGGCTCAGAAAGCGGGCCTGCTCCACGATATAGGCAAAGCCATGGATTTCCAGATCGAGGGACCTCATGCTGAGATCGGCGCTAACCTGGTGAGGCAGTGGGATAAATCCGCTGAGGTAGTTAACGCCATTGCAGAGCATCATGGCGAGACTTACTCGATGAGCATCCTAGGGTTTATCATCTCCGCCGCCGATGCCATCAGTGGCGGTAGACCCGGGGCCAGAAGGGAGTCACTGGAGCAATATCTGAAGCGCCTCGAATCCCTGGAAAGCCTGGCCAATAGTTTCCCAGGCGTGGAGAAATCCTATGCCATTCAGGCTGGTCGCGAGATACGCATCATGGTTAAACCTACCGAGATAGACGACCTTGAGGCATTGAGACTCGCCCGCGATGTGGTGAAAAAAATCGAAGAAACTCTGCAGTATCCAGGTCAGGTAAAGGTAACCGTTATAAGGGAGACTAGAGCGGTAGAGTATGCAAAGTAGGAAAAGCTGTTGCGAATCCTCATGGTTGGCGATGTAATCGGCAGGCCTGGGAGGAGAGCGATACGGACCATGGTGCCTGGGTTACGCCGGGAACATGCGGTCGATCTGGTAATTGCCAATGGTGAAAATGCCGCTGGGGGGCTTGGCCTAACCAAGGAAACGGCCGAGGAGCTTTTTGAGGCTGAAGTCGATGTAATCACCTCTGGGAACCATATTTGGGACCAGAGGGAGATCATCCCCACCCTCGATAGCGAGCTGGCAATCCTGCGCCCATTAAATTACCCCCCAGGCGTTCCCGGGCGGGGCTACCTAGTCATAGGAGCGCTCTTGGTGGTCAACCTGATAGGGCGCACCTTTATGGGAAACTTCGATTGCCCCTTCCGCGCCATGGATCAACTCCTTGACGGTCTTGCCGATAGGACTCCGGTGATCATCGTTGACTTTCATGCCGAGGCCACAGCAGAGAAGGTGGCCTTAGGCTGGTATCTGAACGGAAGGGTTAGCGCTGTGCTCGGAACTCACACCCACGTGGGCACCACGGATGCTCGTTTGCTCCCAAAGGGCACTGCCTTTATTACAGACGTAGGCATGACTGGCCCCATCGATTCAGTAATCGGGGATGATACCGATGCCGTTATAAGGAGATTTCTTACCCAGCTCCCCCATCGCCTGGCCGTTGGTAAGGGGAGCGTCATCCTCAATTCCGTTTTAGTGGAAGTCGAGGAAGGTACGGGCCGGGCCAAGAGCATCATTCGAATCGACCGGGAAGTGGAATAGCAATGAAAGTGGACCTTCATATTCATAGTACAGCCTCCGATGGACGGCTAACCCCCGAGGATGTGGTTCGGCTGGCAGCGAAGAAGGGGTTGAGTGTGATCGCAATCACCGATCACGATTCTGTGGAGGGCATCGCTGCTGCTCTAGTGGCAGCCGAACCATTCCCGTCCCTCACAGTTATCCCCGGTTTGGAGATCAATACCGATATCGCCAACGGAGAGGTTCACATTCTGGGCTATTTTATAGACTATGAAAATGAGGAGCTTAAGCACACCCTCGAGACCCTGCGACGTTCCCGGGAGATAAGGGCACGTAAGATGATCGCTAAGCTAAGGAAACTGGGGGTCGAGGTGCAGTGGCAGCGAGTCCAGAAATTGGCCGGAGGTGGTTCTATTGGGCGGCCGCATATAGCCCAGGCGATGTCTGAGCGGGGCTACGTCTCCTCTCTTCAGGAGGCTTTCACCAAATATATTGGTCGCCAGGGACCGGCCTACGCTGAACGCGAAAGGCTCTCCCCTGAAGAGGCGGTGAAGCTGGTGGCAAAGGCAGGTGGCCTGCCTGTGATGGCGCACCCGGCAGATACCGATGGCTTGGAGGGTCTCCTGATCCAGCTTAAAGGGGTTGGCCTCGTAGGCTTGGAGGTATACTATAATGGTTACGGCCAGCAAACGATACATCGGCTGGTCGACCTGGCCAATAAGCACGGGCTTCTCACATCCGGGGGCAGCGACTTTCACGGTCTGGAGGGCAACGAAACGCCTCTTGGTGGCATAGATGTCCCCTTGGATTGCGCCCAGCGGCTAATTGCCCTGGCTGAACAACGAGAAAAGGTGGTGACTCGATGAGTTGGCATACTGAGTCAGTGGATTTCGCCGGCGAGGAGGGCATGCTATATGGGGAACTCCTGCTCCCCAAGGGAGAGGGGCCCTTCCCGGGGGCGGTTCTCTGTCACGGGATGGCGACCGATCATCGCGCTATGAGGCCCAGTGCCCAGAGGCTTACCCGAAAAGGCATTGCTACGCTTACCTTCGACTTTCGCGGTCATGGCAGAAGCGAGGGCTTTCTCGACGGCAATCTGGCAAAGGATGTCATTGCTGCTCTAGAGTTTTTACGCAACCACCATAAGATCGATCCAGAGCGCATTGCCCTCGTGGGGCACAGTCTAGGAGCTATGGCAGCGATTAACGCCGCTTCCGAGCTAGAGAACATCCAGGCTATGGTTTTTCTCTCGAGTCCGGGAGATATCGATGAACGAATGGGGGAGTTTTTGGCCCCCTTATATCATAGGGTGATGCAAGCAGGAACCCTCATTGTTGAGTTTCCTCGCTTCGGCCCCCTGCCTATGTTGACCAGGATTCAAGGCATAGTCTCCAGGCTCTGGATGTGGATCCGAGGGTATCAATTGCGCATCCATATGATGCAAAACCAGGAGTCTTGGATAACACTTAATCCACTTGCCGCAGTAAAGAAGATAGGGGCCTTTCCCAAGCTCTTCGTCCATTGTGAGGGGGATAAGATGGTTCCCTATACAGGAGCCCTTAAGCTTTATGAGAAAGCCAGGTGGCCAAAGGAGATTCTGGTTTCAAAGAGTGGTTTCCACGCCTTACCCCTTTTCCCGGGTAAGCTTAGGGGGAAATGGATCGCTTGGCTTGTTTCCACCCTAACCCAGGCGAAGGGAGGGGCCACGGGGTTTGACGATGAAATCCAAATTCGGCAATAGTTTATGTTACTTCAGGTAATTCTGCTCACAATAGGCGCATACCTCCTCGGCTCGGTGCCAACATCCTACATCGCAGGCCGTTTTCTTAAAGGGATCGATATTAGGGATTATGGCAGCGGAACGGTCAGCGGGTCCAATGTCTGGTATTCGGTAAATCGCTGGGCGGTGGTCCCGGTGGGGATTTTCGATATCCTGAAGGGACTTATACCGGTAGCCATTGCCTGTTATGTGCTGGATTTCCCCATCTGGGCTCAGGGCATCGTGGGCTTAGCCGCTATCGCCGGTCACAACTGGCCCATCTTCCTCCGCTTCTCCGGGGGGCGAGGGATCTCCCCCATGATGGGGGTTGTATTCGTTTTGGAGCCGTGGATTCTCCTGGTGTTTATCGTTGTCTGGGTCCTGTGCATCGCTCTTTTGAGGAATTCGCCATTGGGGGCCATCATCGCTGCCATAAGCTTGCCCTTGGCTGGATGGGCCATAGGGGAAGACCTGGCGCTGATCCTATGCCTGTTGGCGATATTCTTTGTTTTCGCGCTAAAGAGGCTTTTGGCCAACCACGGCACCCCAGTGGATGACTGGAGGCGGGTGATGGTCTACCGCCTGCTCTTTGACCGAGATGTACCCGATCGAAAGGTCTGGGTCCATAGAAACCCCTCCAGCACGGAGGAGCCACCGCAGTAGAGATGAGGTGCGCTGCTCACCCCGAGGTGGAAACAAGTCTGACCTGCGGCCGATGTGGTCGTCCCATTTGCCCTAAATGTAAGGTGATGCCTGGATGTTTGCCCCCAGGACGCTATTGAGTATAGTAGAAAACAGAAATGAGTACAACTGCTATCGTCATAAATGTTTTTGCTTTGGCATGCCTCATTTTGGCCTTCACTAAGGACAGGGCGAAAACGAAGCAATCGCTTAAGGTGGGGGTGAAATCATTCATCCGCATTCTGCCCGTAGTCCTTATCATCATTGTCTTCATAGGCCTGCTCCTGGGTTTCGTGCCGCCGGATGAGGTCTCAAGGATCGTGGGCGAGCAGGCAGGGTTTGGCGGGATACTCATCATTGCACTTATGGGAGCGATCATGAATATACCCGCCCTGATATCATTCCCCCTGGCGGCTTCGCTAATTAAGAGCGGGGCCTCCATCGCCGCGGCTGCCGCCTTCATCACCACCCTGACCATGGTCGGGACAGTTACCCTGCCCCTGGAGATAAAGGAGCTGGGCAGGAAAATGGCCCTGCTCAGGAACGGGATAAGCTTCATAATCGCCATCGTTATCGCCCTTATAATGGGGGTGCTGCTGTGAACGAGGAAATGATACGGAAGCAAAGAAAGGCGTTTGTCAGGGACTATGCCATTATGGCAGCAGCCCTGGCCATCATGCTGGTCACACTGCTTGTTTACCCAGACCGGGTGGACGGTGTAACCACCGCGTCGTGGAACTTCTTCACCGAGATGATGATGATACTGCCCGCGGTGATGGTGATAATGGGGCTTTTCGCTGTCTGGGTTCCCAGAGAGATAATTGGCAAGTATCTGGGGAAGGCATCGGGGTTAAAGGGCATCCTCATCGCCATACTTCTGGGCACACTGCCAGCCGGACCGCTCTACATCGCTTTTCCGGTGGCTGCCGGCCTGCTCAAGAAGGGTGCCCGCATCTCCAACATCATTGTTTTCCTCTCGGCATGGGCCTGCATAAAGCTCCCGCAGGAGATGGTGGAGCTCCAGTTCCTCGGGCCCAAATTCATGGCTCTCAGACTTGTCTTGACAATCGTTTTTATTGCTATCATGGCGATCTTCATAGAACGGGTGATCGAGTGGAGCGATAAAAGGGGCACCAAAGCTCGTGAAGCGAAATAGGAGTTGACACCGGTGAGGGATAAAACGGGTGTAGTGAGGGAGGGCAAAGACAGGGCGCTGGAGCTTGATTCAAAAGAATCGCCGCGCCGCATAATATCAATGTCAATTGCGTTGGCCCCGGAATGGTTATGACACCTATGGTGCGAGGAGCACTCGGACCTGTTGCAGAGGGGATGGGGATTTCAGTGGAGCAAGTTTATGGTGGCGCATGCGGGATTCGAACCCGCGATCTCCTCCTTGAGAGGGAGGTGTCCTAAACCCCTAGACGAATGCGCCACTTCCTCTGCGGCAAGTGTTAGCTCATTGCCCGGCAAGCTTATGGCCCTATGTTTCCTGATCCGCTCTAACTTCGCTGATGGTTGGCGTTGGTTGCGGTGTTCGCCGTCCACGTACTGCAAAAAACACCATGATGATCCCTACTATTAGCGCAACTGTCCCGCTAACGATAAATCCCACGGCAACCCCAAATAGCGGAGGAACCTTCACGCCGAACACTACGCTCAGATCGATGCCGGCAGACCCGTCGTCGTTCATCAGAACGAGCGAATAGCTGCCCGCCTCAAGCTCCCACTCCAGGGTCTGGATTCCGGCACCATGAACCGACGCCCTCCAGAATGTTTCGGAGACAGGGGCTGCTGGCTCGGAATCGCCCTGGTGATTTGTATAGGTCACTCTATAGGGGTAGATGCTAAATCCTGTGACCTCATCATACTCAACATCTTCGAGGTAGGTATTCAAATCCGACTCCCCGGATACTCCTATGAATATCTGTTTCGCCGAATCGTCGTTTGAGCCTTCTACCTTAACGGTGCCTAAGTCGCCCCAATCCCATAGCCATTCCGCCCCTACATCAATATCGGCAGGCACGGTTACAATGGCATGGGAATCTTGTTCAAGATCAATAGTCCTTGTGGTTAAAAACCCTTCACTATCCATGAGGGCACTGTTTACCCAGAGCAAAGCCCCGCCGGCTATCAGAAGGCCAACCGACCACACTATGATGAGGATTCCGAAGACCAGAAGTATAATCCTTCCTGCGCTCATCGTAACATCTCCCGATTGTATAACAAAATCCTATGCCCCCGGCTCCTGGGCAACGATTATCCAGAGTTCCAAGTGGTCGCAACGTTCCCAGCGGCTCTGACTTAAGAACGGAACTGGCTGGGGAACCAGGATTCGAACCTGGGCTTGCTGATCCAGAGTCAGCCGTCCTACCGCTAGACGATTCCCCAGCGCTTCCACATCATACAATAAAACGACCTATCTGGCAAAACCGACTAATCGGTTTCGCTTTCGTTTGCCGGGCACGGGAATGGCAAGCCGGATATACCACAGCAGCCGGAGCTTCCGGCTAACCTGAAGCTGCGCTCGATAAAGTCGTCACACCACGACTCTTGCCGCTCAGGGCTTATTTCGCCGTGCAGGATGCATTCCTGCTGATCGGTGTAATAGACACAGTAAGAACAATGCATGCTGGCCTCTAATATAGATTAAAGCAGTCTACCGTGCTTGTCAATCTGGCCCCAATCTGTTTCTTGCCGCTTCGATCCGCTTCAGGCACCTCTCCCGTCCCAGAACCGCCATTGTTTGAAAAAGGGGTGGCGCCGCGGTGCGCCCGGTGACTGTTACCCTGAGGAGCCCGAAAAGCTCCCCGGTCTTAAGCCCCAGCTCGGCTGCCAGGGGGCGGAGAACAGCCTCAAGCGACGAGGCATCGAACGAGCAGGCATCCAGCCGCTTTCTACTGGCCTCAAGTGCAGCTATGGCCCTTTCCCTATCCATCCCCTTCTCCAAGAGCAACGCAGTCTCATAATCGATGTCATCTATAAAGAAGAAGCCGGCAAGCTCAGATGCCTCAGCCAAGACCCTCACCCGCTCTTGAATCAAAGGCACGATTCGGCGTACATAATCCCGCGAAATGGGGCGCTTCACCGTCTTGGGCAACCCTGATTCCAGAAAAGGCATCACCAGTTCAACCATCTCCTCAGTGCTCAGCTTGCGCATATACACCCCGTTCATCCAACCGAGCTTCTCCGGGCTGAAGATGGCCCCTGTCCTGCCGATGCGCTCGATAGAGAAGTTCCGCACCAGCTCAGCGCGGCTCATTATCTCGGTCTTATCATCCAGCGACCAGCCGAGAAGGGCGAGGAAGTTCACCACGGCCTCCGGCAGGTATCCTCGATCCCGATACTCGATAACCGAGGTTGCTCCATGGCGCTTGCTGAGCTTCGCCTTGTCCAGGCCCAGAATCATCGGCAAATGGGCGAACAGGGGCCGTTCCCAGTCGAACGCCCTGTAGAGCAGAACATGCCTCGGGGTAGACGAAAGCCACTCATCGGCCCGCATGACGTGCGTAATCTTCATAAAATGGTCATCGACAATGTTGGCCAGGTGATACGTGGGGTAGCCGTCCGACTTCAGCAGCACCAGGTCGTCGAGTTCGCTGTTGTCAAAGGTGATATCGCCACGGATAAGGTCGTGAAACGTTGTTTGCCCGACAAGTGGCACCACCTTGAAGCGTATCACTGGCGAGATGCCCCCGGATTCGAGCTGTGCTCGCTCCTCCAGGCTCAGATCGCGGCAGTGGCGGTCATAGCTGCGCAGCGATTCCTTGCGCTCCGCCATTTCAGCGCGCATGCGGGCCAGCCGCTCCGCGGAGCAATAACATTTGTAAGCGTGGCCGCCCTCCAGCAATTGCTGCGCACACTTTTGATATAGGTCCAGGCGCTCCGATTGAAGATACGGCCCGTAGTCGCCCCCCACCTCCGGCCCCTCATCCCAGTCGAGTCCCAGCCACCTGAGGCTATCGAGTATGGTCTCCACAGCCCCCTCCACCCTACGGGTGACATCTGTGTCCTCGATGCGAATGATAAACTTGCCGCCTGTATTTCTGGCGAACAACCAGTTGAACAGAGCGGTCCTGATGTTTCCAATATGCGGGTATCCGGTTGGGCTGGGAGCGTAGCGCACCCGAACGCTTTCTTCACTCATAGCTCTCCGTTAATACAGCTATTTGCATGGTAGTCATGTGACGCTAGAAGGGCACTCCCCATCAGTCGTTTCCTATTTTAGCATCATCAGAAGTGATAGTCTATTCGAGCAAGACACCGGCGCAGTTCGGCAACCGCTATTTATCGGGCAACGACTCCCGCTCGGTAACAGTTCCTATTGATGCAAATATTTGAGGATTGTCTAATCAGCCTGACCCTTGACAAAGGCAATTGGAAATTGTAGTTTGAACTAAGACTCAAACCTATAGTCAGGACAAAGCTACTCCAATTCCAGAGGATCATAATGGTAGAATCGGTCATTACAGGTGAAATGATATGACAACACCCGAACCAGCAGTCCCTTCCGACTTTATTCGGAATATCATCAACGAGGACATCAAGAATAACAAGTACGGGGGACGGGTGCATACGCGGTTCCCGCCGGAGCCGAACGGCTATCTGCACATCGGGCACGCCAAGTCCATCTGCCTCAATTTCGGCATTGCCGCCCAGTATGGGGGCCTATGCAATCTGCGGTTCGATGATACAAATCCCACCAAGGAAGAAGATGCGTATGTCAAAGCGATCATAGAGGACGCACGCTGGCTCGGGTTCGATTGGGATGACAGGCTATATTATGCATCGGACTATTTCGACCAAATGTATGATTATGCCGTGCAATTGATCAAAGCCGGTAAGGCTTACGTCGATGATCTGAGCGCGGATGCGATCAGAGGGTACCGTGGCACTCTCATTGATCCTGGCAAGGAGAGTCCCCACCGCAACCGTTCGGTAGAAGAGAATCTCGACTTATTTGAACGTATGCGGGCCGGGGAGTTCGAGAATGGCTCGCGAGTGCTTCGCGCTAAAATTAACATGGCATCACCAAACTTGAATTTGCGCGATCCGGCCATGTATCGCATCCTGCATGCAGAGCATCACCGTACGGGCAACAGGTGGTGCATCTATCCGATGTACGATTGGGCCCACGGACTTGAGG
>Ga0209345_10006972_pt1 | contig 10104 bp, 3 predicted proteins | sample Cruoilmetagenom7_FD_187294 | JGI IMG/M metagenome (GOLD analysis project Ga0209345, IMG submission 187294) | Oil polluted marine microbial communities from Coal Oil Point, Santa Barbara, California, USA - Sample 7 (SPAdes) (version 2) | ecosystem: Environmental > Aquatic > Marine > Oil seeps ... | reverse complement strand
GTGTTATACCGGGGAACTTAACAGCATCTAAGCTTGATCAGATGCCTGATTTAACAGAAATTCAGAAAAAATCTTTTGAATGGTTTTTAAAAGAGGGTTTAAAAGAAGAATTGCTTTCTTTTTCTCCAATAAAAGACTATACAGGAAGATTAGAACTTTATTTTCTGCCAAATTACAGGTTTGATGACCCGAAATACACCATAGAAGAAGCTAGACTGCATGATGCCAGCTATACCAAGAAGCTTTATATCGAAATGAGGCTGGTTAACCGTGATACAGGGGAAATTAAAGAACAGGAAGTTTATATTGGCGATATACCAATGATGACTGAAAAAGGAACCTTTATTGTTAACGGAGCAGAAAGGGTTATAGTCAGTCAAATTGTTAGATCCCCAGGGATATACTTTAAGCGTGATATTGCAACAACAGGAAAACGTGTTTATAACGCCACTTTGATTCCAAACAGAGGGGCATGGCTGAAAATAGAAACTGACACAAATGATCTTGTGCATGTAAAAATTGATAAAAATAGAAAAATTCTTGCCACCACTTTATTAAAAGCATTAGGAATCGGCGCGGCTGAAATAGAATCTATGTTTAGACATAGTGAATTCCTAAAGAAAACTTTTGACAAAGACACTACAGCCACTTCAGATGATGCATTAATAGAAGTTTATAAAAAATTAAGACCTGGAGATCCTGCAAGCGCAAGCGGAGGTAAGTCTATCATAGACAGCAGGTTCTTTGATGAAAAAAGATATGATCTTGGAAAGGTCGGACGTTACAAGTTAAATAAAAAACTTGGACTTAACCTTCCTGAAACAAAAAGAACATTATCAGTGCAGGATATTGTCACTTCTATTGAATATCTTGTTAACCTTACATTTGACGAAGGTACTATTGATGATATCGATCACCTCGGAAACAGACGTATCAGATCTGTTGGGGAACTGCTTCAAAACCAGTTCAGAATTGGTCTTACAAGGCTTGAGAGAATTGTAAGAGAAAGAATGACACTGCAGGATTCTGATACATTAACTCCTATAAATCTTTTAAATACAAAGCCATTAATAGCTGCAATTAAGGAATTCTTCGGTTCATCACAGCTTTCACAATTTATGGACCAAACAAATCCACTTGCAGAACTTACTCACAAGAGAAGATTATCAGCATTAGGACCTGGTGGACTTGCAAGAGAACGCGCAGGGTTTGCGGTAAGGGATATTCATCCAAGTCATTATGGAAGAATTTGTCCTGTAGAAACTCCTGAAGGACCTAACGCAGGTTTGATAGGTAGTTTAAGTACATATGCAAGGGTTAATGAATATGGATTCATTGAAACTCCTTACTATGTTGTTAAAGGCGGAATCGTAACTGATGAAATTCATTACTTAAGCGCGGACGAAGAAGATGACTTCCGTGTCGCGCCTGGTGATGTTCCTATTGCAAAAGACAATAAAATTTCCAGCGAAATGGTTCCAATTCGTTACAGAAGTGAATTTACGCTGGGTGAATCCAATAAAGTTGACTATATCGGCGTATCCCCAATCCAAATAGTTTCTGTTGGCACTTCATTAATTCCTTTCCTTGAGCATGATGATGCGAACAGGGCGTTAATGGGCTCAAACATGCAACGTCAAGCTGTACCTCTTATGAAAACTTCAAGACCGGTTGTTGGAACAGGTCTTGAAAAACGCGCGGCTAGTGATTCAGGAATGGCTATTCTTTCTGAACAGGATGGTGTAGTTGAATATGTAACCAGTGATGAAATTAGAATAAAAATTCCATCAGGGAAAATTCATAAATATTCTTTGATGAAATTTGTAAGAAGCAACCAGGATACCTGTTTAAACCAGAAACCTCTTGTAGAAACAGGTGATAAAGTTAAAAAAGGCGATCCAATAGCTGACGGAGCTTGTACGGATAAAGGTGAACTGGCTCTTGGTAAAAACGTTATGATAGCGTTTATGCCGTGGGAAGGTTATAACTTTGAGGATGCGATTCTGATTAGTGACAGGTTGGTTCATGACGATGAGTTTACGAGTATTCACATTGAAAAATTGGAAATTGATGCTCGTACAACCAAGTTAGGAGCTGAAGAAATCACTAGAGAAATTCCTAACGTAAGTGAAGATAGCCTAAGGCATCTTGATGAAAGAGGAATAGTAAGAATCGGCGCGAGAGTTTACGCTGATGACATCCTTGTTGGAAAAATCACTCCTAAGGGAGAATCTGAGCATCCTCCGGAAGAAAAGCTTTTAAGAGCAATTTTTGCTGAAAAAGCAAGAGATGTTAAGGATAATAGTTTAAGAGTTCCTCATGGAGAGGGCGGACGTGTTCTTGATGTTAAAGTGTTTGACAGAGAGAAAGGCGATGAGCTTCCTCCAGGGGCTAACACTGTAATTCGAGTTTATATTGCTCAAAAACGTAAAATCAGCGTTGGCGACAAAATGGCTGGAAGACACGGAAATAAAGGTATTATTTCAAAAATATTACCAAAAGAAGACATGCCGTTTATGGCGGATGGCACACCTGTTGATATCGTGCTTAATCCTCTTGGAGTTCCAAGCCGTATGAATGTTGGTCAGACTTATGAAAACCTTCTTGGTTTGGCTGCATATCTTACAGGTCAGCATTATGAAATGCCGGCATTTGACGAAAGAAGCGGAGAAGAAGCTTCCAATAAAACAACTACAGAGGAAATGCTTAAAGGTATTAAAAAAACAGGATATGATTGGGTGCTTCCTACCGGAAAAGTAACCCTTTATGACGGCAGAACAGGCGAACCATTTGATAATCCTGTTTCTGTAGGTCTTTCTTACATTCTGAAACTTGTTCACCTTATAGATGACAAGATTCACGCAAGAAGCACAGGTCCTTACAGTCTTGTTACGCAGCAACCGCTTGGAGGTAAAGCTCAGTTTGGCGGTCAGCGTTTCGGAGAAATGGAAGTTTGGGCTTTGGAAGCATACGGCGCAGCTTATACCTTGCAGGAAATGCTTACAATTAAATCTGATGACGTGAACGGAAGAAGTAAAGCTTATGAAGCTATAGTGAAAGGTGAAAACCTCCAAAGACCCGGTATTCCTGAATCATTTAAGGTTTTAGTGCGTGAATTGCAGAGTATTGGTCTTGATATAACTGTTGCAAAACGCGGCGGAATGGAAGTTGATCTTATGAGCGATACTGATGACTTTAAGAAAGCAACACCTAAACGAACTCTTAGCGATGTTGATTCAGAAATGCTCAATAAAAACTTCTTTCAAACACCGGGAAGTATAAAAGAATAAATTACTTATACTTAAGCAAAAATGGTTTTCAGATTTAGAAAAACTTAAATTACGTAAGGCAGGCGCAATTTCTGAAAACAGAATCTAAAAGTAACAAGTTACCTATTATAATTATTAAGAGTTTAATATACAAGAATGTTAATAGTATTAAGATAAGGGAGAATAAAATTGTCTACCAGCATAGATTATTTTGATTATATAAAAATAGGGATAGCCTCTCCGGAGAGGATTTTAAAATGGTCATACGGAGAAGTTAGCAAACCTGAAACTATAAATTACCGGACTTTAAAACCGGAACGTGACGGCTTGTTCTGTGAAAAAACATTTGGACCGTCAAAAGACTGGGAATGTTATTGCGGAAAATACAAAAGAGTCAGACATAAAGGCATAATTTGCGAACGTTGCGGAGTTGAAGTTACTGATAGTAAAGTAAGACGTCATAGAATGGGACATATTAAATTAGCTGCGCCTGTTACTCATATATGGTTTTTAAAAGGAATTCCAAGCTATCTTGGATTGCTTCTTGATACAACCTTAAGAGATCTTGAACAGGTTATTTATTTTAACAGCTATGCGGTTCTTGATCCTGGAGATTCGGACTACAAAAAATGTCAGCTTCTTTCTGAAGAAGAATATGAAGATTATATTCTTGAACATGAAGAATCTACTCTTGAAGTAGGAATAGGCGCAGATGCGATTAAAAAACTTTTAACTGAGATCAATCTTAATGAAATGATTGAATCATTAAGAAATGACTTGGAAACAGCAAGCGGTTCCGTACAAAAGAAAGCAAAAATAATTAAAAGATTAAGACTGATTGAATCACTGGTAAGTAGTAATACTAACCCTACTTCAATGATTATGGATGTATTGCCTGTAACTCCTCCTGATTTGCGTCCAATGGTTCAGCTTGACGGTGGAAGGTTTGCAACAAGTGACCTTAATGACCTGTACAGAAGGGTTATTAACAGAAATAACCGTCTTACACGTCTGATAGAAATGGGAGCGCCTGAAATTATCATAAGAAATGAAAAAAGAATGCTTCAGGAAGCGGTTGATGCTCTTATTGACAATGGAAGACGCGGAAGAACTGTCATAGGTCCAAATAATAGACCTCTTAAGTCATTGAGCAATATTATTGAAGGTAAACAGGGACGATTCAGACAGAATCTTCTTGGAAAAAGGGTAGACTACTCAGGAAGAAGTGTTATTGTCGTCGGTCCACAGCTTAAACTTAATCAGTGCGGACTTCCAAAAGAAATGGCTGTTGAGTTGTTTAAGCCTTTTGTAGTCAATAAATTGATTGAAAGAGGAATTGTTCAGAACATAAAATCTGCCAAAAAGAAAATTGAACGTTCAGAAAACGTTGTTTGGGATGTTTTGGAAGAAGTTATTGACGGACATCCTGTATTGCTTAACCGTGCTCCAACACTACACAGATTAGGAATTCAGGCATTTGAACCGGTTTTAGTAGAAGGAAGAGCGATTCAGTTGCACCCGTTAGTTTGTTCAGCTTATAACGCTGACTTTGACGGTGACCAAATGGCTGTACACGTTCCGCTTTCAATAGAAGCGCAAACTGAAGCGAGAATGCTTATGCTCGCTCCAAATAATGTTCTTCTGCCTGCAACTGGAAAACCAAGTATTACACCATCTCAGGATATGGTTCTTGGGCTTTATTACTTAACTCTTGATCCTGATGAAGAAGTAGAAGCTGAAAAATGTTTCCTTGATTTTGATGATGTAATTACAGCCATGGATGCAAGAATTATTAAATTACATTCAAAAATCAAAGTAAGAGATGAAAACGGTGAAAAAATAGTTACTACTCCGGGTAAGATTATATTTAATAATGTCCTTAGAGAATCTATTCTTGCTTAAAACTAAATTTTTGAAAACGATAAAGAGGTAAATATAAAACTATGAGCACAATGATGTCAAAACCCCAAAAAAAAGCGCCTGATTTTATAAATGAGGTGGTTGATAAAAAGAGTTTAAATAAGCTATTAGCAAGGATTTATTTGGAGTATGGCACTTCAAAAACAGCGCATCTTGCTGATTGTCTTAAAAATCTTGGGTTTAAATATGCTACAGACGCTGGAACAACAATATCAATTGATGATTTAGATATACCTAAAAAAAAGAAAGAACTTATTAAAAATGCGGAAAATGAGCTTGAAAAGTCACTTAACCGTTACCTTAAAGGGGAAATTACTGAAGTAGAAAGATATACCAAGGTTATCGATACCTGGAGCGCAACAACTGAACTACTTACACAGAGTGTAGTAGAAAACTTCAAAAAAACAAATCCTGTATATATGATGGCATTCTCGGGAGCGAGAGGTAATCTCAGTCAGGTAAGCCAGCTTGTTGGAATGCGTGGTTTGATGGCAGATGCGCAAGGACAAATTATTGACCTTCCGATTAAATCTAACTTTAAAGAAGGTCTTAGTGTAACTGAGTATATTATTTCCAGTTATGGAGCAAGAAAAGGTCTTGTTGATACAGCTCTTAAAACAGCCGATTCAGGATATTTAACAAGAAGACTCGTTGACGTTGCGCAGGATGTAATTATACGAGAGTCAGACTGCGGAACTTCAAAAGGCATTGATATTGAAACAATCACAGATGGTGAAAAAGAAATCGTAACATTGAGCGATAGGTTACTTGGAAGAACTATTTGTGAAGATATAAAAGATAAAGAAGGAAATATCTTAATTAATAAAAATACTACTTTAGCTGAAAAAGAAGTAAATATTGTAAAAGAATGTAAAATTAAGCAAATAGCAATTCGTTCACCTTTAACTTGTGAAACAGATCATGGAATTTGCCAAACTTGTTATGGCTGGGCGCTTACTAGCAGCAAACCTGTTGATATAGGAGAAGCGATTGGAATTATCGCAGCTCAGAGTATTGGGGAACCAGGAACACAGCTTACTATGAGAACATTCCATACAGGTGGGGTTTTCAGAGGCGCAGCAGGAAGTATGCGTCAAATAACTTCAAAAGTTGACGGAAAAGTTGTTTCAAGCATAACCACACGTGAATTTAGAACAAGACACGGTGATGTTGTAGAGATTGCGTCAAGAGAATGTAAACTGGAAGTTGAAGACAGTAAAGGAAAAAAACATTCCTATAAAGTTCCTTATACCGCAACAATTTTGGTTAAAAAAGGCGATACAGTCAAAAAAGGCAGTACAATCGCTGAATATGAACCTGGATCACTTGATGGGTCAGGAAGACTTACTGAAAGAGCCTCAAAGGATATTACCTCTAATGTAGGCGGTAAAGTGTATTTTGAAGGATTTAATGTTGATGAAAAACGCGACAGACAGGGCAACATCAGCAGAACAGCCAATAAAGGCGGGAAAATATGGGTTCTCTCAGGAGATGTTTATAACCTTCCGGGAAATTCAACTATTTTGGTAAAAGACAATCAGGCAGTAAAACCGGGTGAAATTATAGCTGAAACAACTACTTTCAGCGATCACGGCGGTGAAGTCAGAATCCCTGATGAGCTTGAAGTGGAAAAAATAGACGTAAAAGGTAAAAAATTTAAAAAAATTGTCGCCGGTAAAGAAATTACTGTTGTTATCGCATCTTTAACTCCTAAAAACGCTAAACTTGAAACAACAAAAAAAGAACAACTTTGGCAAATTAAAGGAACTGACGAAACTTATATTATAAAATCACCGGTAGGCACTGTTGTAGAAAACGGCATGATTATTGCTGAGCTTATAGAAGAAGAAAACAAAGTAGTTTCAAGCGGTGAGGTTCGTTATGACGGCATAGAAGTTGATGACAACCAAATAATCACTAAGCCGGGCAATGTTATTTTTATTCCTGAAGAAATTCATCAAATAAGCAAAGATTCTTCGCTTAAAATGGTGGGATCAGGAACTTATGTGGTAGCAGGCACAGAAGTTGTCAAAGATGTAATAACTTATATTGACGGTATTGTAGAAATTAAAGAACATAACAATATTATTCAGGAAGTTATTGTAAGACCTGGTGAGCTTATACAAGTTGATGACGTAACCACTCTTAAAATTGAAGACGGTGAAATTGTTAAAAAAGGTACGGAAATTACCAAAGGCGTTAAAGCCAAAGCAAAAAGCATCGTAAATATTATAAGTGACGTTGACTACACAAAAGCTCTTGAATTGAATAAAGAAGAGGGCGAAGAATCTGAAGAAAAACCTGAAGCAATACCTGTTGAAATTCTCATCAGACCGATTCAGGAATATAATATTGAACCAAGAAACGTTAATATTGAATTTGAGTCAACAGAAACTGATCTTATAAATATGGTTTCTATCACACAGCTTCAATATAGAGATGGCTCAAGAATACGTAATCTTGAGGGAGCTAACTTAACCAGAACAAGTCTTGTTCTTCAAATGGAAGATTATTTGAGCCACTTAAAAGGGCTTGTAGAAATGTCTCCAAAAGAAGATAATCTTAAGCTGGTTGTTCTTGAAAATCTTATTGTAAGAAAAGAAACTGAATCAGCTTCAAAAGAAAAAACTTACCTGCAAACTGAACTTTTGGTTGAATCAGGCATTATTATTGAGTCTAAGACTCCGATTTCCAAAACACAGGTTCTTGTAAAAAATGAAGCTAAAATTAGCCTGAGAAAAGAAACAGAAGAAAAGGAAGTAAGAAGAATTTTCCTTATTACTCCTGATTCCTATGAAACACTAGATCTTAAAACTGCGCCTATAGTCAAAAAGAATAATTTAATAAGTTTAGATCAGATTATTAGTGAAAGTGGCGAAAAAGCTACGGTTTCAGGTCAGGTAACTGAAATTAAGAAAAACAGCATGACAATTCATATTGCCAGACCTTATCTGATAAGTCAGGGCACTCAGCTTCAGATTGAAAAAGAAGGTCTTGTACAGCGTGGTGACTTGCTGGCAACACTTATTTTTGAACGTCAAAAAACCGGTGACATTGTTCAGGGTCTTCCAAGAGTAGAAGAACTTCTTGAAGGAAGAAAACCGAAAGAAAGCGCTGTTTTAGCAGAAGAAGACGGTGAAATTTTAATCGAGTATGAAGAAAATGCTGCTACATTATATCTTGTATCAGAATCAGGACGTCATGAAATAAAAATTCCTGTGGACTCAAGTATAATTGTTTCTGACAAACAAAAGATTGTTAAAGGTCAGCCGTTTACAGGTGGTCCTTTAAATCCTCATGATGTTGTAAGACTAAGCGGAGTTGTTGCTGTTCAGAAATACCTTGTAAATGAAGTTCAAAGAGTTTACAGGTCTCAGGGTGTTGAAATTTCTGATAAACACGTTGAAGTAATCGTAAGACAGATGACCAGAAAAGTTAAAGTCGAAGAATCAGGCAGCACAAAGCTTTTACCTGGTGAAATTATGGAAATTGGTATGATTGAAGAAGAAAATCAAAAAGTTCTTGAAATTAATCCTGAAGCTTTACCGGCAGAATATCTTCCGCAACTTCTCGGTATTACGAAAGCCAGCTTGAACACAGAGAGCTTTATTTCAGCGGCAAGTTTCCAGGAAACCACAAGAGTTCTGACCGAAGCTGCTGTGGAAGGCAAGAAAGATATTCTGAGAGGGCTAAAAGAAAATGTAATTATCGGAAGACTTATCCCTGCCGGCACAGGTTATTATCACCTTACTCATGCTGCCGAGGATAAGGAAAATGAAGAAAGAAAAAGAAAGATTAGCAAAGGAGGCATTAGAAAGCCTTCAGCTATCCTGGAAGAAATTGAAGGTATGTTTGGTTCGCCGGAATTTTCAATGGGAAAAAAAGTAATTGAAGAACCCGCAGCAGCAGAAACAACAGAAGAAAATAAACCATCTGTTTTAGAAGATTAATAAGATATATCTATAAAAAGAAAGACGGGTACGCAATTGCGTATCCGTCTTTGTTTAGAAAATAATATTTATAGTTCACATAACCCGTTGCAAAAAGCTTTTTCTAATTCCGGCATAATACTTTTATGTGTCATTTCAAAAGTTATTGGTGTTATAGAAATTTTGTTATCTTTAATCGCTGTTATGTCAGAATTTTCTTCTTCGCAGGTGTCAATTAATTCTCCTGCCAGCCAATAATATGTTTTTCCTCTCGGGTCTTTACGTTTTTCATATTGATCTGTATACATGCGGGTTCCGAGGCTGGTAATTTTAATGCCAACTATTTCTTCTGGGTCTACTGCCGGAATATTTATATTAAGAATCGTTTTTTTAGGGAAATTTATGCTTGCTATTCTTGACACGAACTTAACCATAAAATCAGCCGCATAAGAAAAAGCAGCCAAATCTGATTCTACGCCGCACAGAGATACCGCTACGCTGGGACATTCCAAAACAGCCCCTTCCATTGCTGCGCTGACTGTTCCTGAGTATAAAATATCAGCTCCAAGGTTTGGTCCATTATTAATTCCTGAAATAAGAATATCAGGTCTCTCATCAAGAATAGCATTAAGGGCTATTTTAACGCAATCTCCAGGAGTTCCGTTTACTGCCCATGCCTTTACTTCTCCATTATTAAGTCCCATGGCTGTTTTTTCTACCCTAAGAGGGTGGTGCAAAGTTAAAGAATGCCCTGCCGCGCTTCTTTCTCTGTCAGGCGCTATAACATAAACATCATGATGTTCCGCAAGTTTCCTTGCCATTGTTCTAATGCCGGAAGCATAAATCCCGTCATCATTGGATATTAATATACGCATATTTTTCCTTCTCTAAAATAAATTACTTTAAAATTTTTTAATTCTCTTTTTTATTCTATACCATCTGTCAAAAATAAGTAATAAAACTCTTCTTTTCCTGCTTTAAATCTA
>Ga0209345_10006971_pt1 | contig 10105 bp, 4 predicted proteins | sample Cruoilmetagenom7_FD_187294 | JGI IMG/M metagenome (GOLD analysis project Ga0209345, IMG submission 187294) | Oil polluted marine microbial communities from Coal Oil Point, Santa Barbara, California, USA - Sample 7 (SPAdes) (version 2) | ecosystem: Environmental > Aquatic > Marine > Oil seeps ... | reverse complement strand
GGATTTTGGTGGCTTCTTGGGCGTGGTGGAGCGCGCCTTGACGGTCCCCCATCTCGGACAGTCGGATGGCGAGGTTGTTGAGGGATGCGGCGAGGTTGTTGAGGTAGGCGTCGGGGTTGTCGGTCGCGAGTTGACGGTAGAGGTCGGTGGCTTCTTGTGCGGGGTGGAGCGCGCTTTGATGGTCCCCCATCCCGGACAGTCGGTTGGCGAGGGTGTTGAGGGATGCGGCGAGGTTGGGGAGGTAGGCGTCGGGGTTGTCGGTCGCGAGTTGACGGTAGAGGTCGGTGGCTTCTTCTGCGGGGTGGAGCGCGCCTTGACGGTCCCCCATCTCGGACAGTCGGTTGGCGAGGTTGTTGAGGGACATGGCGAGGTTGGGGAGGTAGGCGTCGGGGTTGTCGGCCGCGAGTTGACGGTAGAGGGTTGTTGCTGTTTGGGTGAGGGTGAGGGCGAGGGGGGTGAAGTTGAGGCTTGGGTGGGGGATTTTGTCGGCGTATTGGATGGCGAGTTCTGGGTTGGGGGCTGCTTTGCAGGCTTCGGTGAGGATGCGGGGTAGGGTGCTGTTGGTGATGCCTGCGGAGTTGTTGTCGACTTGTTGTTTGGCTTGTTTGAACAGGGTGGAGAAGTTGTCGTGGAGGAGGCTGGAGAGGGTGTTCTTGACGGGAGAATTGAGGAGGGTGGGTGTTTTTGCTGCTCGTGTGAGAACGGTGAGTAATCGTTCGGTTTGGGTGTCGGTTGTGGTCTTTGTGAGGAGGCGGGAGAGGAAACGTGCGGCTTCGCCGGGGTCTTCTTTTTCTTCTTCTTTCAGAGTTTTGGCGACGAGGTGTTCGGTGAGAAGGTCGGGTTCGATTGGGGCGAGACCTTGAGGTTTTGCAGGGTAAAGGTTGAGGAGGTGGCCTGCGAGTTTTTGCTGGTTTGATGCTTCTGTTTCGAGACCGGGAACTGCTTCGAGGAGACGGGCGAGTGCGTTTTGGCTGGGGGCGCCGGGGAGGGTGGCTGCGATCATCATCCGGTTTTGAGATTTTCTGTCACGGTCGGAATAGGGGGGAGAGTCCCAGTGTTTTTTTTCGCGGCGAAGGATGGCATCGAGGAGTTCTTCAGTGCTTTCGGGCGTGTTATCGGGATTTTCAGGATGGCTGTCGGGCGCGTTGTCGGGGATGGGTTCGCCGTATGCACGAAGTAATGCGGCGATGTGTATGAAAAGAGGCGATGTGTAGGCAGGTGACGTGAAAGATGGTGTGGGGGGTGTTGCCGGTGCTTGTTCTGTGGAGGTGTCTGCGTACTTGAGAAAGGCACGGGAGGCAGCTGTGAAGTGTTCTATTTGATCTTTGGGGCTGAGAGAGGTGTCATCGTCGCCGAGGGTAATGTCGTTGGTTTCAGGCCAGAGGAGTTTGATTTCTGGGCATTTTTGGAGGAGGTCTTCTGCCCAGATGCCGCGGTCGCGGGCCACGAGAAGTACGCGGAATCGAAAATGAGATGGACTGCGGGTGTGCCAGTCTCGGATGGCGGCAAGTAGATCTGTATGGGCGTCGGCATAGTCGTCAACAACAAGCAGCGTGTGACGTTGGAGGGAAAAAATCCGGGAGGAACTCGCGGTAGCCTGGCTTCTCGGGTCATCGGAGAGTCTCCAGGTATCCCAGCCTTGTGCGGCCATCTTGGTGCAGAGTTCTTTGGCAAGTCGGGTTTTGCCGGTACCACCGGGGCCGCGCACAAGCCGGAAGGCAAGCTCGTCGGTCTGCCCGTTCTCAAGGCACCATTTTTCCAGCTCTTTGAGTGTTTCTTTTCTTCCCACGAAGGGCACGAGGCCATAGCGGGGGTTGAGCATAAGGCTTGGAATCTTGGCGTTTTCAGGGTCCCACTGTGTGTGAGGGGCACCAATCCGGAAGGGCACGCCTCCTTCGGACAATGTGTAGATGAAATCTTCGCGGATATCCACGAAGTTGGGGCCGTCAGAAGGCCAGATCGTTTGGGTTTTTTTATCGTGGGCAAGAAAGCGTATTGGCGAGATGTCAAGACGGTGATTGCCGAAGCGGGGTGGATGCTGTTTCACAATGCCGATAAGCAAGTGCTTGTAGAAGACCGGCGCGCCGGACATGCCTGCCCAGGCTGAGCCTGTTGTGACCTGTTCTGGAGTACTCGAGTTGATGTGGAGGGGATGCAGATTGTCTTGAGTTGGAACAAGCCCGAGGTCGCCTGTGATTTCTTCTGCGTTTTGGGTGTCTGGGTAGTTTTGTACGTCAGGGAAACCGAGAGCTTTTACCGGGATGTTTTCTCCGCTGGTGGGGAGCAGACCAAAGTCCGGAGGAAAAACTTTCCCGTAGAGATCGGTTTCCTGGTTGAGGAGCACAAGTGCGAGGTCGTCTCCTTTTTGGCGAGTCTTTTCCCTGACAGACCGGATCACTTGTCCTGGTACGGAGCCGCGTTTTTCAGAAGGAGCAGCGGGCGCGAGGTACGAGAAGAACACCTGTGCTGTATCACCGACCTTCTGGGCGACATGAGCTGAGGTGAGGACAAGGCGGGAAGTAAGAAGATATCCCGATCCGTATTTGTTGTTATCTGCTTCCGTGGAATCTTGGATCCATACCTGTACAACCCGGGCTGGTTCGATGCCGCCCATTTCTTTTTACCACCCTTTTGGCTTTCCCCTGCGGTTCACGTCTATAGGGTTTCCATTGGCCCCGACGGGATCGAGACGGATTTTCATGCGGTGTGTGTGCGTGATTTGTTCCGTTTCGTTTCCACCGAAAGAGACGACTTTGAAGTCGATTTTGTCGTCATTCCCGATTTCGCGTGCGATGGCGACGTCAAGCTCCAGCTCGATTGGTCCGACTTCAAACCGCAGGCTGTCCTTGGGAGCGTTTTCTTGGGCTGTGGTGAGTTCTACGCGTAGTTGTCCGATCATGTCGGCGAGCCCGATTGGCAGTTCGTTTTTTGCCACCATGTTCCACCCTGCTGGTCATATTGTTTTGTTGTTGGAGATCTGTCTGAGCCAGGTCCACCGCTCTATTCCTAGTTATATTGTGCTAATTCTACGATGACTGGTGAGTGTACACTAGCGCGAACGAAATATTGACCGTATTTCCTCCGTTTCTGCCCTGTGGGAGGGGATTTTGCGAGTTTCCCTCGCTCCCCTTCTTCCTGCTTTTTGCGTGTGGAATGAAAGGAGAGAGATGGAAGGGGGCTATCCAGATGTTTTTCCGGGTGTTTTCTTCTTGGGGAAGGAGAAAACACCCGTGGGCATTTTTCTACTGGAAAGGGGAAATGGGTTGTTTTTAGATGGCCCGTTTTGTTTGCAATAAGTCTCCGGACAGGATTTTTTTCGGGGGCGAAATGTCATATAGGAGAAAGGCCCATGTCTGATGAATCTGGCCGTTTTTCTGGAGAGCCTGAAGATGGGGATGCGGGGGCAGGTCGCAACCAGGTTTTTGCGGGACCAATTGAGAAAAGCATTTTTGTCCAAGGGAATATGTATGGGGAATCTTGGGGGGAGAGCGGCGGAAAAACTGAAGAAGGGGAAGTTTCTCAGGCTTGGTCGATTCCTCTGCCTGACCAGCGTTTTACTGGACGGCAGGTGGAAATTGTGCAGCTTGGGATAGCGCTTGAAGTTACAGGGCGGGCGTGCCTGTTTGGTATGGGAGGAGTCGGGAAAACCCAGCTGGCATATGCCTACGCGGACGCGGGGCATAAAAGCGGGAAGTATCAGGTGGGTGCAGTTATTCGGGCAGAAGAACCGGAAACTCTTTTGAGCGACATGCAGTATCTTGGGCAGGCTCTTGGGGTTTCCATTTCTGCAGAGATCGATACAGAAATCCAGATACGTTTACTGCAGGACGCGCTTGCGAAAACGGATGGATGGCTGCTCATCCTTGACAATGTAAAAAAGCCTTCGCTCGCACGGAAGCTTTTGCCGTTGCATCGCGGGCATGTGATCATTACGAGCCGCTGGACGAGAGGCTGGGAAGAAATTGCCTCTCCTTTTGATCTGCGTGTGTTTACGCGAGATGTGTCAGTTGAGTATCTCACAAAGGTCACGCACGACACTGACGAAGACGCTGCGAACCGTATTGCTGAAGCACTTGGTGATCTTCCTTTGGCGCTCGCGCAGGCTGCAGCCCAAATACAAATATTGAGTATCGGATTGGGTGGGTATCTTGACCGCCTGACACGCGAAGCTGCGGATCTTTTTCGATCCGACCTTGAAGGTGTGCTTGTTTCCTACGACAAGGTTGTCGCGACCACCTGGAAGCTGGCTGTTGCCGAGTTGCGCATGGACCATCCAGGCGCTGCCAAAATTGCAGAGTTGTGTGCTTTTTTAGCTTCTGAGGAGATTCCTGACGAGGTTTTGCTTGTGGGGAACTTCGAAGAGAACAAGGAGGCAAAGTCCGAGGACACAAAAGAGCCTGGCCGGCAAAAAATCTCGGCGGATGGGCCTGTGCACGAAGAGGAAGCCTCAAAAAGCACAGACAAAGACGCGCAAGATCGGCTTGAGGACGATCTTGCCTGTCTTGGTTCCCGTTCTCTCCTGCGCCGAGACGGAGTGACCGGAACGAGCTCAATGCATCCTCTCCTGCAACGGGCAATTCGAGAAGATCCCGACACGCCCGAAGAAGCCCGAGTCGGCGTGCTGCTCGAGCATCTCAATAATCTTTTTCCTGTGGATGCTGCCGAATCGCATGCACGAATGACCTGCAAACGCATTGCGCCTCATGTGCTTGCCCTGGTGGCACGTACCGAGAAATTTCCTGGTTTTCGTCTTGCCACGCGCGCGGAGCTTGCAGATAAAACCGCTTTCTACTTTCATGCCATGGGCCGCTATGAAGAGGCATTTCCTCTTTTTGACAAGGCATTGGCCTGCCGATATCAAGATTGTTTCTCTTTGCGGCATTGTCGTGCCTGGACGTTGAATGGCCGTGGCTACTACCAAGAAGCCTTCGCAGAATTTCAACAAATTCTGGCCGAACAAAACGAAGCCTTCGGTGCAGAACATCCTGCTACATTGCAGACAAGTCATGGTCTTGCCTGGACACTGAACGCAATGGGTCGCCACGAAGAAGCAGCGTCTCTCTTTGGAAGAGTGTTGTTGAGCCGGGAAAAAGTGCTCGGACAGAACGACCCCAGTACTTTCCGCAGTCAGCAGGGCCTTGCAATGGCCTACGATAACCTGGGCCGTCGTGTCGAAGCGCGCGAGATGTTCGCGCAAGTGCTCGCAGGACGCGAGCGGGTCCTCGGCCCCGAGCATCCCGACACGCTTGCCTCCAGGCAAAACCTGGCACTCGTCCATAATGATCTTGGCCGCTATCAGACGGCCTCCGAGATGTTCGCGCAAGTGCTCACAGGACGCGAGCGAGCGCTTGGCCCTGATCACCCGAGCTGTTTGGCTTCCCTGCACGGTCTTGCGGTCACTTTACGGAACCTGGGTCAACTCGACGAGGCCTTCACCTTGTTCCATAAAGTACTGGCCGGCCGGGAAGAAGCATTCGGTCCCGACCATCCGGGAGTACTGTCGGCACGACATGGCCTCGCCTGGACACTTGGTAAACTTGGCCGCCACGAAGAAGCAAAAACGTCGTTGCGATTCCTTCTTGTCGACGCAGACCGGGTCCTTGGCCCCGACCACCCTGACACCCTTTGGATTCGTCACGGTCTTGCGGTCACTTTACGGAACCTGGGTGAACTCGACGAGGCCTTCACCTTGTTCCATAAAGTGCTGGCCGGCCGGGAGAGGGTATGTGGTCCCGACCATCCGGGAGTATTGTCGTCAAGACATGGTCTGGCCTGGACACTTGGTGAACTTGGCGACCATCTGCAAGCCTGCGAGATGTTCGCGCAAGTGCGTGAAGATCGCGAGCGGATCCTTGGCCGCGAGCATCCTGACACGCTGCGTTCCCGCTACGGTCTCGCCTGGATGTTCGGTGAACTCGGCGACTATTTCCAGGCCCGTGAGATGTTCGCGCAAGTGTTTGAAGATCGAGGACGGGTTCTCGGCCCGGACCATCCCGACACAAAAGAAACCGAAGAGTCTCTTCTTTGGGCACGCGACCGCACCAGAAGGAGACTGCCCTGGCCTCGCCGGAGAAAGCGCAAGAATACCGACTCTTCAGGAAACCTGCTTGAGGCGGACAACCGAGAAGACCCAGATGATGACCCGGACAATCCGCCTGTGTAAATCAGGGATGTATCGAATCTGGCCAAATCTGGTGTACCGGCTGTTCAGTGTTTGGGGCGACGGGCCGGGTCGTGTGCGGCAGTCAGCGCGGCGACAGCCTCAACTCCCGGCTGCACATAACGTGAAAGAGTCCGGGGATCACGGTGGCGACTTTTTGCCATGAGAAGGGGCGCCCCCACTCCCTTTTCGCCAAGATGCGTGAGGGCAGAGTGGCGGAGCTGATGCAGTGTCCAGCGGCCTGCGGAAGCTTCTCGAAAGATACTCCAGGCCCGCTGATAAGAAAGACGCGCGCGACCATCGGGCGCGCGATTTTCTTCGGTCGGCATACAGTTCGGCTTGCCGTGTGTCACAAAGACCGGACCTTGCGTGCGCCCAGCAAGATAGCGGGGAAAAAGTCGGGCAGTTGCCGTGTCCCATACGACCGCTTCACGATGGCCACCCTTGCCTGTCACGATCGCCCGTTTACGCGCAAGGTCAAGGTCTTCAATATCAAGCGAAAGAATTTCACCTGCGCGTGCCGCCGTCGCATACAAACACCGCCAAAAGAGCCGTTCACGCAGGTGTGCGTCGGGATGTGACCAGAGAGTAGCAAGCTCCTCAGAAGAGATCGAGCGGGAGGCGTCGCGTGGTACGCGACGCCTCCTCACCGCTGTCACCGGGTCGTCATCAAGCCAGTTGCAACGCCTGCAAAAGGCAGTAAAAGATTGCAGGGCAGTGAGGCGGGCATTCCAGGTTGTGGGGGCAGCATCCGCCCAGCATTCCGTGGCCAGGGCCCGTAGGCGTTCCCCCGTAATTTCTCGCAACGCCAGGTTCTCTCCCCACCGGTCGGTGAGTGCCCGATAGGTTGCAGCATACGCGCGACGACTATTTGCCGCGAGGTCTGCTTCGGCAAAAAAAGCCGTGACTGCTTCTCCCAGGGTCGGCCCCGCTGTATTCGGTGCGGCCTGCTCCTGTGGGACATCATCGGATCGGTCATGTTGGTCATGTCCCATCGATCTCGATGCTGCCGATGGAAACAGGGCTACCTCCCCCATATTTCTCTCCCCTGTCTCTCACTGGTTGTGTGCAACTGCTCCACGTACGCCATAAATGGGTTGGTGTGCCCTCAGAAGAACCACTCCCCTCTTTCCGGAACCACAGGAAAATCCTCTTTTTCCCCTGTTTTCGCATGCTTGCCGAAAATTTTCACACTGGGTTTTTTGTCCTCTACAACTGCAATACGGCGCCAAGTATCGAATATATTGTCATGTCGCCAAGGAGTCCTACAAGAACTTTGTCTTCCCCATACTTTTCGTGTGAATTTGTACGCTTATTATGAACTTTTCTCTATTCTACCAGGTGCTACCTCGGACAGGACAAGCCACAATCCCTCTTGTAAAAGCTTTTTTTATTCTGCTGACAGAACCTTAATTTTTCTTCTGATCGTGTCTGCTGTATGCCGTTGCTGTCTTTTTTTGACAAGATACACACAAATTTAAAAGTGAAGTGTCTTGTGCACATCTTCCCGATTTTCTTTCAAAGTCCAGATGCGAAAAATGTCGAAAAAGCTGAGAGAATACAGGTACTGCTGCGCCTAATCGCAATTTCTTCACAATCCATTACAAACAACTTAATTTGCTAATCCCGAGAGCCTTTTTCCCGTAGAAAAACACACACCTATCGGAATCGAGATACGAAAAACAAGAAAATGGCTCGTATATCGCCCACTACTTTTCAGACGGAATACGGAATTCTTGGCATACCCCGACCTGGCAAGACGCATTAATTGCCCTTGGATCATGGCCAACTATGTGGTCTTCTTTCTGAAAAAAAACTTACGGACTTCTCTGCACTGTTCCTACTGGTTGAAAAACCGGTGACATGCTTGTATTTCAGAAAGAACGATGCGTCATACGTCATAATTGGATGAAACGTGTGAGAATTCTTCTATCGCGAGAAAGCTATTTCCGGCACAGGACAGACCTATTTTCGTTTCGTGTCCAAGATGTTTCTACCTGGCCCGTACACACGTTAAAAAGGAGAATAGTCATGGATTCAGAGACAATTGCGCTGGCTGTGGCAGCCTTTACAGCATGGTCAGGGGAAAGCTTCGCACAAGAAGCCGGCAAAGCCATTTTCGAGAAATGCGGCAGCCTTATCGCGAAAATACGTGACAAACTTCAAAAAGACGAGCAAGATACCGCTGTTCTCGCCAGTTTTGAAGCAGATCCATCAGATTTGCAACAGCAAAAAGAGCTGGGGGAAATCATCGCTGCACGGATAACCGATGATCCCACTCTTGCAGGTCTCGTTACCGATTTGGCAACTCTCGCTGATTCCTTTGACCTGCAGACACGCAATCTCCAGCTCGGTGGGCGTTCTCAACATTTCTACGGGAAAGTTGAGAAAAGCCCGATCATTCAGGGCGATTATCACGGAGATATCACTATCCAATGAGATCAACACTGGAATAAACCAGAACCGTATTTTTACAGTGGCCTTCTTTTTTTGGCACTCTCCTCTCCCGTCATCAGCCAGCCCAAGTGCCAGGCAGATCATTCTCATAATCCGAATGATCTGCCTGGCACACACCTGACACCGGTAGTACCTCAAAACGCGCAAAATTTTCATGAAAGGACAAAGCCTGTGCGCCGACAGTAGGGAATATTCCCCTACCCGACCGCCGGTTTTCCGGATGGACAACCGAACGCGAGGAACTCGACAGAGTGTTCCAAACGTGAGGACGAATCGCTGGAACACAGACCGCAGCGGTACATGGGCCAGGTGGGATCGGCAACACACAGCTTGCCTTGGAACACGCAGCGCGGGAATATGACAAAAGCCGGTATACGTCAGGGGCCTTTCTACGAGCTGAGACACGTGAGACTTTCGTAAAGAATTGTCGAGCTTTGGGTTGCTTTTGCTGTTGAAGTGTCACCCGACTTCAAAGAAAACGTTCAGATTCGTCTTGTTTGTGACAAACCCGGCAGCAGATCAGGCTGGTTACTGATTCTCGACAACATCACTGACCCCTTGGAAGTGCAGCTTCTGATTCCTCCGGTGGGAGGGCACATGATTGTCACGAGTTGCAGAAACGATGGTTGGGAAGAATCCGGCGATTCTTTGGACCTCAATGTGTTTTCCCGAGAAGAATCGGTTCTGGTGTTGTCGGGAAGAGTGACGAGAGTGTGATGTAGCAGATTGCAGATGCCTTGGGTGATTTGCCATTTGCACTTGCGCAGGCGACAGGTTACATCAAAGCTTGTTCCATCACCCTTATGGAACCAGGACATGCCGGCAGGATGGCCCACGACGACAAACACAATGAGACCGTTGGTCTGTTCGCTGTCATGAATCTCGTGACCGGTGAAGTGTTTCATGCCACCCGTGTCCGACACACAGGCTGGGATATCCTCGCGTTCTTCAAATCAATTGATCGCAATGTCGAGATGTCGAGACTGACCTGGAGATCCAGATTGTCTTGGGTAATTTCTCCGTCCACAAATCCGACCCCGTCAAAATCTGGCTCGCCCACGCCAAATGGAAACGGTGGCATCTGCATTTCACGCCGACCTCGTGATTCTGGCTGAAGCTGATCGAAATATGGTTTTCCATCCTGATCCGCAAAGTCCTCACCGATGCCGGTTTCGGATCCACCAAAGAACTCATGACCACGATCAACACATGGATCCAGTTCTGGAATTATGATCCTCAACCTTTTGTATGGGCCATCAACGCCCACGACATCACTGCCGAAGTCCGTCGCGGAAAAACCGCTTTCGAGAATGTCACCAAATCCGCGACACACCATCAGGTTGTGCGTGCGGGGGGAAAGAGGGTGGGGAAGGGGCAAGGTTGTCCGGCGTTGGGTGCGGTGCACAAAATGTTCTCTGGTTTGCGCTTTTTGAGGGGTTTCGAGGGGGTGTTTGGGAGGGGGGGTGTTTTTGCTGTTTGAGCGGGGGG
>Ga0209345_10006969_pt1 | contig 10110 bp, 10 predicted proteins | sample Cruoilmetagenom7_FD_187294 | JGI IMG/M metagenome (GOLD analysis project Ga0209345, IMG submission 187294) | Oil polluted marine microbial communities from Coal Oil Point, Santa Barbara, California, USA - Sample 7 (SPAdes) (version 2) | ecosystem: Environmental > Aquatic > Marine > Oil seeps ... | reverse complement strand
GCTGCAAACATACCGTCAAAATCAGACGCCTGATAAATTCTGATACCGTCTTTGGTCACCCGACCTTTGCCATCTGTCAAAGCTTCTCTCCTCGCTGTTAACGCCTAGATAATGCAGCTAAACGGAAACTTCCAGCGCTTGGGTAAGCCAAACGCCCTCGGGGGTGATTTTGGTGCCGATACAGACCACTTCGACCCCCGCCGTAGCTGCCATTTTATAGGCCGCTGCATAGGCCGGATCAATATCGCTGGCCAGTGTAAAGCGCGTGCAATCGGTGCGTTGTACCAGATAGAGCATCACCGCACGATGCCCCGCATCTGCCATTCGACCCAATTCGGCCAAATGTTTTGTGCCGCGTGCCGTCACGCTATCGGGAAATTCAGCCAAGCCCTGCTTGCGCATCAGGGTGACGCTTTTGACCTCGACATAGGCGTCCGGCAGCCCGTCACCCGTAAGCAAAAAATCAATCCGGCTACTCTCGCCGTATTTCACCTCCGGGCGCACGGCGCGATAGGCCGCCAACGCCGCCACCTCGCCTGCCTCAAGGGCTGCTCGCACCGCACGATTAGGCACCATTGTATCCACCCCGACAAAATGCCCATCCGGCAGTTCGGCCAAACGCCAGCCGTATTTCAGCTTTTTCTTCGGATCATCATTTGGCTCCAGCCAGATGCGCAGCCCCTCATCCTTTAGGCCCGTCATCGAACCGGGATTGGGGCAATGCGCCACCACTATACGCCCGTCATCCAGCCGCACATCCGCCAAAAAGCGTTTATAGCGCCGGATCAGGGTGGCGGGGATCAGCGGGGTTTGAAAACGCATGGATAGAGGGTTATATCTGAATTATACGACGCACAAGGATGCCAAGATGATAAACCCCACTGCCGCCATGCTGGTGATCGGCGATGAAATACTATCTGGCCGAACGCAAGATACCAACACCCACCACCTTGCGGGTGAATTGACGGCGCACGGTATTGACCTGCTTGAAGTGCGCGTGGTGCCCGATGACACCGGCGCAATCATTGCTGCCGTTCAGTATCTGGCAGAGCGGCACAACCACCTGTTTACATCCGGCGGCATTGGCCCGACCCATGACGACATTACCTCCGATGCTGTGGCCGCGGCGTTTGATACCCCGATTGACGTGCGCGATGATGCCCGCGCCGTATTGACCGCCCATTACGCCACCACGCACACCAAGCTAAACGCGGCCCGCCTGCGCATGGCCCGCGTCCCTGACGGGGCCATTCTGATTGACAACCCGATTTCCGCCGCCCCCGGTTTTAGCCTGAAAAATGTACATGTTATGGCGGGCGTTCCGATGATCTTTCAGGCAATGCTTGCGTCCCTGTTGCCCAGCCTGTCAGGCGGCAAACCATTGCTCAGCCAAACTTTGCGACTGATGCACGCCGAGGGTGTTATCGCCAAGCCTCTCGGGGAACTTGCCGCGCAATATCCGGAGGTATCATTCGGTTCATATCCATTTTATACAGACAGCACCTTTGGTACCAATATCGTCAGCCGTTGCACCGATGCCGATATGCTTGATACCGTCATGACCGAACTAACCAACATGTTTCCAACGGAGACCACATGAATAACGCACGAACATTATACCAAACCAGTGACGCCACTTGGCCTGCTGCTGAATTCCTGACCATTGGGAACTGGACCATCCGTAAAGGGGCCAGCGGTGGGCAGCGCGTGTCGTCGGCCACGGCAAACGGCCCTGTCACATCGGCAGACATCAACGTGGCCGAAGAGGCGATGGACGCATTGGAGCAGAACCCGTTGTTCATGGTCCGCGAGGGCGATGAGGCGCTGGATGCGCTGCTTGATGCCAAGGGGTATCGCATCAAAGACCCCGTAAACCTTTACACCTGCCCCATCGAAAATCTAACCAAACTCGCGCCCGAACGCGTTACGGCATATCCAATCTGGCCACCCTTGGCGATCATCAACGAAATCTGGGATGAACATGGTATTGGCGCAGAGCGACAGGCCGTGATGCACCGCGCTCATGCGCCAAAAGCCGCCATCCTTGCACGCCATGATGACCGCGCCGCCGGTGTCGCCTATGTTGCAATTCACAATTCAATGGCCATGTTACATGCACTGGAGGTGGTTAATGACCATCGTCGGCAAGGTGTAGCCAAAAACATATTGGGGGCGGCTGCAGTCTGGGCACAAGATAACGGCGCCACTGACTTCAGCATCATTTGCGTGCGCGATAATGTCGCTGCAAATGTGCTCTACACTTCTCTGAATATGGAAAATGTAGGACATTACCATTACAGAAAAAAGACTTGAAAAGGACTGCACAGATATGACCAAAGATATGAAAAAATCCACCGCGCTCGATTTGCCAATGGTTGATCCATTGCCAGCGGCGACGCAAAAATATTTCGACATTTGTGACGACAAGCTCGGCATGATTCCGAACGTTTTACAGGCCTATGCCTTTGACATCGAAAAACTGAACACGTTTACCGCGCTTTATAACGACCTGATGCTGGGCGACAGCGGCATCACCAAACTGGAACGCGAGATGATCGCGGTGGTGGTTTCGTCAATCAACAAATGTTTTTACTGCCTGACGGCCCACGGGGCGGCTGTCCGTGAATTATCCGGCGATCCGCTGCTGGGCGAAATGATGGTGATGAATTATCGCGCTGCCGATCTGGACGCGCGCCAAAAGGCGATGCTGGATTTTGCCGCAAAATTAACCGAAGCCTGTGACAAGATAGAAGAGGCAGACCGTCAAGCCTTGCGGGATGCCGGATTTAGCGATCGGGATATCTGGGACATCGGATCGGTTGCCGGGTTTTTTAATATGACAAACCGCGTTGCTTCGGCATCAGATATGCGGCCAAACGAGGAATATCATTCAGCGCATCGATGAAAAAAGCCGCCATCATATTTGCCGCCGCTTTGGCCGTAGTTCTGCCGATGACATCTGCTGCTATGCAGTTGGATTTCCCCAGGAATGCAGTGCTTGTAGGCGAGAAAAAGGTTGGGCATGGGAGCTATCACATGCCAGTCGCATCATGGGACAATGGCCGTCTGGATACACTTTTGGCCGAGGGCGAAGTGATCCAGCAGGCGTGGAAAATCGCTGCCTCCGGCCTGACCTCCTTACAAATTCTTGACCCGCTGAAACAGCAACTGGCCGACGTCGGTTTCGAAGTTGTTTTCGAGTGCGAAACCGAGGCCTGCGGTGGCTTTGATTTTCGGTTTGAAACAGACGTCATGCCTGAACCCGTTATGCATGTCGATCTGGGAGATTTCAGGTTTTTAGCCGCAAAACGTACCGCGGGAAATCAACCAGAATACATTAGCCTGCTGGTCAGCCGCAGCCAAAGCGCTGGCTATATTCAACTGATGCGTGTTGGAGAACCATCAGAGACATCCGAGTTGGTGACTTCGACGAAAAATCCCGCCCTGACGACCGGAGGGGAGACAATTGAAATTGCCGCCACCCAGAATCTTCCGCTGGATCGCGCCCTAGAGGAAACGGGGCATTTCATCCTTGAGGATTTACTGTTTGAAACCGGCTCATCCAATCTGGGTGCCGGCAGTTTCGCCTCGCTTTCGACGCTTGCCACTTACCTACAGAATAATCCGACCCGCACGGTCGCTGTGGTAGGTCATACCGATGCGGTTGGAACCCTTGCGGCGAACATTGCGCTGTCCAAAATGCGGGCCAGCTCGGTGATGGAGCGGTTGGTGTCGGAACTTGGGGTTGATACGGCCCAAATCAGTGCCGAAGGGAACGGCTTTTTGTCACCGCGTTCTTCAAACCAGACAGACGAGGGGCGCGCCCAAAACAGAAGGGTCGAAGTGATTGTCACCTCGACCCAATAGTCTCGCATTTTCAATTTTTCAGATAGGGCTGATCACCACGCATCCGGCCCCTTGCTGGCGAATGTTTGTGCCAGAAAATCAATGAACGCACGCACTTTTGGCTGGGTAAATCGGCCGGGCGGGTACACCGCATAAATCCCCTGCATTTCGCTTGGCAAATCAGGAATGGCCTCTTGAATCAAGCCCTGCTCCATCGCATCAGCATAAAGGAAGCTTGGCAAATAGGCGATGCCCAGCCCCGAGATTGCAGCGTTCAACAGGGATTGCCCGTCATTCACCGAAAGCCAGCCAGCAGTGCGCACTTGGCGTTTTTCACCGGATGGGGCCGTCAGTTTCCAGACGCTGCCATTTGACTGGTTTGAATAATGTAGCAATTTATGCTCGTTCAAATCGTCAATTTTTTCAGGGCGTCCGTATTTTTGAAAATATTCTGGTGACCCCACCATGCGTTTGGTGGTCTCGGTCAGTTTGCGGGCACGCAGAGTGCTGTCTTCCAGCTCGCCAATCCGCACAGCCAGATCGAACCCCTCCGAAATCAGTTCTACATAGCGGTTGTTCAAAACCATATTCACGGTGATATCCGGAAATTCCTGTAGGAATTCGCCCAGCACGGGTGACAGATGATTCACCCCGAAATCTGTGGCGACAGAAATGCGCAGCAACCCAGACGGTGCCGATTGCATTGACGTCACCAAGGCATCCGCCTCGCCAGCGTCATTCAACACGCGTCGTGCGCGATCATAATAGGCCAGTCCAATTTCCGTCGGGCTAACCCGACGTGTTGTTCTATTTAGCAACCGCGCCCCCAGACGCGCCTCCAGTGATGAGACATGTTTTGATACGGCTGATTTGGAAATGCCCATTTTGCGTGCAGCGTCGGTAAAACCACCTTGGTCAACAACAGTCGCAAAAGCCTCCATCTCAGTTAGTCTATCCATCTTGTTCCCTGCCTTTTAGTTCGAATTGATAGATTTATCGCTTCGAATTCGGGCAGAAATGGGGTCTAGTCCGGACAATACTGCGGTATTTTCGCTATCGTTCCCGATGTGGAAACAGGCGAAATCAGTGGAAATCGCCTGTTTCATAGGGGTTTCACCCTAGAGCGTGGCCGCCAGTCGCGTGCCTTGATTGATTGCGCGTTTGGCATCAAGCTCGCCTGCAACATCCGCACCACCAATCACATGCGGCGTAATTCCGGCCGAAATCAGTGCGTCAGCCAGACCGCGTTTCGGGATTTGTCCAGCACACAAAACAACCGTATCCACCTCGATAAGTTGCGGGTTTTCACGAGCCTCGCCGAACGAAATGTGCAAACCATGTGCATCAATGCGCTCGTAATTGACCCCCGTCAGGGTTTTTACACCCTTCATCTTTAGATCTGCGCGGTGAATCCAACCGGTGGTTTTACCCAGCCGCTTGCCAGCCTTTTCGGCTTTGCGTTGCAATAGAACCACTTCGCGGGCGGGCGGTTCGGGTTGCGGGCCTTGCGGCGCAATGCCGCCGCGCTCAACCTCGGGATCAGCCACCCCCCAGTTGCGCTTCCATGCGTCCAAATCCTCACTCAGAGCTTCAGGACCATGCGCCAAATATTCGGCCACATCAAAGCCGATGCCGCCAGCCCCGACAATTGCCACACGTTTGCCAACCGGCGCCTTGTGACGCAGCACGTCGATGTAATCCAGCACGTTGTCGCCATCTTGGCCATCGATTTGAGGGTCGCGTGGCAACACGCCCGTGGCGATGATTACTTCGTCAAACCCGTCAAGGGCCGCGACATCCGCCTTTTGACCCAAACGCAGATCGATACCCGCATGCGCCACCATCACCCGATACCAGTCAACCAGCCCGAAAAACTCCTCTTTGCCCGGCACCTGTTTGGCCATATTCAACTGCCCGCCCAACTGGTCTGCCATGTCAAACAAGGTCACCGCATGGCCACGTTCAACAGCGGTCAGGGCGGCTGACAATCCGGCAGGTCCAGCGCCCACCACGGCCACCGATTTGGCCACTTCGGCGGCGCCAATCACCAGTTCGGTTTCATAACAAGCCCGCGGGTTCACCAGGCAGGTCGTCATTTTACCTGAAAACGTGTGGTCCAGACAGGCCTGATTGCAGGCAATGCACGGCGCAATCTGATCTGCGCGACCATCAGCAGCCTTGGCCACAAATTCGGCGTCCGCCAAAAACGGGCGCGCCATTGAGACCATATCGGCACAGCCGTCATTCAGCACTGACTCGGCCACATCGGGGGTGTTGATCCGGTTCGAGGTGATCACCGGAATGCCCACCTGCCCCATCAGTTTCTTCGTTACCCAACTAAAGGCGCGGCGCGGCACTGACGTCGCAATCGTCGGGACACGGGCCTCGTGCCAACCGATACCGGTGTTGATGATCGTTGCGCCAGCGGCCTCGACCTTTTGCGCCAGTTCAATCACCTCATCAAAGGTAGAACCATCTGGGATCAGATCAATCATCGACAACCGGTAAATCACGATGAAATTCGTGCCTACAGCAGCCCGCACCCGTTTGACCACCTCAAGCGGCAAGCGCATCCGGTTCTCGTAACTGCCGCCCCACTGATCGGTGCGTTTGTTGGTGTGGGTGACCAAAAACTGGTTCAGGAAATAGCCTTCCGACCCCATCACCTCGACCCCGTCATACCCTGCGGCCTGCGCATTGGTAGCGGCGGTGACCATATCGCTGATCTGTTTTTCGATCCCTGCCTCGTCCAGCTCTTTTGGGGGAAAGGGCGATATCGGCGATTTCACCGGACTGGGGGCGACACATTCGGGGACATAGGCGTATCGGCCCGCATGTAAAATCTGCATGGCGATCTTGCCGCCGTTTTCATGAACACGATCCGTTATAATGCGGTGGTTTGCAATGTCCTGATCATCGAACAACCCCGCAGCCCCGGGGAAAACGCGACCTTCAAGGTTGGGGGCCATGCCACCCGTCACAATCAAACCAACACCGCCCCGCGCCCGTGCGGAATAAAATTCGGCGACACGGTTCCAGTCTTTGGTTTCCTCAAGGCCGGTGTGCATTGAGCCCATAAGCACGCGATTTCGCAGCGTGGTAAAACCAAGATCAAGCGGGGCCAGTAGTTTGGGAAATTCGGTCATGGTGCATCCTATGTTAATCAAAGCACGCTGCATCAGACGTGGCAGCATGTCATTATAAACGCCGCGTCACTGCCTACATTGTTTCAACACAATGGCGACGAAACGCCCTTTTCAGCATATCGAGTTCCGCCCGCAACAAATCTATCTCGATGCGGATGTCATCGGTTAATGGCTCGCCCGCAAGGATAGAAAAGCTGCCCAATTTGGCACCATTGCGCTGATCTGCGATCAAAAAAGTTTGCACCCCATCCGAGAGCGTTGCAACAGGGATGGGCACGCGGACCGCCCAATAGCCTTGGGTGCTGTCCTCGGTAACAGTAACCCCGTCGATCTGTGCGCCTAAATGGGTCACTTCAATTTCGGGCTGAAAATTGCTGTTGGCCTCCGAAGCGGTTAGAACGCCTTCCCAAACACCTTCAAACATACGTGTCGCGGTCAATGTCAGATTGCTCATATCGTTTCTCTCTTACAGTTCGGCCCGTTATAACTCGGCTCGGGGACGACGGCTAAAGGTGATGTCACGCAGAATAACCTGATTCATCTGCGGCCCTTCAAAAATCAGGTCAATCCAGATTCTCTCGACCCGCTTTTCATTCAGCTTGGTGTAGGCCAAATCAAATTCCACCATCACCTCGCCCTCGTGCAGCGGCAGTTCACGCACGATTTGTTCGGTATTTGGGCCGTGTTTGATATTTAGACGGGCAAAAATTTCCAACGGCTTTTCCAGCTCGATGATGGCATCCATCCGCAACAGGTGCTTTTTCTTTAGCCCATGCACCGCGTCATCGGGCAGGTTCAGAACCAGAGACAGAAAACTGCCATCAAACCTGAACACATCCATCTGCAAACCAAAGGGCGCCAAATCCTGTTCTCGGATGTTGCGAATTTGGCGCAAAGTCAGTTCACTGATGTTGCAATCATGAAAAACAGACGCCTCTTTGCCCAGCTTGGCCTTATTTTGCGCTGCTGAAATGCCGCGTGGTGACACAGGCCCCCGCCAGATTTCGGGGCGGTAAACCCAGTCCGAATTTAGCGGCTGCTGGATCGCATTGCTGCCGATCAGTGGCAGCATCAAACGGCTATCGGCCACATGAATCATCTGTTCAAGCGGTCGCATCATGGTCCGCGCCCGGCCACGCGTTACGCGCAGGGTCTCAAAGTCCAGATCTTTGGCTTCTTTGGCAAGGCGCGCCCACCGGCGCAAGGCGCGCCGCTGGGCTATTTGCCCAATCATGGATTTAATCCGGTTAGCCATATCTGCGCCGCACCTGCATATTCACTCTCTTGATCATAGTGTTATCTTAAATCAAATCTTTATTAAACAACCGCTTTAGAAAAGCGTATAGCTGGTGTTTCTTCTTATGGGTTTGTCGAAATCGCAGCATTCGCCGATCTGATCCGGTCGGTAAAGGTGCCAAGTGTTTCAAACCCCTCGGATGTCGATATCGGGAATTCTTCCAATCCGACAACCGAAGCCGATACGATCCGGCCTTTCACATTGAACAGGGCGCGCCAATATTCGTCGCCAGCCCCTGCTAGGGTACCTGTGCTGCTGTCACGGGCATGAATGTAAAATACACTGCCTCGGCCCAGCGTTTCGATCACCTCGACGGTTTTTGCCTTGCCATCACGGCTTAGGGCTGCGCGTCCGGCGTCGGATTCGAAAAAGCGGCTTAGGGCATTCGTTGATGTGGCGATGGGCGCGACATCGGTTTTACCCGATACCGTCACCATCAAGATTGCCGGAACTTCCGGCTCTGGCCTGAACGCTAGATTGGATATTGCGGCACAGCTGCCCAACAGGACAAAGGCGCTTCTAGCCCGATCCTTGGTTTGGGTTGGGTCGATGCAAAACCCGTGGGGACCCGTAATTGTCACTTCTTTGCTGGAAACGCTGACCTGTTCGGGTGCCTCAGCGGGCGCGGCAACTTCAGATTTGCCGCCGCCCAAGGTTAGCTCATCGCATCCGCCCAATACCAACAGGGCAACCAGTCCGGCCCGTAGCGTGTATTTCACTCTTACAGATCCATATAGATATGGCGCTCGGCCTTGGCACCGGGATGGGTAACGGCACCAAATTTGGTTGCCCCAACCTGCTGGGCATATTTCCACAAAGCGCCCGACGCATAAGATGTTTCGCGCGGGCCTTTCCATGCCTCGCGGCGCTTGGCCAATTCCTCATCCGATACATCGACAGACAGCTCGCCCTTGATGGCGTCCAGCGTGATGATGTCACCGTTTTCAATAAAGGCAATCGGCCCGCCATGTGCAGCCTCGGGTCCAACGTGGCCGACGCAAAATCCGCGGGTAGCGCCAGAAAAACGCCCATCCGTGATAAGCGCAACCTTTTTACCCATGCCTTGACCCGACAGTGCCGCCGTGGTCGCCAGCATTTCGCGCATCCCAGGGCCACCTGATGGACCCTCGTTACGGATGACCAGAACTTCGCCCTCTTTATAGTCGCGCTTTTGCACCGCTTCAAAGGCATCTTCTTCACATTCAAACACCCGTGCAGGCCCGACAAACCGTTGATGTTGGGTTTCCATGCCCGCGACTTTCACAATCGCACCATCTGGGGCGATGTTACCCTTTAGGCCAACCACACCGCCGGTTTTCGAAAGCGGCGTATCAACGGGGTAAATCACCTTGCCGTCTGCTTCGCGCGTCACAATGTCGATTTCCTCGCCCATGCTGCGGCCCGTTGCGGTCATGCAATCGCGATGCACAAGGCCCGCCTTGTCCAGCTCGCGCATAATCACCGGAACGCCCCCAACCTCGTACAGATCTTTGGCGACATATTGCCCACCCGGTTTCAGGTCGACGAAATACGGCGTCTCGCGGAAAATGTCGCAGACGTCAGCCAGATCAAAGTCGATCCCCGCCTCATGCGCCATCGCGGGCAAGTGCAGCCCTGCATTGGTGCTGCCACCGGTGCAAGCCACCACACGCGCCGCATTGATCAGCGCCTCGCGGGTGACGATATCGCGGGCGCGAATGTTTTTCTCCAGCAGGTTCATCACGGCACGGCCCGAGGCCTCGCCATATTGATCGCGGCTCTCGTAGGGCGCAGGTGCGCCCGCCGAATTTGGCAGCGCAAGGCCGATCGCCTCACTAACAC
>Ga0209345_10006968_pt1 | contig 10110 bp, 7 predicted proteins | sample Cruoilmetagenom7_FD_187294 | JGI IMG/M metagenome (GOLD analysis project Ga0209345, IMG submission 187294) | Oil polluted marine microbial communities from Coal Oil Point, Santa Barbara, California, USA - Sample 7 (SPAdes) (version 2) | ecosystem: Environmental > Aquatic > Marine > Oil seeps ... | reverse complement strand
CGCGATCGTGCCAACACCGCTGGACGCCACCAGCTTCACCGTCACTTTGGCCCGCGGATTGATTTGCTTCAGGTCGTAAATCAGCTGGGCCAAATCCTCGATGCTGTAGATATCGTGGTGCGGCGGCGGCGAAATCAATGTCACGCCCTTGGTCGAATGACGCAAGCGCGCGATCAGATCGGTCACTTTCATACCCGGAAGCTGACCACCCTCGCCGGGTTTGGCACCTTGGGCCACCTTGATCTCAAGCTCTTCACATTGATTCAGGTATTCCGCTGTGACGCCAAAACGCCCCGACGCCACCTGTTTGATTTTGGCCGATGGATTGTCACCATTTGGCTCGGGCACAAAGTGGGCGGGGTCTTCGCCGCCCTCGCCGCTGTCTGATTTTGCACCAATCCGGTTCATCGCCACATTCAGCAGTTTATGCGCCTCGGGGCTAAGCGCGCCCAGCGACATTCCCGGTGTGACGAACCGTTTGCGAATGGCCGTGATGCTCTCGACTTCTTCAATCGGGATGGCATTGCCCACCGCCTTGAAATCCATCAAGTCGCGCAGATTAATCGGCGGGTTGGATTGCATTGCGGCTGAATAGCGTTTCCACAGCTCATAAGATGCCTGATCGCAGGCCGTTTGCATCAGATGCATGTTGGTCGCTGTCCATGCGTGGGTCTCGCCGGTGCGCCGCGCTTTGTAAAAGCCGCCGATTGGTAAAACATCCTGTCCACCGCGCCAGCCTAGCGCATGCACTTTATTCAATTTGCGCTGAACACCATGCAGACCAATGCCCGAAATCCGGCTGGTCATGCCTGGGAAATATTCCGCAACCATGGCGCGGGACAGGCCCACAGCCTCAAAATTCAGACCGCCGCGATAGGATGAAATCACGCTGATCCCCATCTTTGCCATGATCTTGAGCAGACCCGCGTCAATCGCCGCACGATAGCGCGCAACTGCCGAGGTCAAATCGCCCTCCAGCAACCCACGCTCGATCCTGTCGGCCAGACTGTCCTCGGCCAAATAAGCATTCACCACGGTCGCGCCGCTGCCGATAAGCACGGCAAAGTAATGCGGATCAACACACTCGGCAGACCGCACATTAATCGAACAAAAGGTGCGCAAACCCTTGCGCGTCAACCATGAATGTACCGCGCTGGTTGCCAAGATCATCGGCATCGCCACGCGGCTTTCATCCTGTTGCTCGTCGGTCAACACGATGTGGCCAGCACCAGAACGCACCGCATCCTCGACCTCGGAGCGAATGCGCGCCAATCCGTCGCTTAGCGCCCCTTCGCCACCATCGGCATCATAAGTGCAATCAATCGCCGCAACGGAATCGCCCAGATGCTCCAGCAAGGCGGCAAATTGCGCATTGCCCACAAAGGGGCTTTCAAGCACCAGAATTTCAGTTTGGCTGCTGCTCTCGTCCAGCACGTTTTTCAGATTGCCGAACCGCGTCTTCAGGCTCATCACCCTGTATTCACGCAACGAGTCAATCGGCGGGTTAGTGACCTGACTAAAGTTCTGCCGGAAGAAATGGCTGAGCGGGCGATATTTGTCGGACAACACAGCCGATGGCGTATCGTCCCCCATGCTGGCCAGAACTTCTTTGCCATCTTCGGCCATTGGCGCAAGGATTTGTTCCAGTTCCTCAATGGAATAGCCCGCCGCGATTTGACGTTTGCGCAATTCGGCCCCCTCGAAAACCGGTGCCTCGGTTACGCCGGACAGAACCTCGTCCATCTCGGTGATGCCGCCGACCCAGTCGCCAAACGGTTGGCTGGCGGCCAGCATGTTTTTTAGCTCGGTGTCTTTAAACAGCTTGCCCTCTTTCATATCGACAGCAATCATCTGACCCGGGCCCAGTGCGCCTTTGCGCACCACTGTGGCCTCGTCCGTTGGCACCATACCGGCCTCGGACCCAGCCATCACCAGCCCATCGCCAGTGATCGCATAGCGCATCGGGCGTAACCCGTTACGGTCAAGGCCCGCGCAAACCCAGCGCCCGTCGGTCATCGCCAAGGCGGCAGGGCCGTCCCACGGCTCCATCACAGAATTGCAATAGCTATACATATCACGCCAGCTTTGCGGCAGCTCGACGGCTTGCTTGCTCCAGCTTTCAGGCACCAGCATGGTCTTGGCCATCGGCGCACTGCGACCTGCACGCACCAATACCTCGAACACGGAATCCAGCGCTGCACTGTCACTGGACCCGTTCGAAATGATCGGTTTGATGTCTTCGGCCAGATCGCCAAAAGCAGCCGAAGCCATGCGGATTTCATGGCTCTTCATCCAGTTCACATTGCCTTTTAACGTGTTGATCTCGCCGTTATGGGCCAACATGCGGAACGGTTGTGCCAACCACCACTGTGGGAATGTGTTGGTAGAATAACGCTGATGGTAAATCGCAAACGCACTCTCGAACCGCGCGTCCATCAGGTCGGGATAAAACTCGGCCACCTGTTCGGCCAGCATCATGCCCTTGTAAATAATCGACCGACACGAAAGCGAGCACAGATACAGATCGTTCACCCGCGCCCCAGCCGCGGCTTTCTCGATCCGACGGCGGATCACATACAGCTCGCGTTCGAACGTTTCCTCATCCACACCTTTGGAATTGCTGATCAAAATCTGCTCAATTTCGGGGCGGGTCGCGTCTGCCTTGTCGCCCAAACAGCCCACGGAAACCGGCACCTGACGCCAGCCGTAAATGTAATAGCCCATCCGCAAAACTTCGGTTTCGACGATAGTCCGACAAGTTTCCTGCGCACCAAAATCCGCGCGTGGCAGAAAAACCTGACCCACTGCAATCAGCTCATCCAGACGTGGCTCGTGCCCCGTGCGCCGGATCTGGTCATAGAAAAACTTGACCGGAATTTGCAGCGATATTCCTGCCCCGTCTCCGGTTTTACCATCCGCGTCCACAGCGCCGCGATGCCACACAGCCTTGAGCGCGTTGATGCCATTGTCCACTACCTTGCGGCTGGGCTTGCCGTCGATGGACACCACAAGGCCAACACCACAAGACGCATGTTCTTCATCCGCGCGATACATACCGTTGTCTTCCAACCACGCGCGCTTTGCTTCTTCGCCTTTGGCCCATGCTGCGTCAAATTTTGTCATCTTGTCTCTCCGGTTTCGTCAAAACGATGCAATTCCTTGCAGCGCGTGTATGGTTTAACATTTCGCCATTCGCAGCCTGTGCGTTTGGTCAATTCTAACATCATCCGCGTGGCCCCATCGAGGGCAGCGCAGACATCATCGCGTCACAGCCAAATTCAGGCCGATCAACCAGAAACCCAGCCTCGCCCGGTTCAATAAACAGCACCGGCGTGTCGTCATAGTGAAAGGATTCGCCGCCCGAGGTTTCAACCTCGCGCCCCTGAAAAAACAACCGGAACCGCTCGCTGACAAATTGGTTGCCCGCGGTATGCACAGCCTCGCGCCCGTTGTCTGATTCTATATGAATTTCGAATTCGGTCACCAGCAACGGCTCGCCATCAATCGTTACGCTGGTGCCGTTCAAACGGTCATATCCAGTAACGTGTTCCACCGCGATTTGTTTGCCATTTTGCGATATGATTTGCGTGAAATCAAAATCGTCGCGACGCGTTTCCAGCAGTTCCGTCAGCGAATTGGCATCCGCCTCGGTGGTCACCAGCGCGCGCGAAATATCAGTGCGTTGCGGATAGCTTTGCAGCCAACGAAATTCGCGATCCAGATACTGCAAATAGGACGGGCCGTCACCGTCAATAGACATCACCCAGTGGTTGCCCTCCGGATCACCCGCACACGTCCAATGATGCGAAACCTCGCAACTTTTCATCTGCACCGTCAAATAGGCCGTGCAGCCCTTTGGCGGGGTAAATGTTCCGGCTTGGGATGCAATCGGGGCCAAGACTAATGCGGCGGCAAACGAAAATACTTTCATCCGTCCGCCCCAAACATTTCCTGCATCGCCGCCGTGTCAAACTGCTTTCGCGCGCCCGCCAACGTCAGGCTCTCCATTTTTACATCCACAAAATATTCGCGGGTTATTTCCAGCCCTGTTGTGTCGTCCAGCAATCCGACCGCCATGTGGTAGGCGCCAGAATGCGGCCCCTCGGCTGTCACCTGATACCAGAGGTTCGATCCGCATTTGTTGCACCACGCCCGCTCGGCCCATTCCGAGGACTGATAGCGGCAAATGTTTTCTGTGCCTTTGAGTGTGATCGTATCCGCCGACACGGTCAGCCCCATAAATGCCGACCCCGCCCAACGCTGGCACATCTTGCAATGACAGGCACCGAAATCCGATTTAAGATCACGGATTGTAAAGCTGACCGCGCCGCAAAGGCATTTACCGTTCCTTATCATTTCGCCTCCTCTCACGTCACACGTCCTGACCTTGTTTTACTTTCGCCCATCCGGACCGCCAAAATATTCATATTGTCTATTCTGCCGCTATTGCGCTGCGATTACGGTCTCCGAATTCAGGTAGTCGATAATAGAATCTGCCGCTTGGCGCCCGTCGCTGATGGCCCAAACCACCAGACTGGCACCACGCACGATGTCGCCCACCGCATACACCCCGTCGATCGAGGTTTGATGGGTTTTGAAATTGGCCTTGATTGTGCCCCAGCGGGTTACTTCCAACGCGCCTTCGTCCCATAGTGTTGGCAGGTTTTCAGGTGAGAACCCAAGCGCCATGACCACCAGATCGGCTGGCTCGTTATAATCCGCGCCTTCTATCACTTCGGGGCTTTGGCGCCCTGTGGCATCCGGTGCCCCAAGGCGCATTTTTTGTACCTTCACGGCCTCTATCGGATCACCGACAAATCCGTTCGGCGCAGTCTGCCACACAAATTCGACACCCTCTTCTTCGGCGTTTTGAACCTCGCGTTGGCTGCCCGGCATGTTGGCACGGTCGCGACGATACAGGCATTTCACGCTGGTCGCGCCCTGGCGGATTGCCGTGCGCACACAGTCCATCGCCGTGTCACCACCACCGATCACAACCACCCGTTTGCCGGTCGCATTCAGCTCACCACTCTCATACTCCGGCACCTCGTCACCAAAGCTGACCTTGTTGCTAGCTGTCAGATACTCCAACGCCTGAACCACACCGGCGGTGCCCACACCTGGTGCCTGCAAATCCCTCGATTTATAAACCCCTGTGGCGATCAATACCGCGTCATGCTGGCCGGTTATGGCCTGAAAGCTAATGTCTTCGCCGACATTGCAGTTCATCACAAACTGAACGCCCGCCTTCTCCAACTGCTCAATCCGGCGCATCACAACGGGTTTTTCCAGTTTGAAGCTGGGGATGCCATAGGTCATCAACCCACCAGCCCGGTCATAGCGGTCATATACCGTCACCTGAACACCTGCACGGCGCAGCACATCTGCCGCGGCCAATCCACCCGGACCTGCCCCGATGATGCCCACCGATTCAGTGCGCTCTGTATGCGGTAGGTTCGGTGTGACCCAGCCGTTATCCCACGCCGTATCGGTAATGTATTTTTCAACCGCGCCGATGGTCACGGTTTCATGGCCGGAACTCTCGATCACGCAATTGCCTTCGCACAGACGGTCCTGCGGGCAGATGCGGCCACAAATCTCGGGAAAAGTATTGGTCGCCTGACTTAGCTCATAGGCCTCTTTCAAACGCCCCTCGGCTGTCATCAACAACCAGTCCGGAATATTGTTGTGTAGTGGGCAATGCGATTGGCAGTAGGGCACCCCGCATTGGCTGCACCGGCTTGCTTGCTCTTTGGCCTTTGCGGCCGCGAACTCAGCGTAAATCTCGTCGAAATCCTGGTTTCGTATAGTTGCATCCCGTTTTTCGGGCATGTCACGTTTCACATCCACAAACTTAAGCATTGGTTGTTTGGCCAAGGTCTCGACTCCATCTTTTTATCAGACTCAATTCCATAAAGGGTGTCTGAAAGAAAGAAAAGTAACTAGTACTGACCTAATACGGGTTTTTTCCGCCCCTCAAGCAAGTTTTTACCGATAAAGACGTCATTTTAGGTAAGCCATACTTACCTTTCGTTGTTTCACCCAATAAATACGATTCCCAAAATCGCTGTGGACCCGACAATAATACGCCACCAGCCAAACAGAGCATAGCCATGTGTGCTGAGATATCCCAACAGCCATTTAACCACCAAAACAGCGACAACGAAGGCCATGACAAACCCGATAGCGATTTCATTCAGCGCGCCTGCATCCAGAACATCGCGATTTTTATAGAGGTCATAGGCAAATGCCCCTGCCATTGTCGGCATCGACAAAAAGAACGAAAACTCGGCCGCTGCCCGTTTGTCCGCCCCCAACAACAATGAGCCAACAATCGTGGAGCCTGACCGCGAAACCCCTGGGATCATTGCCAAACACTGCACGATTCCAATAGTCAGTGACATCTTTAGAGGAAATTGCATCGCGTCATGATACCGTGGTTTTAACGGCAGCCGATCAACCCAGAGCAACACAATGCCGCCAAGTATCAACATCACCGAAATTAGCATCGGGGATTCAAACAAAACCTCTTTGATGAAGTCATGCGCCAAAACGCCGATCACAACGGCGGGTAAGAATGCTACCAGAATCGAATAGATAAAGCGCCGTGATTGCGGGTCATTCACGGTACTGAATACGGTCCAAAGCTTGGTCGAATATAGCGTCAAAATCGCCAAAACCGACCCGAGCTGGATCACCACCTCAAACGTCTTACCCGCCGATTCAAAACCCAGAAAATGCCCTGCCAACAGCAAGTGACCAGTTGAGGAAACCGGCAAAAACTCAGTCAAACCCTCCAGCGCCCCTAGAAAAAGGGAGACCAGCGTCGTGCTGTCATTCATTGCGCTACCCTATGCCTATAACTCAGGTGTTACGTAATTTCTTGGCGGAATCTTTGATTGATGCAAATTCGCCGGATGGGCGGAACCGCCACAGGTAATCAGGCGCTACGGCCTCATACGGTGTGGGCTTAACCCCCAAATCAGCCAACCCGCGCGCACCCTCAGACACCACATTATCATGACGCAACATGCGCACCTGATCGCGGGTTAGAATGTTGTTCGGGATCAGGCCCATGGACAGGGCCTGCATCATATCAAATCCGAAACCCATGATCCGGCCAACAAAGAACGGCAGGTTCAGCACCAAACGACGGCGCTTGATCTCGCCCAACATGAACTGGACCAGCCTTTTTAGGGTTTGCACTTCGGGGCCACCAAGCTCGTAAACACCAGTCGGCGCATTCCCTGTTAGAGAAGCTTCCACAGCTGCAGCAACATCATCAACATAGACCGGTTGGAATTTTGTATCGCCACCCACAAGCGGCAGCACCATGCTGAAAGTTGTCATTCCGGCAAACTTGTTAAAAAACTTGTCTTCGATCCCGAAAACAACGGAAGGGCGCAGAATTGTGGCGTTCGGGAAATACGTCATCACGCTCGCTTCGCCCAAGGCTTTGGAACGCGCATAGTTGCTATCGCTTTCAGCGTCCGCGCCGATTGCCGACAGGTGCACCATGCGTTTAACGCCGTCAACGGCCGCAATCCGCGCAATGCGCTCGGCACCCTCATGCTGGACAGCATCAAAATTGTTGCGCCCGCGAATGTTCAAAATGCCCACGCAGTTGACCACGGCATCCGCCCCCTGCAACGCCGCCCGAACCGAGGCATCATCGCGGATGTTGCACAATATCGGTTCCACCTGTCCGACCACGCCATAAGGCTTTACATATAGGGCTTCATTGGGACGTCGCACTGCCACGCGGACGCGCCAACCAGCCTTTGCCATCCGCCTTGCAATATAGCGCCCTACAAAACCGGATCCGCCGTAAATGGTAACGAGTTTGGACATTGGGATACCCTCTTATCAAATGTTGCATTCTCAATAGCTTTTTCACCCCTCGGGAACAAGTCTCGATCACAGGTTATGTTTTTTGAACAAACACCCCGTTGACACCCCCCGCCAGTCGCTATAATCCGCCCTCTACGACACTTGATAAAATTGCCCAGGTGGCGGAATGGTAGACGCGCTAGCTTCAGGTGCTAGTATTCGCAAGGATGTGGAGGTTCGAGTCCTCTCCTGGGCACCAAAAAATCACAATTTATTTAAATAAAACAACTACTTAATGGGAAGCGCCTTTTTTCTATCCACCCATTAGTCCACCCTAAGGCACACTCGCTGACTGGGTTGAATTAGGGGCCTTGCGAAGAAATGGGCGGAAAGCAGACCGTCGCTGCGAATTCCGCCAAGGTCTGCTGAGCGCGGCCTTATGTATCAAACGCACCAAGTGGGGTGTGAGGAGTGATTAGGGAAATGCTATCAATCGCCTGTGTTATTTGGACCATACATGGAGAACAAGAAAGCGCGATCCACATCAATTTCAGCTTGCCTAAGATAGGCAGAATCACAACGAACTTGGATAATAACGCAGCATTCCGCAAACCTCCTGACCCCGAAAATATCGGCGTAATCTACCCGAGAGGAAATCGTGAGGTTGGTACTGCCGTCAATGGAGGCGTCCAGCTCTTCAAGAGTAAAGACTTGCGGGTTCCCAGAAGCATAGTTTCCTGGACCCATAAGGGACCCATCAAACTGGTGTGGATGGGGGTCAGACCCTACAGTTACTTGTGGCGGTATTTGCCCATTAGGTATAACGTCGCGACGGCTAGTGATTTGAGTTTTTTTTGCTGGTGTTTGACCGACATTATTAAAATTAATGTTGAACATGTATCCTGTTCTAACATCAATATTATTTCTATCGGCGCTCCCTCCAACACTTGTGTTGCGATAAGTCAAATAAGCCCTCGCTTGGATTTCACCTATTTCCCGCGTAACCGAGACAGCTTCATCAGCAGAGCGAACAGCCTCCCTAGTGGCCACCAAAGTTCGATAGACCAACACCACAACGACAATGGTGAAGATTGCCATGATCCACTGTGCAAGCGTATCGCTAGGGCTAACAAACGTTCCGATAAACCTATCCCAAAGACCGCCTACCTCGTTGCCATTGGCATTGCTGTTGTTTTGGGGGTGGGCATCGCTTTTGTTCTGAGCCTTGTAATCAAGCCAAAGAAATAGATTTAAGGCAATTCCCCCACCTGTAACTAGACCAAGTGCAAATGCTCCGTTTCTATAGCCCTTAGACATGCCATCATAAACGCCGCTGAAAACTTCCCTCGGGATAGTTTGTTGGCGACGTTCACCTCTTTCTCACTGATTCCAATTACCTCCAACCTTTCAACAAGCTGGGCGTAAGTCACGCCCTTTCGTTTCAACTCAGCCTTAAGAATATTCGCGGCCTTCATTTCCCACTCAGATTGTTCTGGCATATATCACCTTTGATGTAAAAACTAACATATTTAGTATGTAACCTATTGCATTCAGTATGTCCATATACTATATTCGATATGAACTTATCGGAGATAGTATAAAATGGCACAACACTTTCTACTTTCAGCGGCATCCCGCACCCTTAGCCTTCGTAAGATTTACAAGGCTGGCGAAAACGCGGCCTATGCCACGTTCTGCGAAATGCGCTGGCCTGAGACCAATGGCGAAGCGGTTTGTCCCAAGTGTGGCCACGACGAAGCTTACAAAATCACCACACGCCGCAAGTTCAAGTGCAAGGCATGTGCGCACCAGTTTAGCGTCACGTCGGGTACAATCTTTGCATCCCGCAAGATGGATTTCGTAGACCTGTTGGCCGCGATATGCATTGTCGTGAACGCCTCCAAAGGCATTTCGATGGTGCAGCTATCCCGTGATCTGGATTGCCAGTACAAAACGGCTTTCGTGCTGGCCCACAAGCTGCGTGAGGCCATGGCGCAAGAGGTTCACACTGGTGAGGTTCTGGACGGTCATGTTGAAATTGATGGCGCGTATTTTGGTGGCCATGTTCGCCCTGCCAACGCCAAGGTTGACCGTGTAGATCGTCGCTTGAAGCGCAACCAAAGCAACCGCCGCCGCGTTGTTGTTGCCCTGCGTGAGCGTACAGGCCGCACACTGCCTTTCATCGCAATGTCTGAGGGTGAAGGTGTTGCACTGGCAATTAAGAACGTGAGCCGCACAGCCACCATGTCAGCCGATGAAGCATCCCATTGGGATATGCTG